>Ga0209536_100011036_pt1 | contig 13262 bp, 12 predicted proteins | sample DeeMarSeWOR28_12_FD_187461 | JGI IMG/M metagenome (GOLD analysis project Ga0209536, IMG submission 187461) | Marine sediment microbial communities from White Oak River estuary, North Carolina - WOR-2-8_12 (SPAdes) (version 2) | ecosystem: Environmental > Aquatic > Marine > Intertidal zone >...
CCAGGTCAATAGTCCGGCAATCAATGCTGGCGTGGGCACATCGGGCAGCTTCGGGCATGCCACCGATGGTTTTGGTATCGCCAATGCAGCAATGCAGATTACCTCAGACCCTGAGCAGTTACGGGTTTCCAATATCTCTAACGTTAACCCGTCCAATGGTGCCACGCTCATCATGTGGATCAAGGTCGACCCACGCTTGCCGCCGAACGGCTAGAGCCTTTACGAGCATGATGATCCGATCAACACCACTGTGACAAACCAGTTTTTCTGGGTATACCCATCAGGTTTCACCATGTTTGGTGATGGCAATGACCGCCATTCGGTCTTTGCCACTCAAAACGAACTGTTCACCAGCCTGCCATTTGCGGAATGGCATGTGCTGGCGATGTTGGGTATCGAAAATACGGTCAATGACGGCATGAAAACATTCAATGTTTAGTATGCTGGTCAGCTGTATGCCTGTGTGTCACATCCGATTACGCTGGTTGAGCTCTTTACTTTTGACTGGATTTTCGCTGGTCCATCCAGCTATGACGTCGGGCTGGGTCAATACCGCGGCGCTATCGGCGATATCCGCTTTTTCAAGCGGTCACTGGACAGCAATGAAATCAACTTGCTGTATCAACAGTAACAATGACCGGAGCATCGCATCTTCTGGTACACCAATTAGTCAAAACTGCTGCGTAGGGATGAGACGGTCATCCCTACGATATGTTTTCCGTTTTATCTCTGGTTGGCAAGGTGTTGAATAATGCCTCATTGTTCTAGCGCGCATTTCCTGCCAGGGGCAAGATGATCACTCAGGGATTTGAATTGATGAAATACAGGGATGTATTTCCGACTGAGTATGTCTTTGTGGATTCAAAGATCGAGTGAGGGCTTGTTCATCCGGTGACAAATGGGGGCTAGTTACGCCGGGCTGTATCCTTCCTGGAAAACGGTAGTATCGTTGCCTTGGCCAGCGGTTGCCGCGTACTACGAGCCGAGGCGTGGCTATTACGAAGCGTGTCGATCAGGCCACACTGCCCGGCAAACGAATCCCACATCATCCGGTAAAGTCTCACACATGCCGCGTAGGGATTGGAGGCGCGTTCCCGCTCCTGGTCTATGCGCCATTGAAGACAGCGTAATTGATGCCGGTTTCGCTCGGGCGCCCTGGCAATCAATACCTCGATGATATCCTGACGATACTGCTCAAAAGCCTCCGGGTCCGTCCTGGCAAGCTCCATAGCCAAATCAAAGTCCAGAACTGTTAATGTTTTTTCTTTCATGATTACTGTTATGATGCAGATTTCATGCCGATCATAAATTCCTGTTAATATTCAATCAAGTACAGAACATATATATAAATATAATTGTTGCAAAATCTTATAGTGTAAAAAATAACGACAGTTTTCTTGTGCTGACAGAAGGGTGTACCACTGTCTGGTATGACTCGATCCTGTTTGTTTATGGTCAAGAGCGAGCTGAATCGACTACGGAGCAACCGGTGCAACCTCTTTTGAATATTACCAATGGCGATAGCACCGTGGACATTATGAAGCAGGCGGGCGTCCCCGGCATCCTGCTGCCGTGGCGGGATATACTGCACGACGGTCCGGTTCCGGATGGACTTTCGCTGGAAGATCTGTCAAAGGTACGTGCAAAATTCATCGCCGATCGAGGCTGGGGTGCGCCGGAGGCTATCGAGCAAGGGTTCATAGCAAGAGACAATGTGCTCAGGTCCTGCGAGCAATACGAAAACGTAATCTTGTGGTTTGAACACGACCTCTATGATCAACTGCAACTATTACAGATACTGGATTGGTACGATAACCACCGGCCGATAAAGCCAAAACTGGCTATTATTTGTGTCGACCAGTACCTCGGCACGTTGTCACCCGAGCAGATGGCGATGCTCTACCGATATGAGCAAACCGTAACTGAAGACCACCTCGCGTTGGCGAGCAAAGCCTGGTCTGCGTTTCGCGCTTCTACGCCGGAACAATGGTTCGCTTTACTACAAATGGATACCCGTGCCCTGCCATACCTGGCAGGCGCCATCTTCAGGCAGCTTCAAGAGTACCCCGATTGTCGCCATGGCTTGTCACGCACAGCCCTGCAAGCGCTGAATATCATTGCGCACGGTGAACAGCGACCGGGCAGGGTGTTTGCTCTTTACCAGGAAACCGAAGAACGGAGGTTTCTGGGCGATGCCAGTTTCTGGGTCATACTGCATGAACTTCTCGAGTCTTCTCCGCCGCTGCTCAAGCTTGCTGAACATAAGACGCTCACCTTGCCATTCAGTCCAGACCAGGCATTAACGATTACTCCAGCTGGCGAGGCAGTGCTGGCTGGAAAAAGCAACTGGCTGAACAGCTTTAAGCTGGATCGCTGGATGGGCGGCGTCCACTTAACGTCGAGCAATCTCTGGTGTTGGGACCCGTTAACGACATCGATTACGAAAGTCACTTGAGTAAAAACTTGGCGCTCACTATGACCCGATTAATACCAGAATGCGTATTTTCTGCCCCGATTTATGACGTCTATTTGACAGTGATAGTGATCTTCTCGGACATTACCGGTGGATCGTGTGGAATGTGTGTGTTGTCACCCATAATGAGCTGCAAAGTGTGCTTGCCTGGCGACAAGTCAATCGTGACTTCTGTTTGCCCACCGCCAAAGTGCTGATGATTGGCATCAGCCGGCAGCGGCTGTTCGAGAGCTGGAGGACTCTCCAAGTCGATCAGCAAGTGGTGATGGCCTGTGTTGGACCTGTAAACACCAGCGGGTGCGACGCCCATTCCCTTGAGACCGAATCTTACTGTCACCGGGCTCGTCACCGTATCACCGTTCCCTGGTGAGATAAAATAGACCTCTGCACCTTCGGGTGAGGAAGTGCGAGCAAAAGCTGAACCGGTCATCAATAGTGTTGATACGAGTAATGCACACAGATGTCTGGCCAACATGATTCACCTCCATTTTCTGATCTGGCTAACGGTTTAGATAGTGACTTTCCATAGTACCACTGATAGCAGGAGAGAAATATCTAATCTTTTAAAATTGTTGCTTCTCATTCGTACTGCGATTAGTACTTTATCTCAAGAAACATACCATCGAAGACCTTGATCGATATTGGTGAATTAGTGAATTGAAGTGTTTTACCAGGCAATGGATGACTGCCTCCACTGTCAAGGCATATCGAGCGGATTAACCCGCATATTGCACAAGAACGCTCACAATTCTACTTAAGTACATGAACGGGATTGAAATTTTTCGTACATTACAAAAGCGCACTGTGTACCCAACAACGTCATGCTGGTTTTGGGACAATTTCAGCGGCCACTTTGCCCGATTGACCTGTAACCATTGCTATGGCTATAGCCATTGTCTGATTTTCATGGGCCCAATCGAACCTGTGACTCAGTGATATTGCCGCAAAATTCTGCATTCTCATGCAATACGGGGGTTAAAGAGAGGCGGAGTAGTGAAAATGCCACAGGATGATCGTCGGCACGGCGACGACGTGAAAGCGAGATCCCTACTGGACTGAAAACTTGTTCAAATTTGAAAGTCAGGCAAAAGGGGCGTCAGAGCAAGATGCCTGGCAGAAGCGAAATCCACATCCTGACCCCTTGTTCTCTCTAGAGTGATCCGCGGACAGGGCATTACACATTAATGCTATCTAACCTTTATCGTAGTGAAACGTAACAGATACATCCTTCCATTATATGAAAGCTGGAAACGATAAGCGGGCGAGGGGGACTGTATAACTGGATATCATCAAAGCAGGTTCCATTTCGCATATTCTTTTGTCTGGCTATAGGGCTGACCTGTGATCGGTATAAAAAGCAGGGACTCAGTATTGGGGGGGGAGGAACATGAGAGTATCCTGGACCGTCGAGCAGTAGCTTAATGCTTAAGCCTGGCGTAAGGTATATATCGTTAAATACAGTGTTTGATCTTTCTTGTACTTAATCTAATAAAAAATTTCTATTCTTGAAGGGGAACAAAATGATCATCTCAATGCAGGGAAACTGGAATGTAACAGTTAAATCAAAAAGTGCTTCATATGATCAACGATTTATTATAGACGGGGCCACCTCGGGTAACGGTGTACACGAAAGGGTCGGTTGGAATTTCAGTTAACGTAACCGGTGATCAGCGGACCATCGCAATTCAAAACGATCCAGGGACCGGATTCCAGCTTTCTGATACAAAAATTCAATCTCCACGCCAGGTTGGAGCTAGTTATGAATTTGATATTCTATCCAATGACGCCGGCGGTGATGAGGACTTCAATGACCTTATTCTTACCTGCAGCACGCCCGTTAATATCAATGATTTCACCATTCATGAAAATGTTTCGTTATACAGCGGTCGCTGTTTATTCAACCCGTGTCGCAAAGGCCTGTTTGTTCTGGAGTCCAAATACGCTCTGAGAGAAGCTTTGAAAAATGTAACGCTTCGCGAAATACTTGAAAGGGATTAGCCTTAAAGGGTTCGCGATGACATTATTGGCCCCACACCACCAGATCCGGCACCATTTAAACCAGTTGTCATTGATTTGTATAATCAATCAATGCAACCCAGGACCGAATTGGTATATAAACGTCTTGAAGCTGTAGCCACAAAACCAAAATCAAAATCCAAAACGAAGAAAGATGTACTTGCTTCCGAATATTCAATAAAGAATTACAGTCTTGTTAATCCTATACAGACTGAAGCTCCGCGTGAGTACGCCAGAACTGCCGATAACATAGAACTGGCAAGAGCAATTGAAGGCTTATTACTGAAACGCTGCACCGTTGGTCCTGCGACGAACACCACCCTCACTTTCGAAGAGTATGATCGGACCGCGGCAGAATTGTCCGGCGGCCCTTATACAGGCACAGGGAATCGTCGATTACTCGGTGATACCATCACTGATATGAATGGAAATTATATTTTCCGTTTCTCATTTGACATGACCTTCCCCTGGATCGAGGATTCAACCGACATTGCTCCTGGTGAAGATGTGAATGTAGTAGCCTATCCGGATGTGATTGTAAAGGTCACTGCATTATCTCCCTACAATGTTCTGTATGAAAGCGCACCGCATTACAATATCCCCAACCTGAAACGTATTAACCTCTGTTTACCAAAATCACAAATTCGACCTTCCTCGGCATGCTTCAATGGGAATTTGATCGGCAGTCTTGGCAATGTCTTTCTGGGCGGGAACCAGAATTCATCTGCTTCATTTTCCACTACTGCATTACAGCGCTATGGCTACAGTAATTATCTTGAGTCAAGCGGAGAGATATCTGTGGCTAGCTCACTTGCCGGCTTCGGAGTTGAATGTGCATCCTGGTATGGAACAATTGATTTCAAAGGCTGCATGTATGATTTGGCCAAGACTGTGTCACAAAATACGATCAAATGGTACACGATTAGAATCAGACGTTCAGGAACGAGTGAGTGGCATTTTGTGAGCCAGAACTACAAACATCCGCGATATTCAAAACGCAATTTGCCCAATTATATTGGAGACGATATCGGGCCTTTCACACAATCATTGCACGTTGACGGTGGCTCGGAAGAAGATGTACCTGCATACAAGAATATTCAACGCGAGATATTTGTAGATGGCATAGATTGGGAATTCTCGAATTTCGATCGATATATGCGGCTGAATACCAGGCTATATGACAAAATCGCTGGCGAAAGAACACCTGGCAAATTTTATGTAAGAGTGGACTGTTATGATATTGCGGGCAATCCAGTGACAAATGCAACCGATATGATTGCACTGTACATACACAACAACCCACTTAACTTTGGCCTGACAGCGCCCGTATTTACTGATCCGTCAGTTGTCAATTCCGGTTGTGGTTTATTTCGTTTGACCGATGCGCAGATGAACACCCCGATTCAGCTGACTTTTAGAGCAAACGATCCCGAGGGATTTGTAGATTCCTTTGATCTATCGATGAGAAGATGTCCGGCTCCTATGATTGCTTTGACGGTAACCCAGCCAATAGCTGGTTCTACGCCGTCAGGCGCAACACCTCAACCGCATCCAACAACACCTGCGAACAGGACCACATTATTGAATGGTCTCTCGACCAGTGTTCATAATACGTGTAACGGATATACAGGAACTCTACAGGAATACAGTAGCGACGGGACGATAACTGTTGAAATTCAACCAGCCCCGTCTGAGGGTGGCTGGATCAAGCCGGATGAATACTTCACATCACTGTCATTCTACTTGATCGCTTTTAAACGTATGACAAATGGATACAACACGGGCTTGAGTGATGAGTTTGATGCTCGCACTCAGATATTGATGGAGCGAATAAATCCCTGATCTGTGGTTTTTAAAATAGAAATGATAACAGGTAAGAAAGCAATATCCTCGAAATAGCAGACTTCGCTTTCTGTGCCGGTTATACCGGAAGGCCCGGCTCCATTGCCGGGCCTTTTCTTGTTTTACGCAGCCGAAACGGCAGGCACGACCTGGCAGGCACGACCTGGCAGGGAAGAACGTGAACAGGATTGAACCCGGGATTCCTGCAAGGAATCGAGACAACGTTGATAGCCGCTTACCATCATTGAAACGAAACTTTGTCAATTAATGACAGTCACAAAACTAGCCCGCATTTCTCACCAAAGGGTCAGAAATGCGGGCTAGTTACTAATTTAAGGTGCTGCTATGAAAAAGCTGGGTATCGTTTTCGCAGGTATAATTTCAATATATGCCTTGCCCTATGTTGCTGTGAGTGGTGATGACAGCGGACCAAACACTTCCGCCGACTATACCAAACCTTCAGATGCTGAATTGAAGCAACGTCTAACACCACTGCAATATGCTGTCACCCAGAAAGATGATACGGAGCGCCCATTTGAGAACGCGTATTGGGATGAAAAACGTGAGGGTATCTATGTGGATGTGGTCAGCGGAGAACCGTTGTTTTCCTCCACGCACAAATTCAAGTCCGGTACCGGCTGGCCAAGTTTTTACCAACCACTGGTCGCTTCTAATATAGTCGAGAAAAAAGATTATAAATTGATATTTCCGCGTACCGAAGTACGTAGTACAAATGCTGATTCACATCTGGGGCATGTATTTAAAGATGGACCTGAGCCAACGGGATTACGATATTGCATCAATTCAGCGTCTTTAAGGTTTATACCGAAGGAACAACTGAAACAGGAAGGTTATGAAATGTATGCTGATTTATTCGAGAATAACGAAGCTGACTGAAGGGGACAGTATGCTTATTTGTACGAGTGCTAAGGTGTTAACAGTACTAAGGTGTATGTGTCTGGATATGATCTGAAAATACAGTTGTTTACTCCCAATAAGGCTTGACGGTGTCGACGCATTCATGGTCGCCGTCACCTCTGTAGGACAATAAAACCAGGGCGGTAGGGCGCGCCGTGCGCACCGGGACTGCCCACCAATCTTAAATTTCGCGGTGCGCACGGCGCCCCTGCGTCCCGTCAGCCGTCAGCTTGAATCTGAACCTTATCCACATAATCTGTCAGATCGGATCTGAGTCACTACAACCTGGTAAATTAAATTGTAAACGGAGTGATATACAAACATCTGCGTACCTGACAGTTTCATCGAGACCGTTGCGAGACCACTTCCGTTGGTCTAGCCCGAATTTCTCACCCCCTGGTTAGAAATTCGGGCAAGATAACCTGATTAAGTTTCGGTGGCAGTTTTTCGGTGTCGGTTTGGACTTCACGTGCTCATGCCTGCTGGACACTATACATGATGACGCCGCCCGAAAAGTGACAAGGCTTCAAGATCGATATTGTGGCGTGATCAGAATCCTATTGTAAACAAATGTCAATAAAACATAAGCAGTGTTTGCAATTCATCTTGTGAAGAGTAGATTATTTATTGTTACCACTTTCCGACAGCAAGGTACTGCCACAGGTCACCTCTTTCGACAAGTTAATCGCATTTCGACCGACCCGGTCACAACAAATGGGGCAGGTCGAGTTGCTGGTCAGCATACACTTAGTTCATTTACAGGATGACCAGCTATTACAAACACTGACGTCAGTTAGATGGTATACGAAGCAGCTTGCAGCTAAGCCCCTGTTCTATAAAGGGGTTCCTATCTTACCAAAGGAGGTGAGTCATGCTAAGCAAGGAAAATATTCTGAAACGTTCGTTGATCTCATACATCTTTGTATCTGCCACAGCTTTAATCTGTACCACAGTAACTGCACAGACGGCAGACTTCTCCACTTGCGTTGGGACTGTATTTTCTACCGAAGAAGACTTCATGAGTCCTGTCGGGGAAAAGCTGGATGGTAATCCGGTCATCTCGGATGGGGATTTGCTGGCACTTGATCCGGTCACCGGCTCAGTCATTGTGTGCGCGCGAAACCGGGAACTCCTGCCACCGGGCACCCTGGTTGAGGTCGATCAGGCACTCGGGCTCGACGCCGTCGACTCAATCGCGCCCGAGCAGGGCGTCATCGCGTTCTCGACCGAACTCGATGAACAGTTCGGTCTCTTTGGCCACGGCGATGTACTGTTCCCGAACGGTACGGTTATTCCGAATGCTGTGCTCGTTGCGCGTTTCCAGCTACCTGACAATATGGGGCTTGACGCCGTTCATTTCACAGGAAAGCGGGAATCGATTGTCGAAGCGGTCAAGCTTGCGCGGGAGATCGGTCGGGAAAAACTCAAAGCGGACCCACAGACATATCTTGAGCGGCTCAAGCGGATCGGGGTCGATATCTGGTTCTCTATAGAGGGTACCAGCGAACCGCCGCAGAAACCCCAGATCCTTGACGGTGATCTTCTATCCGCAGTCACTGGAAGCAAGGTGGCGCCGCAGAGCGTTTTGCTCTCGCCGCCGATACCTGCCGGCATCACGGATCGTGGTGTGGATTTCGGCCTGGATGCTGTCACAGCCGACCGGCGCGGAAACCGGGAAAGGATTCAGCTTTCCACGGAAATCCTCTACCGCGGCCGGCCCGCCCCGTTTACCGATGGCGACATCCTGGCGATTGGCGGGTCGGTGAACCTCACTCATGAAAGCTTGATCAAGACGCTCAAGCCAAGGGCCAATTTCCTTGGCCTGGACGCCCTGTCCATTGTCCCGGTCGATGTCGCTGGTCGGCCGCACATAGACACGCTCTGCGGTGATCCGTTCAACGCAATCGACTTCGGAACCGACGGACTCTGGCGGGCAAATTTCGCGACCATGGCGCCGGGTGATCCGCCGCGGCGCCCCTGCGGTCTATTCGTGCCGGTTGGGGGCACCTTGCCGACCGGTCTGAGCACACCGTCCGGTAACATAACCCGTTTTCGCGTGACTTATGAGAGTCTCAACGGTTCGCTCCCTCCGCTTTTTGGCGGAATCACGACCACATGGCGTCTCAGGGCCCCACACCCGGTGTTTCCGTGGCTCTGCGCATGGGCGCCCGCCGCAACATTCAAACTCGAAACTGACAGCGATGGCTGGATGAATGCCAGGGATTTCATGGATGCCTACACAGGCAACCCCAGCGGAATCACCGGGGACGGCTTCATGTTCGGCTGCGCCAACCCGCATCTTCGCCTCGCGGTCTGGGAGACGAAAGCGCTGCCGGATGACCGCGAGAACGACCTGATGCGTTTGCAACTCGAATGGGAAACAACGGGTGGCGGCGGACCCGTCGCATCTCCGTTCACCTACAATGTCCAGCTCGACAACATTCTGCCTCAGATGCCTGCTTATCCGAACAACCTGGAAGTGCGGCTCAATGATGGTTCAGGTGCCAAAGTTCCCGCCTGCGGCGAGGCTCCAACGAGCGCGAGCATGTTCCAGGTCTGGGCAGAGTTCGAGGATCCACACTACTGGTTCTTCAGACTCAAAGTCGAAGGTGGCGATCCACCTGTGACCCACTTATTCGCCAGTCCATCGGGCGATAACTGGCACGAATATTTCGAAGTACCGGATGGTCCGGGACCGGTTGGCCCTCTGAAAAACACCGACGACCAGGGTACCGTTGGCATGGGGTTGCAGCATCTTCGCAACATCGATATGACCGAACTCGGCGCCAGCTTCAAGCGTTGCTGCTACCTGCTCGAGCTCAGGGTCTACGATGCATCGATCCGCCACACATTCAGCGGCATCAATCCCGGCTCATCGCTGGATCTCAATGACACTCGAGCAATCACAACATTCGAAGCAGGAAGCTAACGGGTTAGCTGTCAATAGAAAACTCCCCGGCACAGGCCGGGGAGGCGTCATCAAGTCAACCAACGACACTGGTATCTCGCCTGGTATTATCATGTGAGCGAACACGTACATAACGAGTAAACGGATCAACCCGTGAAAATCAAGATGACGGGCCTGCTCCCGTGATCCTGGTGAGAAATGCGGGTTAACCGTCCCCGGGTCATGCTCGTTTCAAGGTATACATTGACAAATCATTGAGCGGTAGCATTGGCCAATACCGGCGTGGCCAGCCTTGCGATGCGAGAAAGACCCGGTAGAATTACTTCACTCCGGCCCCCTAACGGAATCGAATCAAGCCGTCCCGAACCATTAAGGCAATGCGTACCCTGTTTACCCATCTGATCATGCTTTTGCCCGCCATTGCAGCCGGAGAAAGCTTTTATCTGCCTCCGCTGGATGTCGACGTGATTGGCTCTATTCGTATCACGGAGGCGTTGCAAGAAGACACGCTGCTCGATGTCGCACTGCGTTTTGACGTAGGCCAGGAGGAGATACTGCGTGCTAACCCTGATGTGGATCGCTGGCTGCCAGGCGAAAATACCAAAATCACAATTCCCACGCGCTACGTCCTGCCGTCGGCCCCCCGACGGGGACTGGTCCTGAACGTACCCGAAATGCGCATTTATTACTATCCCGAACCAGAGCCAGGGCAGCCCAGCGAGATTCATACCTATCCCGTCGGTATCGGGCGTATGGACTGGGCTACTCCGCTGGGTGAAACGCGTCTTGTTGCCAGGATTAAAGACCCTAGCTGGCGTCCGCCGGAATCTATTCGTAAAGAACACGAGGCTGACGGTGATCCGTTGCCCACGATAGTTCCCGCCGGGCCTGATAATCCGCTTGGACGCTATGCCCTGAAACTGGACATACCGGGTTATCTGATTCACAGCACGAACAAGCTATACGGCGTTGGAATGCGTGTATCTCACGGCTGCATCCGCATGCTGCCGGAGGACATGGAGCGGCTGTTTCCTCTGGTGACGATACATACACCAGTCCGTATAATCAATCAGCCCGCCAAGGCCGGTTGGCAGGGAGATCTGCTGTTTCTCGAAGTGCATCCACCATTGGAAGAAGATCAGGCCGGTCGTGATGCACTGGTGGAAACGGTGATGGACGTTATCCATGAAGCAAAGATGGGGCACCCGGTCAAGCTGAGCATCGGCGCCATCAAACGGGCCATCGATGAACAAAGCGGCATACCCGTGATGATATCTGAAGTGGAATAACAACAAGGCCCGGTACTCTGCTGAATACCGGGCCTTGTCGGTAACCGAGCTACTGACGCGTTACTTGTACATCGACTTTTCGAACATACGGTCCAGCTTCTCGTTGGTTTCCCTGGCCATATCCCGCGCGTCCTCAGCTGCCGCTTTAGACGCAGCTGCTTCGCTTTTGGCCTCTGCTGCGTCAGCTGCCGCCTGGCTGGCGGTCTCATTTGCATTCTGTATGTCACTACTCATCGTATCGACATCACCAGAACTGGCACAGCCACCCACGACAGTCAGCGCTGAAATGAGCAGTGCTGCCGCCATCGCTTTAAGTTCATTGTGCATAAGGTTACCTCCCTAAAAGGAAATCAGACATTCGCCTGTTAGATAATTCAAATAAATCCACGCATCTGTATAGAAAAGCGCAGATACCATTAATAGCGTACGGAACGGTCGCCACAGTTTGTCGTCGACCTGTTTCCTACGCACATTCTCTGGGATTGCAACCCATACCGCAAGCGTTATTGAGCCAAATTGATTAGAATTTAACCAGATTGACGGAATTATTCTACATAACCAGGTCGAATTGGGGGTTCGTATGGTTATCCTGAAGTGTTTCACCCTGACCGACTAATTGAATTCGGAGTGATTAACCCGGTGGGATTTGCTTACTAACTTCGTTATCCCACACTGATCTTTAGTACGTAGCATGCTGATATTGTTACTATGTTTGTCCAATGAAACGTTACGCAAAATATGAAATGGTACCTTGTAATAAGCATTATATATGCCACGCTAATCGCCTGCAGCGCAGACAATGACAGCATCTATGCAGGCAGGTTTGTCTGGGGAGCGGAGGTGATAACTTTTCAACCGTGTCATTCCAAAAAGGTGTACTGGGTGAGCGCCTCTTCATGGATACGCGGTCCTTTGCTGGAGTTCTATAAAAACACTACCACGAAGCCTTATCAGCCTGTTTATATTCAATTCAGGGGACAGTTGCTTGATGAAAAGGTGGATGGATTTGCGGCAGACTACGATGGCTTGATGAGAATCAGTGAAATAAAGAAAACAGCGCTGCAACTTCCAGAACACTGTATATGAATTCATAGAGCAGGACTCGTTAGAAGAGGCGACTTAAAGCGAGCCAGACTGATTTCCTGTTTTTCCTAGCAAAGATTGAAGTAACGGAGCTTTGGTCTGACAGTTATTGTCTGATGTCGATGAGTGAACCCAGCCTGTAGTCGCTATTTTACATTTGTTTTCTCGCAATGACGCCAGGCGCGCAAAGGAATCATTAGCCCGCATTGCTCACCAGTGGCCTGGTGAGCAATGCGGGTTAGTTATTATTGCGTGACATGTGGCAATGTACCGTTACCAAAATCGGCTTCTGCGAAACCTTTTATGGGCCGTGCAGCTCAGCTACTAGATCATCGAGTTCTTCGCTGGCCAGCATCCATTCGGCTTCCACAGCATCCCACTGTTTTTCTACATCGGCTTTTTCGAGCAGGCACGCCTGAAGTCTACGCTTGTTTTCTTCGCGGTAGATTTCAGGGTCGGCAAGTTGCGTGTCCACTTCGGACCGGGCACTCTGTAGTGCAGCCAGTTTTGTCTCCGCTGTTTCGATGCGCTTGCGCAACGGTTGCAGGCGTTTACGCTGTTCCGCCTCCAGGCGCTTTCTGTCTTTTCTGACTGCAGCATTTTCCACCACCCCAGTCGTGTCACTTGCTGTCGAATCGGCCACGTCCTGCCTGTTCTGCTCGCTGAGCCACTTTGGATAATCATCCAGGCTCAGCGGGAAATCATCGACATGAGCATCGTGCACCAGCATCAG
>Ga0209536_100011038_pt1 | contig 13260 bp, 11 predicted proteins | sample DeeMarSeWOR28_12_FD_187461 | JGI IMG/M metagenome (GOLD analysis project Ga0209536, IMG submission 187461) | Marine sediment microbial communities from White Oak River estuary, North Carolina - WOR-2-8_12 (SPAdes) (version 2) | ecosystem: Environmental > Aquatic > Marine > Intertidal zone >...
AGCTCCATTTCCCGGTAAACATGCTGCAGATAGGGGGCTGCACGGCGGTGGTCACCGGTCACGATCTTGTTGCAGGCACAGTAGAAACAGACCGTGTCGCAGAACGGGATGTGGATGTAGAGCGACAGCGGACGCGGTATGGGGTCCTCGTTGCTGTTGGCTGCCCACTTGCGGTAATCGCTGTCACTGATACCGCCATGGAACTGGGCCGCGGTCGGGTAGGAGGTGTAGCGCGGCCCTGACTGGTCGTAGCGACGGATCAGGTCGGCATCGAAGGCGATGTTTGGCGTCATGAATCTCTGTATCTGTTAAGGCGCAGTTCTCTGGAGCATCCGGTGTGCCCCTTGCTGCGGGCTGCGTAACGGTAGGGTCTTATTTTTATCGTCTTGGCCGGATGGCGAGTTGATATGGATCAACACTTGCCTTTATTGGGGTTTTATTAACTACTGCTAATAAAGCCTCCGCCGCTACCGCTCAGCGCCGCTGGCCGCATTCCTCTATCTCGCGCTGTTTCGTGCGGCCTGGCATGCTGCCGGCCTCGCCCGGCCCGCCTGCGCCACCGCTCTGCAGGCTGCGTTTCAGCAGCGGCGGGGCGATCAGGGTGGTGAGGATTACCATGAGGACAATGGCCGAGAACAGGGCGTCGTCGATGACTTCCAGGCTCTTGCCGATGGCCGCAAAGATCAGTCCGACCTCGCCGCGCGGCAGCATGCCCAGGCCCACCGCCCAGCGGTTATTGCCGCGCGCGGCACCGAGACCGGCCAGGAGTTTGCCGGCGATGGCGGACACCAGCAGCCCGCCGGCGAGCATGACAACATGCCAGTCGAGGAAGGTTTCCAGTTTCACCTGGATGCCCATCAGGACGAAAAATATCGGCACCAGTATCGCCTCGAGCGGCATGATCAGGTCCCTGATGCAGACGCTGTGCTCCCGCACCCTGCCCCAGTGTTTGAAGTAGGCGTCATGCATGATCAGGCCGGCGGTGAAGGCGCCGATGATGGTTGCCAGCCCGGCGAGGTTGGCCATCCAGGCGAGCACCATCACGAACAGGAAGGACACGAACAGTTTTGCCTCGAGGATGTCGAGGTGGTGGATCAGCCGGATCACCAGCTTCAGCAGGTAGGGGCCGAGGTAGATGGCGCCGGCCAGGAACACCGAGGTCATGACGATGACCATCAGGATCTGCAGGATCTCGATGCCGCCGGTCACCACGACGCCGCTGACGATGGCCAGCAGCAGCAGGCCGAGGATGTCATCGAGCACCGCAGCACCGAGGATGATGTGTGCGACCCTGGTGTTCTCGAGGTTGAGTTCCTGCAGCACCATCACAGAGATGCCGACGCTGGTAGCGCCCAGCGCGGCGCCGAGAAACAGGCTGGTGTGAAAGGTGATCTCGGGGATCAGCAGGTAGGAGGAGGCGAAGCCCAGCGCAAAGGGCAGCAACACGCCGATCAGCGCCACGCGCAGGGAATCCGGGCCGACCTGGCGCATTTCCTCGACGCTGGTCCTAAGGCCCACCATGAACAACAGGAAAATGATGCCGTAGCGGGAGAATACGTCCAGGGTATGTGCGACCTGGATGAGTTCATTGCCATGCGGGCCGGTGAGCAGCGAAATCAGGTGCCCGCTTCGCTCCGGGCCGAGGGCATGACTGAGCGCCTGCTCGATGCCGTCGCCGTGCAGCAGGTTCTCCACGGTGTCGAAAATCGCCGGACCCTCCCGGAGTACGACGATCAGGTCGAAGCCGGCAATGTAGGCCAGGTTGCCGATGAGGATGCCCATGCCAAGCTCGCCGAGCACCGAGGGCAGTCCCAGCTTGCGGGCGCCGAAGCGACCCAGCAGGGCAACGAACAGGATGGCGGTCACGCCGATGATGACCGGTGCAACCGGATCGCCGTGCGAGGTGTGGAACTGGAAGGCCGCTGCCAGCGAGGGGAAGGCCAGCGCCAGCAGCAGGCAGAGCAGCTGCAGGTGGCGGTGATTGCCGGTGACGGGCTTCATCGGGCTGGCGTGCGCGTGCTCAGCAGATGCGCGGCAGGGGATCGTCCTCGAGTTCCTCGAGGATGCGCTCGCCGCCGAGTCCCGTGGCGAGCGTGACGCGCTGGCTGTCTGCCTGTATGTGTCCGACTATCGCGGCATCCCTGCCCTGCGGCAGTTCCCGCCAGGCGTGCAGCAGGGCCTCGGCCCCGGCGGCTTCAATGACGGCGACCACGCGTCCCTCGCAGGCCAGGAACAGCGGGTCGTAGCCCAGCATGTCGCACACGGACTGCACCGGATCCCGGACGGGGATGCGCGTCTCCTTCAGGCGGATGCCCAGCCCCGTGGCGCGTTGCAGCTCGTGGCACACCGTTGCCAGGCCGCCGCGGGTCGGGTCGCGCATGAAACGCAGGCCCGCAAACTCCAAGGCCGCCAGTGTCAGCGGCAGCACGCTGGCGGCATCGGAGCGCAGCTCCCCGTGCAGGCCGAATTCCTCGCGTGCCAGCATCACGGCAATGCCGTGGTCGCCGACCGGGCCGCTGACCACGATGGCATCGCCGGCCTCGACCCGGTCGAGGCCGAGGCGCGGGCCGGTGCGCACGCCCAGGCCCGTGGTGGCCAGGTAAAGTCCGCCGCCCTCGCCGCGCCGCACGACCTTGGTGTCGCCGGCAGCAACGGCCACGCCGGTCTCGCGGGCCGCCGCGGCGAGGCTGCCGATGATGCGTTCCAGCTGTTCGACCGGCATGCCTTCCTCGATGAAGGCATTCAGGCTAAGGTACTTCGGCACGGCGCCGGCCACGGCCAGGTCGTTGGTGGTGCCGTGCACCGCAAGTGAGCCGATGTCGCCGCCGGGAAACTCCAGCGGCTGCACGGTAAAACCGTCCGTGGTGAAGATCACCTCGTCGTGCCCGAGCTGCAGCGCCACGGCATCCGCCTGCACGTCGAGCGCGGGGTTGGCCAGGTGGCGCGCGAAGATGCCATCGATCAGCTCGCGCATGAAGCGTCCGCCGTTGCCGTGGGCCAGCGAGATGTGGGTTTCCTGCATGAGGTTGCTCATGGTGACGGATGCTCCATACTAGTGGCCTGCGGTGGCGCCGGTATTGATCCAGATCACGGCATCCTACCGGCTGCACTACTAGATTTGAAAGGGCCCGTGGTCGCCGGATTGCACCGGCAAGCGGGATTTCACGATTACAAGGCTGAGATATGACGGAAACCCAGTACCTTGCCGACATACTGATACTCCTGGCGGCCGCGATCATCACGGTGCCGGTGTTCCAGCGGCTGGGTCTGGGTGCGGTACTTGGCTACCTTGCGGCCGGCGCCATAGTCGGACCCTGGGGGTTCGGTTTCATCAACGAGATCCAGGAGATCCGGCACATCGCCGAGTTCGGCGTGGTGTTCCTGCTGTTTCTCATCGGCATCGAGTTGAGACCGGCACGCCTGTGGGAAATGCGGCGCATGGTGTTCGGCCTCGGGACGGCGCAGGTCATGGTAACGGGGCTGGTCATCGCGGGCCTCGCCCTGCTGATGGAGCAGACGCCGCGCACGGCGATCATCATCGGCTTCGGCCTGGCACTGTCCTCGACGGCCTTCGGCCTGCAGATCCTTACCGAACGCGGCGAGATGGCCACGGCACATGGCCGGGCGACGTTCTCCGTGCTGCTGCTGCAGGACCTGGCGGTGGTGCCGTTGCTGACCCTGGTATCGCTGCTGGCCGCCGATGCCGCGCTGCTGGAAGGCATCGAGTTCGCGATCCTGGAAGCGGTGCTGGTAATCACGCTGGTTATCCTGGCCGGCCGCTTCCTGCTCTCGCCGCTGCTGCGGCTGGTCGCCACCAGCCGCACCGCGGAGGTGTTCACCGCCGCGGCCGTGTTTGCCGTCCTGGGTACGGCGTGGCTGATGCACGAGGTGGGGCTGTCGCTCGCGCTGGGCGCCTTCCTGGCCGGACTGATGATGGCTGAATCGCACTACCGCCACCAGGTGATAGCCGACATCCAGCCGTTTCGCGGCATCCTGCTGGGCCTGTTCTTCATGGCCGTCGGCATGTCCATCGATTTCGGTCTGCTCGGGCGCGAGGCGTTGCTGATCGCGGGGCTGGTGCTGGGCCTGTTGCTGGTCAAGTCCGTTATCACCTGGATCCTGTGCCGGTTGATGGGTGTCAGCGCGCCGGATGCCACGCGGGTGTCGCTGCTGCTCTCCCAGAGCGGGGAATTCGGGTTCGTGATCTTCGGCATGGCAGCCATCAACGGCCTGCTGCCCGCAGAACTTTTCAATATCCTCGGCCTGCTGGTGGCGCTCACCATGGCCACCACGCCGCTGATGGCCAACCTCTGCGATTTCCTCAACCACTGCCTGATTCGCACGACAGTGCGGCACGATGTCAGTACCGACCACATCAATGCGGGTCATGCACATGTGATCATCGCCGGTTTTGGCCGCGTCGGGCGGCGGGTGGCGAAGATCCTGCAAGCCGCGGAGATACCCTACCTCGCCATCGACAGCAATGCCGATCGCGTCCTAGAAGGTCGGCATGACGGCTTCTCGGTGTTCTACGGCGATGCCAGCAAGGTCGATGTCCTGAAAGCGGCGGGAGCCTCCGGGGCCGGCGTGCTGGTATGCACGCTGGACCAGACCGTGCCGGCCGTGCGCCTGGTCAACATCATGCGCCAGCACTACCCGGAGATTGCCATCCATGCCCGCGGCCGCGACAGCCACCACTGCGACCAGTTGCTGGAGGCCGGCGCGACCATCGCGATCTCCGAGACCCTGGAGGCGAGCCTGCAGATCGGCCGGGAGGTGCTGGTCGAAATGGGTAGCCTGGAGGATGATGCCGCGGAGCTGATCCGCCAGTTTCGCGAGGATTATTACGGCTAGTATCGCCCTGACGGGACAGACCGTCCTGCAGGGAACACCGAACGGCCTGGACCATGCAGAGACAGCCGCGCACCTGCAGTGCTAAGGGCGTAGCGCGCTGCCGGCGGCCAGGCCGCCGGGTATTGTGCCGGTCTTCCCATACCACATCGTCAGCCCGCTGATCTGCATGCTGCTGCTACACGTCGGGTACAAAAACCGGTCAACGATTGTTGACACTGAAAGAAGACGTTCACGTGTGGTTTGTGATCTGTACCCCGCCGAAGGCTTCAGCAACCCCGTTACCTCCATAACTGCTTCACCTGCTTCCGGCAGGATCGGTCTGCAAGTCAGACGGTAGCTTTAGTGGCAGTGAAATCAATCTGTTGATTTGGCTGAAATAAATTTCAGCCTCCTTCACGTTTTGTTCGCTCCATGCGCCGCACAACGTACTTCTCCAGCTCGACCAGGAATAATACGGATGAGGCAACGGCCAGTATGCGTAACCATATACTGAAGTCGATTTGCGTGGTGCCAAACAAGGACTGCATGGGCGCAAGATAGGTAAAGCCCAGCTGGAATACGATCAACACACCAATGGCAATCAGTACATAACGGTTGCCTGTTAACCCTGCCCGGTTAAATACCGGGGCAGTGATATATCGTGAATTGAACAGATAGAAGATCTCGAACACGACCAGCGTGTTCACTGCAACCGTTCGTGCACGCTCAATATTTGCACCTTGCTCCATCTCCCACAGAAAAAGCCCGAATGTTCCACTCATCAGAATGATGGAGACAAATGCAATGCGCCAGACAAGATGCGGGGTAAGCATCGGCTCGCTTGTATTGCGTGGTGGCCGCCGCATGACATTCCTTTCGGGTGGTTCAAAGGCCAGCGACAGTGCAAGGGTAACAGCGGTCACCATATTCACCCATAGAATCTGTACCGGTGTTAACGGCAGCTGGTGGAAACCAAACAATATGGCGGCAAGGATAATCAGTGCCTCGCCACCGTTGGTCGGAAGAATGAAAAGTATGGCCTTTTTGAGGTTGTCATAGACAGTGCGGCCTTCTTCTACTGCATGCGCGATCGATGCGAAATTATCGTCAGCGAGTACCATTTCAGCTGCTTCCTTGGCGGCTTCTGTTCCATTCTGTCCCATGGCCGTGCCTACGTCGGCTCGCTTCAGGGCCGGCGCATCGTTCACGCCATCACCCGTCATTGCCACAATCAACCCCAGCTCCTGCATCAGCCTTACTAAACGCAGTTTGTGTTCCGGATTAACGCGTGCATACACATCAACGTCCTGTACTCGTTGCCGCAGCTCGTCCTCACTCATGGATTCGAGGTCCTGGCCGGTGAGCACATCGTCAGAATTGACGAGTTTCAGTTGCCGGGCGATGGCGCATGCAGTGCCGCCGTGATCGCCGGTTATCATCTTTACCCGGATGCCGGCCCTTTCACAGGCCTGTACTGCTTCAATTGCTTCCTCTCTGGGTGGATCAATCAGGCCAAACATGCCCAGCATAACCAGGTCACTTTCCACGTCACTGAATTCCAGTTCCATATGTTCGTGGTTTGTCGGCCTGGTGGCGATTGCCAGTACTCGCTGACCTTGCTGCGCCATTTCTTCAATGCGGGACAGCCAGTAATTGCTGTCCAGGGGCTGATCGCCATCAATAAGTCTCTGATGTGTACACATCTCCAGTACACGTTCGGGTGCGCCTTTGAGAAAAATGAATGCAGCGCCTGCATGGCTGTGATGAAGCGTAGCCATGAAACGATGTTCTGATTCAAAAGGGATAAGATCGGTGCACGGGTATTGTTTTCCTTCAGCCTCAATATCCAGTCCGGCCTTCAGGCCGGATACCAGCAACGCTCCCTCCATCGGATCACCGTGGACAAGCCATTCGCCATTTCTTTGTTCCAGTGATGCATCATTGCAAAGCACCGCAGCCCGGACTGCCTCCAGCAAAAGCGGTTTCTCTTCCGGGAGTACATCCCTGCTGGACAGTGATATGGCACCGTGCGGGTCGTATCCTGTGCCGCCCAGCTGGAACAGATTCTCGGCGGTAGCAATCGTGCGCACAGTCATCTCGTTACGGGTCAGGGTGCCGGTCTTGTCCGAGCAAATCACCGATACAGATCCCAGCGTTTCGACGGCGGGTAGTCTGCGAATAATCGCATTACGCCGGGCCATGCGTTGAACACCGATTGCCAGTGTAATGGTCATGATGGCGGGTAATCCTTCGGGAATCGCGGCCACAGCCAGGCTTACAGCGGCAAGAAACATCTCGGCGGCGGCATAATTCCGGATCAGTAAACCAAAGGCAAAGGTAACAGTGGCAATACCCAGAATGGCAACTGTAAGCCAGCGGCTAAACTGGGCCATTTGACGAAGTAGTGGCGTTGTCACCGACCCCACTTCTGATACCAGTGTGCTGATTCGCCCAATTTCGGTTTGTGTTCCGGTTGCAACCACTACACCGGAGCCCTGCCCATGGGTCACAATGGTGCCCGAATACGCCATGCAACGCCGGTCTCCGATCACGGCCTCCTGTTCGACAGGGCCAGTAATCTTTTCAACGGCCATCGACTCACCTGTCAGGGCCGACTCCTGAATTTGAAGTCCCTTGACGCGTAACAACCGCAGATCTGCAGGAACCTTGTCGCCTGATTGCAGCAATACGATATCTCCAGGCAGCAGGTCTTCTGCGGGGACCGTTATTTGCCGGCCATTACGCATCACCATGGCATTCGGGGAAAGCATCTGCCGTATGGCTCTCAAGGCATTCTCGGCCTTGCCTTCCTGCACGAACCCTATCAGGGCATTCAGGAGAACCACAGCCAGGATCACGCTGGTATCCACCCAGTGACCGAGCATGGCCGTGACGGCGCTGGCAGCCATCAATACATAGATCAGTACATTGTGGAATTGGTAGAGAAACCGCGCCAGTGGACCACGTGTCCTTGGTTCGGGAAGCCGATTCGGGCCGTATTTGACCAGCCTGTCAGTTACTTCCTCTTTTGATAGTCCTTCTGGTGTCGTTGCGAGTAATTCGAAGACCGTCTTTATGCTTCGGGTATGCCAGTTTTCCGGTGTTGTAACCCTCTCACTTGACTGATTATCCGGTTTTCCTGATCTCTTGAGTGAATGACGTATCACTGCGGCACCCACAGTAGCCAGAATGACCAATATCGCAAGAAGGATTAACCATTCGATGACTGCAATATCAGATCTCCATGTAAGATCATCGTTCATCTGGATGCCTTTTGTTTGTGTAGCTGTAGAGGAAGCGCAACTGAATGGCGCGAACGGGTCGGATATGGCCATTCGTGTCCTGACGAGTGATTTTCCGTTATCAGGACTTCCTTACGCTACAGAATCAGCCGTTTAACATCCGGTCCAAGATAGTGAGTCACTGGGGCTGAGCCGGTACCCGATAGTCATCGATGGGTGTCAGAAACATTGTTCCGGGCGGCACCGCGGGAATTTTACAGCGCCACCCTGGGGTTTGTCCGGGACAGTTGGCGTAACTGTTGGATCATGGCGCGTGCGCGTAAGATCTGTCCTGCGGTTCTGCGAAGCTGTCGATAGCCCGGGGCAGACTGATCGCCGGCCTTATTTTTCCGGGTAGCCACTGGCTTCCAGTGTTGCGGCGAGCACGGCGCGCAGCCCGTCGTCAGCCGTGATCGTAACCCGGCCGCTGTCGACGTCTACGTTAACGGTCTGTACGCCGTCGATCTTGCCCAGTGCGTCCTGGATTGCGCTGGTGCAGCCGCCGCACTTGATATTTTCTGCATCGATAATGTACTGCATTCGCATTTCCCCTGCGTGCTCTATCAGCTGGTTGCTGGTCGGATGTGCGTAACCGTCGGATTACGGCGCTTATGCACCTAATCCGACCTGCGGGTTATCAGGCTACGGTTCCTTAGGTCGGGTTAGCCCGCAGGGCGTAACCCGACGTCAGCAGTTCGGTATGTATCCAGTCAGGATGCCGCCTGCCTGGGCTTAACTCCGGCAGCCGGTTCGCGGATGCCGCCCGACCACCAGATGCGGCAGGCGCCCTCGTCCGAGACCATGCAGGGTCCGATCGGGTGGCGGGGCTGGCAGGCGGCGCCGAACAGCCGGCACTCGTTCGGGTAGATCCTGCCGAGCACGACCTTTGCGCAGTCGCAGCCGGGCGGCATCTCGCCGGCCCGCTTGCGGGCATCGTCGGCATAGCCCGGGAAGGCACGCCGTGCGTCATGTGCCTGGTAGACGGTGTTGATGGCATAGCCGGAATCCGGGATCACGCCTATGCCGCGCCAGTTGGCGTCCGTTACATCCAGTGCGGTTGCCAGCTGCCGCCGCGCGGCCGGGTTGCCGCCGGGCCGCACCAGTTCCGGGTAGCAGTTGTCGAGGAAGCAGCGCTCCTCCTGCAGCTGGCGCAGGGTGGAGTACATGGCGGCCAGCAGGCTCTCCGGGGTGAAGCCGGCAATGGCGGCGGGGATGTGGTGCCGGTCGACGACGAACTGCCACTCCTCCGGGCCCATGACTGTCGAGACATGGCCGGGGGCGATCAGCGCATCGAAGCCGGGTGTGCCGGAGTCGAGCAGCATGGCCACCGCAGGCCAGGTCAGCCGGCCGGAGAGTAGTACGAAGAGGTTGTCCGGCACACCCTCGACCAGCATGGCGGCCACCGGCGCCGTGGTGGTCTCGAAACCGGCGGCGAAGAATACCACTGCACGCTCGGGGTGCTCGCGGGCAATGCGGGCGGCCTCGACCGGCGAGGCAATCGGCCGGATGTCGGCACCGAGGGCGCGGGCCTGCTCCAGCGAGCGGGCATCCCTTTTCGGGACGTTGACCGGGACGCGCAGCATGTCGCCGAAGGCGACCAGGGTGATGTCCTCGTTCAGCGCCAGCTGGATCGCCTCGAAGACGTCCTCTTCCGGGCAGATGCAGACCGGGCAGCCGGGCCCCGGGATCAGTTCGATGGCCTCCGGCAGGGCGCTGCGCAGTCCCGCCATGGTAATGGAACGTTCGTGGCCGCCGCAGACATTCATGATGCGGACGCTGTCGTGCAGCGGCAGGGCATGGATCTGATCCAGCCACCGGGATGCGGAAATGGCGGTCATGGGGGAGCGCTCAGGGCGCGGTGGCAGTGGCAGCGTCCTCTGCCTCGGTTTGAGTCATCGCCGCCCTGCGCTGCAGCCGGGCCTCGCGCAGCCAGCCTAGCCACTCATCGAGGCCGTTGCCGGTCTTCGCGGAAAGCTCGATGACCGGTGCCGGGTTGGCCAGTTCCTGCAGGTGGCGCCGGGCGTTGTCGGGGCTGAAGTCATCCAGTACCGGCAGCAGGTCAGCCTTGCTGAGCAGCATCAGGTCCGCGGCGCGGAACATCACCGGGTACTTGGCCGGTTTGTCGTCACCTTCGGGCACCGACAGCAGGGTGACATTGTGGTGCTGTCCGAGGTCGAAGCTCGCCGGGCAGACCAGGTTGCCGACGTTTTCGATGAACAGGATATCCAGGCCGTCGAGCTGCATGTGGTGCAGGGCATCGTGCACCATGTGGGCGTCGAGGTGACAGGCGCTGCCCGTGGTGATCTGGACGGCCTCCACGCCGCGCGCGCGGATGCGGCTGGCGTCGTTCTCGGTCTCCAGGTCGCCTTCGATCACAGCCATCTTCAGGTCGCCGTCCAGCGCCTCGATGGTGGCCTCCAGCAGCGAGGTCTTGCCGGCACCGGGCGAGGACATCAGGTTGACTACCAGCACGTTGTGGCGGTCGAAGTGCTCGCGGTTATGCGCGGCGGTGTGATCGTTCTCGTGCAGCAGGCCATGCAGCACCGAGACAGCCTCGCGGCCCTCCGCGGTCTTCTGCAGCCGGCCGCCCGGTTTCAGCAGGTGGGCATTGCCGTGCGTTACGTTGCAGCCACAGGTGTCACACATAACATTTACTCCGTTATCTCAGCGGTTTCCCGTAGCGGCGTGCCCGGCCGCCTCGCTGCCGCTGTCGGCCTGCAGCAGCTCGACGCGGCTCAGGATCAGCTCGTCGCCACTAACCAGATCGGTATGCCAGTCGCCGCAGCTGCCGCATATCAGCCGCGAGGGCAGGGCATCCGAGACCTCTCCGCATTGCCGGCAGCGGACCTGCACCGGCAGGCAGTCCAGTACCAGCGTGGCGCCATCGGCGATGGTGCCGGCACTGGCGACGGGAAAGGCCTGCTCGAGCAGGCGGGGTTCCACGCCGGACAGCGGCCCGATGCTCACGCAGACGCTGTCAACCCGCTGCGCGAGACGCTCCGCGGCGATCGCCTCGACCTGCTCGATCAGGGCCTGACAAATGGCGAGTTCATGCATCGGCATCACCCAGCATCTGGTCGTAGAGCTCCCAGGCGGTGCGCGCCTCCTGGGGGCTGATCTTCTGGATGGCGTAGCCGACATGGACGACGACATAGTCATCTTCCTGTAACACTTCGTCCTGCATCATGAACAGGCTGACGTCACGCTCGACACCCTTTGCCTCGCAGCGTGCGGTGTAGCCGTCGATCTGCTTGATCTGCATCGGTATGCCGAGACACATAAGGCGGTGTTTGTCTCCAGTTGCTTGGAAAAACTTGCTTTTTCTAAGGCATGCTCTAGATTGTACATGCCCGAGAGTCAAAGCCTAGCCAATTCAGGAACAAATTGACAGAGATCAAGTGCGGGGCATGGGCTTGCGGTAGTATCCAGCTTGAATCGAAAGAAAAAATACGCGTCGGAGGGCTGCTTGGCCACTAACAACACGCTGGTGCTGGGAATCGGAAACACCCTGCTCTCGGATGAAGGTGTCGGTGTGCACATGCTTGCCCACCTCGAGACCAATCATCCCGATCTTCCCCGTGTGGAATACCTCGACGGCGGCACGCTGAGCTTCACCCTGGCGGCCTGGATCGAGGAGGCCGACAACCTTGTGGTCATCGATGCCGCCCAGCTCGATTCAGCGCCGGGCACGGTTCAGGTTTTCGAGGGCGACGAGATGGATCGCTTTGCCGGCAGGACCAAGCGCAGCGTGCACGAGGTCAGTCTCGGCGACCTGCTGGCCATGGCACACCTGACCGACACCCTGCCGCAGCACCGGGCACTGGTCGCCATTCAGCCGGGTGAGATCGACTGGGGTTCGCAGCTCAGCGATGCGGTTGAGCGCGCCTTGCCGGAAGCGGCCGGGCGGGTCGCCGGGCTGGTCCGGCGATGGAGCGATGCAGCTGGCAGCACTCGGCTCCGACAACAGCGATCCGCCACAGACAAACAACCAATGGGGGCATAGGGGCTATGGAAAACAGGATTCTGGTACCGTTGGATGGCACGGAATCGGCAGAGGAGATACTCTGCTACGTGAGGTCGATCACGCCGAAATCTGATACCAGCATTACCCTGTTGTGCGTGCTGGGCAAACCGGGGGATGACTGCAGTCCACATGCCCAGCGCATCAATGACGAGCTGGCCGCCGACGGCTGGTCGGTATCGAACGAAAGCCGCATGGGCGACCCGGTCGATGAGATCGTCAAGTTCTCGCTGCTCCAGCCCTCGACCATGATCATGATGTCCACCCACGGCCGCACCGGCATGGAGCGCATCCGTGAGGGTAGTGTGACCGAGCAGGTGCTCAGGCAGTCGCCATGTCCGGTATTCATTCTGCACACCATGCGTGCCGAGCCGCCGGATCGTCGTTGCGAAAACCTGTTCCGCCGTATCCTGGTGCCACTGGACGGCACAAAGGCATCCTCCGCAATTCTCGACTGTGTCCAACGGCTGGCCAAGGCGCACGATTCGGAGGTCATCATTTTTCACGACGAGATGGTGGGGCCGGAGGAAGAGGAGAGGCGCGCTGCGATCAAGACGGCTCTGCAGGACCACAGCGTGACGCTGGCCAACAGCGGTCTCAAGGTGACGCTGGATATGAGCACCTACAAGCGCCCCATTCGCGAGATCCTCAAGAAGATCGATGACATGGACATCGACCTGGTTGCCATGGCAAGTCACGGCGAAGGTGGTGAACGGCGCGCCATGGAGGAGTCGGTTACCGCCGAGGTGATCCGTCATGCCAACTGTCCGCTGCTGGTCTGGTCTGCCGAGCCCCAGTGCCCGCCCGCTGGCAACACCTGACCATGGCACAGGCACCTTGCGTGGACGAGAACTGCAGCGGCTCCGGCGAGGCGCTAACCCATAATGTGCGGCCGCTGCTGAACGAGATCCGGTATGCACTGGAGCGGCTGCTGGCGACGGGCGAGAGTACTGCCATTGACCTGCGCAGCATCCCGCTGGCTCCGGGCGAGGAAGAACAGATCGAGGCGGCGCTGGGCACCGGCGAGATCAGCGCGGAGCTGGAGGCCATGGGCCCGAGCGAAATTCGCGAGACCGGCTATCCGGGCGTGTGGCTGGTGACGCATTACAACGTCGATCGACAGTT
>Ga0209536_100011040_pt1 | contig 13259 bp, 8 predicted proteins | sample DeeMarSeWOR28_12_FD_187461 | JGI IMG/M metagenome (GOLD analysis project Ga0209536, IMG submission 187461) | Marine sediment microbial communities from White Oak River estuary, North Carolina - WOR-2-8_12 (SPAdes) (version 2) | ecosystem: Environmental > Aquatic > Marine > Intertidal zone >...
GGAGGAGTCATGCAAAGTGAAGTTCAATTCGCCGGGTTCGGCGGTCAGGGGATCATGTTGATGGGGCAGATTTTAGCCCAGGCCGCCATGGCGGGGGGATTTGAAGTTGTCTGGATCCCCTCGTACGGTCCTGAGATGCGGGGCGGGACGGCGTATTGTACCGTTGTCATCAGCGATCGACTGATCGGTTCTCCGATTATTCGAAACCCCGGACATCTGGTTGCGATGAATCGGCCGTCTTTGGAAAAATTTGCGCCAACCGTGAAAAGCGGAGGCGTGATCTTTATCAACAGCTCCATCATACCTATTGATGCCGGTCGCGACGATGTAGATGTTATCAAGGTACCCATTATCGAAATCTCCAAAAATCTTGGCAATGTCAAAGTCGCCAATATCGTTGCTCTGGCGGCCTTTGTCACCCGCAGCAAGGTTGTTGATTTTGAGCTATTGCAGCAGGCCGTTAGAGATAAATTTGCCCAGAAAGAAAAGCTCATTCCGCTTAATATGCAGGCGCTTGAGGAAGGCAGAAAGGCGGCGCTTGATTGATGAAACTTTCCGTGCCTGATTACATACTGTCACTGAAACCTTATGTCGCCGGAAAACCGCTTGAAGAACTTGAGCGTGAATACGGCATTACAGATGCGGTCAAACTCGCCTCCAATGAAAACCCCCTGGGGCCATCCCCGCTGGCCATAAATGCCATCCAGCAGGCCGTCAAAGACTTGCATCGATACCCCAACGGCGGAAGCTATTACCTGAGTGAACGGATATCGAATTACTTCGGTATAAAGAAGGAAAACATCATCCTCGGCAACGGTTCGGACGATATTATTGCCATGCTCGCCCGGGTCTTGTTGCAGCGCGGGGATGAAGCCGTGTTGCCCCGGCCATCCTTCTTATTCTATGAAATAATGATCCGCAGTTCGGGTGCGATACCGGTTGAGGTGCCGTTAAAAGACTGTCTCACCGACCTGAGCAGTATGCTGGAACGCATCGGTCCCAAAACCCGGCTGATATTCCTTACCAATCCTCACAATCCCACCGGTGCCCTGATAGCCAAACCGGCTATGGACGAGTTTGTCAGGGAAATTCCGGCGGATGTCGTGTTAATCATTGATGAAGCGTATATCGAATTTGTCAGGGAGCCAAACTGCCCCAGGAGCATCGATTATTTGGACTCGGGTAAAATCGTTGTGGGATTGCGTACATTTTCGAAGGCTTACGGTCTTGCCGGACTTCGCATCGGATACGGTCTGATGCCGTCATTTTTAGCCGATATTCTCAATCGCATCCGGCAGCCGTTTAATGTGAACTCTCTGGCCCAGGCTGCGGCCATTGCGGCTCTTGATGATGAGGCCTTTTTGCAGGACACCATTGAACTGGTTTCCGATGAAATGAACTTTATTTACACGAGTCTGGATGACCGTGGAATTGAATACTTGAAATCCCAGGCCAACTTTTTGCTGATAAAGGTCGGCAAAGATGCCAACGAAGTATTTGAAAATCTTCTCAAGCAGGGCGTCATTGTACGTTCAATGACATCCTATGGCTATCCGGACTGTATCCGGGTCAATGTTGGCCTGCACGATGAGAATGTCCGCATGTTGGAGGCGCTGGATAAGGTATTATAAAATTCGAAATGGGGAATGCGGAAGGTGGAATAAAACGTCAGGTGCAAGGCTCAAGGCACTAGGCATAAGGCCGATACATCAGATCCTTCAACCCTAAACCCTTAACCGTGAACCCTGAACCATTTCTAAATTAGCAGCCAGCGCTTGGATATTGCAGACCATCCAAGCCAAGAATTCGTATGAAGAAGCTACTAATCACCATCGACGGGCCGGCGGGAGCCGGCAAAACCACCGTCAGCCGTGCGCTGGCGGACCGCCTGGGATATCGTTATATTGATACCGGTGCGCTTTACCGGGGGGTTGCACTGGCGGCCCAGGTCCGGGGGATTGATCCGAAAAATGATCATGATCTAAAAATGCTTTGCAGCGGCCTTGATCTGAACCTCGTCCAACACGCCGATGGTCTGGGGCTGTGTTTAGATGGAGAAGATATTTCCGATCGTATTCGGACGCCTGAAATTACCATGCTGGCATCCGCCATATCGGCGCAGCCGGTTGTGAGAGAATTTTTACTGGATTTACAAAAGGATCTGGGTAAAGAAAAAGCCGCTGTATTCGAAGGCCGGGATATGGGCACGGTGGTTTTTCCGGAAGCCGACGTGAAATTTTTTCTGGACGCATCCCCAGGTACGAGAGCCCGACGGCGCTATGCGGAGCAAAAATCCAAAAGTTCCCAAACATTGGACGAGGTTGAACGGGATATCCAGCGGCGCGACCGCAATGACAGCACCCGGGATGTGGCGCCACTGAAACCGGCCACGGATGCAATTGTGATTGATTCCACAGAGATGAAGGTGGATGAGGTGGTAGACTATATGGTCTCCCAAATTGAGAATCAGTAACCAATCCTTATAAGACCAAGCGTCCGGAAGGATTTATCAATTTTTTATTAAATTAGTTATTGCTTTTTTCATCAAGTCTGTTAAAAATACCAGATTGTGCTAATGGCTCAGACCGCACAACAAAACTGGCAAGGGGGTATTCTTTTTTATGGTTGAAGCGCACAATAATGACGAAAACGAAAAAACGGATAAGACCGATTTGTCTGATCCAGTCGCTTTGGATGCATCGGAAACAGAGTCTAAGCCTAAAACAGACGACTTGAAAACTGATTCCGAAGCTCCAGCGGCCGAGCAGTCCACCGATTCTGCTCAGGATTCCGGCGACAGCATGGAAAACGTGATGAATCTCTACGAAGAGAGCTTTAAGCGTTTTGCCGAGGGGGAGGTTGTCACCGGCCGGATTATTTCGATCGATAAGGACCACGTGCTGGTCGATATCGGCTATAAATCCGAGGGACAGATCCGCCTGTCCGAATTCAGGGATGAGGAAGGTAACATCACCGCTGAAATGGGAGACAGTGTCGAGGTGATGGTCGAGTGGTGGGATGACGAAGAAGAGCGAGTTGTTCTATCCAAGGAAAAGGCCGCCAATATAAAAACATGGGATGCCATCAAAAAATCTTATGATGAGGATGGAACGGTTGAAGGTGTCATCTCCAGCAGGGTTAAAGGCGGTTTTTCAGTGGATATAGGTGTCCAGGCATTTTTGCCCGGTTCCCAGGCGGACCTGCGCCCCATTCGCAATCTCGATGAGCTTGTCGGCAAGACGTTTGAATTTAAGATCCTGAAATACAATCGCAAACGCAGCAATATCGTCCTGTCCCGGCGAGCGATTCTGGAAAAGGAACGCGAAGAAAAGCGATCCACCACCCTCGAATCGATTCACGAAGGCAAGGTTGTGGAGGGAATTGTTAAAAATATTACCGATTACGGCGTGTTCATCGATCTTGGCGGCGTGGATGGGCTGCTCCATATTACCGACATTTCCTGGGGACGGGTGAAACATCCATCGGAACTATTTGCGGTTGGTGACACGATAACGGTAAAAATCTTAAGTTTCGATCTGGAAAAGGAGCGCGTCTCCCTTGGCATGAAACAGCTGACGACCGATCCCTGGTCGGTTGCCGCGGAGAAATATGCAGTGGGCTCCAAGGTGACCGGGGTAGTCGTCAGTCTGACCGACTACGGCGCCTTTGTCGAATTGGAGGAAGGTATCGAGGGATTGATTCATGTATCAGAGATGTCATGGACCCGCAAGATTCGCCATCCTTCTAAAGTTGTCTCGGTGGGCGAGGAGGTCGAAGCAGTGGTGCTCGACATCAAGCCGGAAAGCCGCAGGATATCGCTGGGCATGAAGCAGGTGGTCCCCAACCCGTGGGATGTGATCGCCGAAAAATACCCGGTCGGTACCACCATTGAGGGCAAAATCAAAAACATAACCGACTTCGGTCTGTTTATCGGCATCGATGAGGGAATCGACGGTCTGGTGCACATATCTGACATATCCTGGATCAAGCGCATTAAGCATCCTTCCGAGCTTTATAAGAAAGGGGATATGGTTCAGGCTATCGTGCTGGATATCGAAAAAGAGAGCGAACGCTTTTCCCTCGGCATAAAGCAGCTGCAGGACGACCCCTGGAAAACGGTGGCCGAGCGATACCAGGTCGGTAAAGAGATAACCGGTACCGTTACCAACCTGACGGATTTCGGTGTTTTTGTAGAACTCGAGGAGGGCATCGAAGGCCTTGTGCATGTATCGGAGATCAGCAAAGAAAAAATCAAAACCCCGGTGGGCATGTTTAATGTCGGGGATGTGATCACCGCGCGGGTCATGAACATCAACAGCGATGAGCGCAGGATCGGCCTGTCCATAAAGCGCATGGAAATAGAGGACGAACAGAATTTGCTCAGCGAATACGTGAACAATATCGGTCCGGCAACCTCTTCATTTGGTGAAATCTTACGGGAGAATCTGCAGGAAAAACTAAATGAGGATTGATGTTTCCTCGCTAACAACATAGCCATTCAATTGCACTGCCCTGTACCACCTTTCCCGCTCAGCGGGATCCGGAGTTGCGGGGCAGCGTTTTTTTTACCGGCGTCTACTCGAAAATACTGACATCTCCTAGGCCTTTGCGAATGACTTCGGGAATGTCATTGATCAACAGGATGACGCTGGACGGGGAGCCCGGGACGATACTACCGTCAATTACCGCATCGACCCGGCTGCCAAAATAATCGTGAATCAGGGAGGCATCATGAAAGATGGTGCCATCCGGCATGGTGGCACTGGTGGTTATGACCGGGTTGCCCAGCTCCTTGACCAGGTTCAGGCAAATCGGGTTATCCGGAACCCGAATTCCGGCCGTTTTGCGTTGGGTCAGCATGATTTTGGGAACCAGCTTTGATCCTTCCAGAATGAAGGTATAGGGACCCGGCAAAAGCCGTTTCATGGTTTTATAGGCATAATTGGAAACTTTGGCATAAAGGCTGATATTCTTTAAGTCGGAGCAGATAAAACTGAACGGTTTGCTTTTATTGCGTTGTTTTAACTGGTAAATCCTTTCGATGGCCTTTTTGTTCATAATATCACACCCGATGCCGTAATAGGTATCGGTCGGATAGACGACGATCCCCCCCTCTTTAAGGATGTCTACGACCCTCATGATCAGCCGCTGCTGGGGATTATACTGGTTGATATTAAGAAGCATTGGATTTATCTGTTAAAAAGATTAAAAATTTCAGACAGTTTTTACCATTAACCAACGGGTTGTTTCTTCGCCCGCACACAGGAACCGTTTTTTATTATGGGTCCCCACATAATGTCAAGATTACAATTAAAGATTGCCAAAGGCGCGGCCTTTTGCTATTCGATGCCCATCGTTATGATTACCTGTAAGACGTCAGACGCAACCCGTAACCCGAAAGAGGACGCTCATGTCAAAAATTCCACCGGAAGAAGCCTACTCATTTGACGATGTATTGCTGATTCCCAACTATTCCGATATTTTGCCAAAAGATTGCAACGTCAGCACCCACCTGACTAAAAATATAACCCTTAATATTCCGATTGTCAGCGCCGCGATGGACACCGTCACCGAGGCGGATGCCGCCATCACCATGGCCCAGGAAGGCGGCATGGGGTTTGTCCACCGCAACCTGAGCATCGAAAGCCAGGCGCGTGAGGTGGAGAAAGTCAAAAAATCCGAAAGCGGAATGATTGTTGATCCGGTAACCATCCGACCCGACCAAAAGGTGGGTGAGGTGCTTGATCTAATGGAGCACTACCGGATTTCCGGCGTACCGGTGACCAGCGGGGATCAGCTCATCGGTATCGTGACCAATCGGGATCTGCGCTTTGAGACCGACCTTAACCGGAAAATAGCAGATGTTATGACCAAGGACAATTTGGTAACCGTTTCCGAAGGCATTTCTCTCGAAGAATCCAAGAAACTGCTGCACCAGCATCGAATTGAAAAACTGCTGGTGGTTGACAAAGATGGACGTTTGACGGGATTGATCACCACCAAGGATATCGAAAAGATAAAAAAATATCCCAATGCCACCAAGGACAGCCGCGGACGACTGCGGGTGGGCGCTGCTGTGGGTGTCGGACCGGACATGCTGGAGCGTGCTGAAGCCCTGCTCAAGGCCCATGCGGATGTCATCTTGATTGATACCTCCCACGGCCATTCAGCCAATGTCATCGATTCGGTTAAAACATTGAAAGGCACCTTTGACAAAATTGAAGTGATCGCCGGCAACGTTGGCACCGCCAAGGGCGCTGAGGATCTGATCAGTGCCGGCGTGGATGGTGTCAAGATCGGCATCGGCGGCGGTTCGATCTGCACGACCCGGATCGTGGCCGGTATCGGTGTGCCCCAGATGACTGCCATTATGAACTGCCGCTCCGTATCAAGCAAGACCGGTGTGCCGCTGATTGCCGACGGTGGGATCCGGTTTTCAGGCGATATTACCAAAGCCATCGGGGCCGGCGCCCACTGTATTATGATCGGTGGACTTTTGGCCGGAACCGAGGAAAGTCCCGGCGAGGTCGTCTTCTACCAGGGCCGCAGCTACAAGATGTATCGCGGCATGGGTTCGATCGAGGCCATGAAGAAAGGCAGCAAGGATCGCTATTACCAGAGTGAACAGGCCGAAGACGACAAACTGGTACCCGAAGGAATCGTCGGACGTGTGCCCTATAGGGGAACGCTGTCGGCCAATATTTTCCAACTCGTCGGCGGCTTGAAAGCCGGAATGGGATATTGCGGGTGTCGAACCCTGGATGAACTGAGAGAAAAAGCCCGTTTCCTGAAGATCAGTGCCGCCGGTATGCGTGAAAGCCACGTGCACGACGTCATCATCACAAAAGAGGCACCCAATTATCGATTAGAATAGTTGATCCCGGTTAAATACGCTTCGCTGATCTAACGATATTTAACTGGATAAATTGAGTAGTTGATCGAGTTGATTCGGTTTGGCGGCTCAGCCTCTCTACCCGACCTATCCATTAGGGTCAACTCAATCAACTTGATCAATTCAATCAACTCAATCTTAATCATGTATATATAATCGACAAAGAATAACACTCCATGACATCTTCCAACGTCCCCGATTTTGTTCATCTTCATGTTCATACCCAATACAGCCTGCTCGACGGTGCCATCCGGATCGACAATTTGCTGCAGCGAGCCTCAGAGTTCGGCATGCACTCGGTGGCCACCACCGATCACGGCACGATGTTCGGGGCCATCGAGTTTTATGAAAAAGCGACCGCTGCCGGCATCAAACCCATTATCGGCATCGAAATCTATGTGGCGCCGCGAACCCGCTTTGATAAGACGCCCCTGGACAATAAGGACCTCTCGCATTTGATTCTGCTGGCCGAAAATCAGGAAGGTTACCGCAATCTGTGCAGGCTTGCAACGGCCGCTCAACTGGAAGGTTTTTATTACCGGCCGCGCATCGACAAACAGCTTCTCAGAGAAAACAGCCGGGGGCTGATTGGCATGACGGCCTGCCTGCACGGCGAGATCCCGCGCCGGATTCAGGCCGGCACAATGGATTTGGCTGATGCCGCCGCGCGAGAGTATCTGGAGATTTTCGGGGAAAACAACTTTTTCCTGGAAGTGCAAAACAACGGTATCGACATTCAGGACCACGTCAACCAGGCGCTGTTGGACATGAGCCAGCGGTTGTCGATTCCTCTGGTTGCCAGCAATGATTGCCATTATTTGGACCGGGAAGATGTTCGCGCCCACGACGTTTTGTTATGCATTCAGACCGGCAAAACCATCCATGATTCCAACCGCATGAAATTCAGAACGGATCAGCTCTATTTCAAACCCAAGCAAGAGATGTACGAATTTTTCAGTTCTTACCCGGATGCGATTGCCAATACAGTCGATATCGCCCGTCGCTGCAACCTGGAATTTGATTTTGAGTCCTATCATTTTCCCAAATTTGATACCGGCTCAGAACAGTCGACCGATGATCTGTTTGAAGAAAAGGTATGGAAGGGATTTGAGCGTATTTTTGAGCGCCTAAAAAAACGCGATTCGCAGATTGATGAACCCCTGTATCGCCAGCGTCTCGAGTATGAAATCAAGGTCATAAAAGAAATGGGATTTTCAGGATACTTTCTGGTTGTCTCCGATTTCATATCCCACGCCAAGGAGTCGGGCATACCGGTGGGGCCTGGCCGGGGGTCTGCTGCCGGCAGCCTTGTGGCCTACAGCCTGGGCATCACCGATCTTGATCCCATCAGTCATGGCCTGATTTTTGAGCGGTTTCTCAACCCGGCCCGCAAGAGCATGCCGGATATCGATGTGGATTTCTGTATCGACGGCCGGGAAGATGTTTACAAATACGTGGTCGACAAATACGGCGGCGGCGAATATGTAGCCCAGATCATCACCTTTGGAAAGCTCAAAACCCGGGCGGTGATCCGCGATGTGGGGCGCGCCCTGGATATTCCCCTGCACGAAGTCGACGCCATCGCCAAGATGGTGCCGGACAAATTGAATATCAGCCTCGACGCCGCACTGCAGCAGGAACCGCGGTTGGCGGAACTGGCCGAAAAAGATCCCCATGTTGGCGAACTGATCCGGATCTGTCGGGTGCTCGAGGGCCTGCCGCGACATGCCTCCACTCACGCTGCCGGCGTGGTCATTGCCGACCGGCCCCTGGTCGACTATCTTCCCCTCTACAAGGGCAAGAAAGGGGAAGTGGTGACCCAGTTCGACATGAAGGTCGTCGAAAGAATCGGTCTGGTCAAGTTTGACTTTCTGGGTCTGCGCAATTTGACAGTGATCGCCAAAACCCTGGAGCTGATCGGGCGACAGGGAAAAACCCCGCCGGATCTGGAGCAAATCGAATTGTCCGACCCGGACACATACCGGCTGCTGGCTGCCGGCGACACCACCGGCGTCTTCCAGCTGGAAAGCTCCGGTATGAAAGATCTGCTGGTGCGGTTAAAACCGGAAACGTTTGAGGATATTATCGCTCTGGTGGCCCTTTATCGTCCCGGGCCCATGGAAAGCGGTATGATTGACGATTATGTGGCCCGCAAGCACGGAAGAAAATCCGTGCAATATCTGGTTGACGAGCTCGAGCCCATATTAAAGGAGACTTACGGGGTCATCGTTTACCAGGAGCAGGTCATGAAAATTGCCGGAAGTCTGGCAAACTATTCCATGGCCGAGGCCGACGATCTGCGCAAGGCCATGGGCAAAAAAATCCCCGAAATTATGGCCGGACACCGGCAGCGTTTCATCCATGGGGCCGTGGACAATAAAATTCCCGAAAAAAGCGCCCGGAACCTGTTTGACCTGATTGAGAAATTCGGCGGGTACGGTTTCAACAAATCTCACAGCGCCGCTTATGCCCTGATTGCCTATCAAACGGCCTATCTGAAAGCCCATTATCCGGTTGAATTTATGGCGTCGTTATTGACCAGTGAAATGCACTCCACCGATGGGGTTGTCAAATTCATCGCCGAATGCCGCCATCACGATATCCCCATTTTGCCGCCGGATATAAACCAGAGTTACGTGGAGTTCACCGTGGACGGCTCCCGGATCCGCTTCGGGTTGGTGGCGGTTAAAAATGTCGGCGAAAGCGCCATCGAATCCATCATCGCCTGCCGTCAGGAACAGCCATTTGAATCGCTGTTTGATTTTTGCGAACGGGTAGATCTGAAAAAAGTAAACAAACGGGTTATCGAAAGTCTGATCAAATGCGGGGCCTTTGACGTTACCGGTGGCAAACGATCCCAGCTGATGGCCGCCATCGAAAGCGCGCTCGAATACGGCCAGCGGGTTCAAAAAGAGCGCAACGACCCTCAGATGGGTCTGTTCGGCAGCGGCGACAATCAGCCCAGTATCAATGCCCCCAGTTTGCCTGAAATCGGTGAATGGGACGAAAGACAGTTCCTGGCTTACGAGAAAGAATCCCTCGGCTTTTATTTGGCCGGTCATCCGCTGACGCGTTATGAACAGTTGCTGGACAAGTTCACCAATACCGATGCTATCTCCATCAAGGAGAAAAAAGATGGGGGCATGGTGCGCATTGGCGGACTCATCCGGGGTACCAAGACCATCAAAACCAAAAAAGGCGACCTGATGGCTTTTGTTACCATCGAGGATATGCATGGGACCGTTGAGGCAATCGTCTTTTCGCGGGTGTTTGCCCACATACGGGATCTGCTGGAAGAAGACCGACCCGTGCTGATCCAGGGCCAGCTCCAAAAGGACGAGCAGGCGGTTAAAATCCTGGTCGATGAACTGATTCCCATCGAAAAGGCCGAAGAAACCTGGTCGGCCAGCATTCATTTCAATCTGGAAATAAGTCGCACGGACCGCGATACGCTTTCCGACCTGCATGCTATTCTTGAAAGACATCCCGGTTCCTGCCCTGCATTTCTTCATTTGCGAGGCGCCGATAAAACGGACTCGATCATTGCCCTGCCGGATACGCTGAAATTAAAAGCGGGCAGCTCTCTGACCCGGGAAGTGAACAATTTCCTGGGCTATCATGCAGTGGAAACACACTGTCGTGCCGTGACGGCCCCGGCGGGCCAGAACGGATTCAACCACAACGGCAGAAACAGGAGACCACCCAATGGGGGATTTGGCAGATAAAGTTTATGCAATCTTACTGGCCGGCGGAACCGGAACGCGCCTGTGGCCCGTTTCACGGCAGCTTTATCCCAAGCAACTGGTAAAGTTTATCGGCGATGATTCGCTGGTGCAAAGCACGATAAAGCGCCTGGCTCCCGTATTGGATGCGGATAGGGTGCGCATTGTCTGCGGTGAGCAGCATTTTCACGAGACCGCCCGTCACATGCAGGACATCGGTTTGCAGCCTGACGGCAAAATTATCTGTGAGCCCAGCGGCCGTAACACCGCCCCAGCCATCTTGCTGGGTGTATTGCACATCCTGCAGGCCGAAGAGGACGCCGTTTTATGTGTATTCCCGGCCGATCATGTCATTGGTGATATTAATCGGTTTCACAAGCGGTTAAAAGCGGCCATCCGGCTGGCAGATCAAGGGCGCATTGTTACCTTCGGCATCACGCCCCACTATCCCGAAACGGGTTATGGTTATGTCGAAGGCGGGCAGGCGGTGTCCGAAGGTGCCCTGACCATCAACCGGTTTGTCGAAAAGCCGGATATGAAAACCGCCCGGAAATACATCCAGGCCGGTAATTTTTTCTGGAACAGCGGAATGTTTGCTTTTAAGGCCTCGGTCATCCTAAACGAATTCCATAAGCACCAGGCTGATCTGCTAGATCAGATGAAGGCGATGACGGATGGTGCCAAGACCATTGCCCGCAAGGATTATGATCAACTGCCGAATATATCCATTGACTACGCCATTATGGAGAAAACCGATCGGGGAGTGGTTTTGCCCTCTGATTTCGGATGGAGCGACATCGGCTCATGGAAGTCCCTATATGATTTTTTGCCCAAAGATGACCAATCAAATGTAATTGACGGCGATGTTATCACCCATAACACCCAGGGCTGTTTTATCATGGGGCGCGACCGATTAATCGCCACCAATCATCTCGAAAACATGGTCGTCGTCGAAACGCCGGATTCCATATTCGTTTCCGATATCGATCACAGCCGGGATGTTAAATCCATTGTTGCGCGCCTGAAAGAAAAGGGCCGCCAGGAGTACCATCAGCATCGTACCATTCATTTTCCCTGGGGAAGCCGGACCCTGCTCGAGCAAAAAGGGGGCTACGCCGTTTACAGACTGCTGGTCTACCCCCAATCAACCCTGCAGGCCGAGATGGATACCGCCGCGTCCATGCATCTGATCGTGGTAAAAGGCTCGGCTTCGGTGGGTTTCGGCGGCCAAACCCAAAATTTATGCCAGGGCAGGGCGCTGACCGTATCAAAACCCGGGCCAGTGGACATCGCAAACAAATCTGAAGAACCCATTGGCCTGATTCAAGTGATGCTGGATGCGCACGGAGCATAGGGCATGGCGTCCGGCGTTAGGCGCGGTTATACGGAATTTTACGAGATCTCAACGCGATGCTTTTTGCGCAACGCGCTTTGCACGTTTATCCTGCTACCCCCAACAGTATACCTTGCGTAAGGGAGATTTTCATGCCGCAGATATTTGGCTCGGCCGAACTTCTGGCAGACGTCCACAAACGGGATTTATGTATCGGTTGTGGTGCCTGTGTGGATCTTTGCCCCTATTTCAAAAATCACAAGGGCAAAACATCGCAGCTGTTTGGGTGCACCCTTGAACAGGGGCGCTGTTATGCCTATTGTCCCAAAGCTGAAGTCGATCTGGACGAACTTGCCCGGAGGATGTGGCGGTCCGACTATGACGGCAGCCCGCTGGGCCCCTACCGGAAAGTACTGGCGTGCCGGGCTGGAAAACGGATGCCCCGGGGGGACTTTCAGTCCGGCGGCACGGTTACTTCCCTGATAACCTTTGCGTTCAAGAAAGGATTGATAGATGCCGCTGCGCTGACCGACCGGGAAGGCCTGACACCGGTTGCCCGCCTGGCCACGAATTGGGAGCAGGCTGCCGGCTGCGCCTCATCCAAGTTTATGGCATCGCCAACCCTGGCGGCGTTAAACATGGGTGTGCGGGAAGGATATCGCCGTATGGGCGTTGTGGGTACGCCCTGCCAGATGACGGCTGTGGCCCAGATGCAGGGCAACCCGCTGCAAAAGGAGGCGTATGACGTTCCGATTGCCCTGAAGGTGGGGTTGTTCTGCAACTGGTCGGTTGACACCCGGCAGTTAATGGGCTTGCTGGACCAACGGCTGGATGGGTCCGAAATTCGGCGAATGGATATACCGCCGCCGCCGGCCAACGTCATGACGCTGGAAACCGACAAGGGACCGGTGACGGTTTCGCTGTCTGATATCAAACCCCTGATTCCCCGCACCTGTTTTGTTTGCCTGGACATGACGGCAGAATTCGCCGATCTTGCGGCCGGCATGTTCGAAGGCCGCACAGGCTGGAATACGCTGATCGTGCGTTCGGAGGCAGGGGAAGAGATTGTCGAGCAGGCCCGTAACGAGGGTTTCATTGAAACCGAGGACTTCCCCGCAGAAAATCTAAGGCACCTGTCAAAAGCAGCGGCGGACAAGAAAGAGCGCTCGCTGCGAATATTACTGCGCAGGGGACTGGTCAATAACCAGGGCGATGAACGAGCGGCGGTCCGGATACCGACGGAAGTGGTGGATCGGATTCTTGGTGCTTCACGAGAGTGAGGCCGTAAAAAAGCGAATGTCGAATATCGAAT
>Ga0209536_100011041_pt1 | contig 13257 bp, 7 predicted proteins | sample DeeMarSeWOR28_12_FD_187461 | JGI IMG/M metagenome (GOLD analysis project Ga0209536, IMG submission 187461) | Marine sediment microbial communities from White Oak River estuary, North Carolina - WOR-2-8_12 (SPAdes) (version 2) | ecosystem: Environmental > Aquatic > Marine > Intertidal zone >...
ACAACGGGATAGAGAAAAAATCTCCAACAGAAATTATTCTACACGAATCATCACAGGCCGATTTAACAATACTTGAAATTTCTGAAGATACAACCAAAAAGCCTCTATCCTATGTTGAAAAGATGAATTATTTTATGGAAAACCTAGGTTCCGTAATGTTAATTCATTCTTCATCATTCTTCGAGAATATTGATATCGGATTATCAAGATTAGATGAGACTGATACCGAAGAGACAATTGCTGAAGAAAAATCTATCCCTGCTTTACCAGTTGCAAGGAACAACGTAATCGCAGGTGCATGGTTACAATTAGACCACGACATAACAAAAATTGTTACTTCATTTTGTGAAGATTCTTTTTACCGGGTTACAGCAAAGCACAAAGAGCTTCTAACCTCTCTGAAACAGATATCAGAGAAGCAGTTTGGTATTTTATTAAAAGCTGCAGGCGAAACAGATAAACCAAGGTTCACAAGGTTACTTAACAAATCAATAAATGATCTCCTTTTCCAGGTTCATAGAGTTGCTGATGAATACCGTACAGGACTGGATGAACCATTCGAAAATATTTTTAAAGATTCAATTGAATTGTATAGAATCGGCATTTCTGACTTAATAAACCGCCAGCCAAAGGAACTGGTTATTCATTTTTATGAAGAAGGTTTTAAATCGGAGAAAAACGAGAGTCTCTTTATTAAGTTTTTCAAACTGAGGAAAAGATTAAAAGCGAGGTTAACCAAAAAGCCAATCTCAAATGAAATAAAATTCCGCCAAATGCTTCAATTCTATGGACAACTCCGGGGGGAAATCAGCACCTCAAAAATACTGAACCAGTTCGGTTTAGGAGTTCTATCCTTCTTTTCTGATAGCAGACTTTTAATAAATGCGCTAATTGATGGTCTCGACCATTTACTGAATCTTAATGTAAAAAATGAAATGTCTGTTAGTCTGATGGAAAAGGAGCAAAAAGATATTCTTGGCAGGTTTGAAAAAATCAACAATCATTTATCATCACTTAATTACAATCTGAAGAACCAGTTGCTCAGCGATTGGCGTGAAGATCTTTCAGAGATGAATGGATTGACAGAGAAACCCACAGTTAACTTTTACATAGATAGAAAACTCAGGACTAAAAAATCTGCCCGTGTTCAATCTGAATACCTTGATAGTTTTTCATACATCTGGAATGTAAACTATAAATACTTTGTTACCAGCTTTAATTTAATAGTCGACTCTCTACTAATTAAAGAAAGACTAAATACTATAAAATCCGATATTATACAAAGCTTTAGTAGTTACCTTGATGAAAATTATTTTAAGGCAATTGAAGAATTGAAGAAAGGTTCTTTGGGAATTAAAAAAAGAAAATTAAAATCATTAAAGTATTCGCTTGTAAGTGAACCCTCGACTGAGCTGAAAAGTTTGTTTGAAAAAGACTTTGAGAATGCACGCAAACTTTACTCAGACATTCCGGAGAGTGTTGAAATCCCCTCTGAGGAATTTCTCGTGTTAGCAGAAGAGGGAAAATTCGTGAAGGCAGATGCTTCACTTGTTCAGTTTAGGCGGCTTGCAGAGCATTTGATTGAAGCCAACTTAATTGAATCTGTTAAGAATATAGTTGATGATGCAGGTGAAAAATTAATTGAAGTGAGTGAAAGCATTAGAGATATTGTAAGTCTGGCAAACTTTAATATCAGCACAATTGAAGATGATATAGTTGATAAAACCGAAGGGCGACAGGTTGTTGAAAGAACAATAAAAGAACTTGAAAGTAAATTAGAAAAGGAATTAGTTCTTATAACTGAAATTAAAGATGAGGTTAAAGCAGAGATTCAGAAGGATTTTATATCAACAACAGAACCTCTAAAATCATACTCAATATTAAAAGCTTCAACTGAACTTGGTCATCTTATCAGGCATAAAGAAGGGAAAAAAGTATTAAGCGGCATTTCTGAATTATCAGATAAAGTTTCAAAAACATTTCAAGACATAGCAGTTAATCTTATATACGGAAAGAGTAAAGGCAGACTGTTTGCGAGGAGACAAAAAGCTGTTGAAGAAAAAGATATTTCGGTAATTGATCCTGTACTCTGGCTTGTTAATGCAATCAGTCCAAATCCTGCAGTGTACTCCACTATACCATATTACTATAAAAAACTATTCAGCGGCTCATCACGCGTTAGCAGTGATTTCCAGGTTGGGATGAAAATCGAGCTTGCTAAAGCTGCATCTGCAGTTCAAAACTATAAGGCCGGTTATTCGGGCGGTATTTTAATTATTGGAGAAAGAAACTCAGGTAAAACCACATTGACCGGAATGATTGCTTCAAAATACTTTAAACCTGATCGTATTTTCACAATTAAAACTTCAAATTCAAACACTTCCCGCCTTGATGTTTTCGGGAAGGCAGTTAAGAAGTCAATCAATAATCTTGGATCTATTGAAAAAATATTTGCATCAGTTCCTCAGCAAAGTGCTGTAATTATTAATGATCTTGAATTATGGTGGGAAAGGAGTGCAGAAGGATTCGATGTGATTGATAAAATTGCTAACCTGATTCGGGATTACTCCAAAAAAATTCTTTTTATTGTTAATTGTAACACTCATTCATTCAAGATAATGAATACGATAAGTAAATTGGATGAGCTGTTTATCTCAACTATTCATTGTGAACCTTTCGATTCAGAAACACTTAAGGAAGTAATCCTGTTGCGTCATTATTCAAGCGGAATTAAGTTCAAGCTTGGGAATAAAATGGAGGATGAGCTTGGACAAATAAAACTCGCCGGTTTATTTGATGATTATTTTAACTATTCAAACGGAAATATTGGGATTGCATTGAATACCTGGATAGCCAATATAACCAAAGTAGAAAGCAGTACGATAACAATTAAACACCCTGTAGTGCAGGATACATCAGCTTTAAACAATCTTGATGATGACTGGCTGATTTACATCTCCCAAATTATACTGCATAGAAGAATATCTTTTGAAACACTAAAAAGATTAATGAAAGTTAGCGATGAAAGATGTGAAGATGTTGTTAAAGCTCTTCTTCGGTTCGGAATTATACTTGAAAAGTCTCACGGCATATACGGTATCAACTTCTTCCTTGAGCCGTATTTAACAAAGCTGCTTAAAGAGAGGATGGTTATAATCTGATGCCTGATTCATATTCTCTGCCGTTGTTTTCAACAATCGAATTCATTGTATTTATTCTTTTAGTGTTTCTCCTGATAAGAATAATTGTTCAGATTATAAGTTTCGTCAAGGTTTTCAGAAAAGCTTATATCTTCATAAAAAAAATTATTCCGATCCTTGATCTTGCGATTCTAATCACAATAGTCTTCTGGCTCATCTACCGATTTTGGGGAGGTTCAGATGTATTACCGATAATTACAACAGCAATTATTATAATTCTTATAGTTTTATTCGGATGGTATTGGGGTAGAGATTTTGTTGCCGGAATTATTCTTAAGAGTGAAAGTTATTTTGAAAAGGACAAGAAGATCCGGCTCAATAATAAAAACGGGAGAATAATCAGGACAACTTTCAGATATCTTGAATTTGAAACCGATGATGGAGAGACAATGAGAGTTCCCTTTAGCAGGATAAGCGGTGAATACTTCAGCAATCTCTCACCTGGAGAAAAATATGAAAGCCACCCGATAACCTTTCCGGCAAAAGAAAAAACAGACACCAAAACACTTCGGGAAAAACTAAGAAAATCTATTTACAATTCACCCTGGCATCTTGCCGGAAAGGAACCGATAATCGAAGTTGTGCCATCTGAGCAAGGCGGACACATGATAAACTTGAACGTCTACACTCTTAATTCATTACATACTGATTTAATAAAACGGGATTTAATGGAGAGATTTAGTCAAAAACTTTTTACAGATGAAAATAAAGGAGAGTTGGAGGAGTGAAACTGTAATCTAACCAATCTCAATCTCTTCAAAACTTTCTTTAAGTGCTTTCTTTTCCTCTTCCAATTCTTTGTTGGAAACCATCAATTGCAAAACATCTTCCTCTTTATTGGCAGAATCAATTTTATTATGATTATCTTTTATCTGTTGATCAATTTTGAACAGTTTAAATTTTAATACAATATCCTTGGTATATTTTTGTAAAATCATTTCGGGTGTTATACCGGGATTTCTTTCCTCCCAGTTGGTGCTGATTGAATGCGGCTCAAATGTAATTTCTCTCAAATAAGCCTCAAGTTCTTCGTCTTTTATTTTTCCGATTAAATTACTTGCACTAATTGATTCTTCATCACCAGCTTCTTTAATAACCAGGTTTGCTAACTGTTGATGCACTTTAACAGTAAATTCTTCAGCAGAAATATTTTGGGAAATAAATTTTATTATTGGCTTTTGTCCCTCAAATAATAATTTGATTAATTGCTTTTCCAAATTGTACAGAAGCGGATCAGTCTTTCCCTCAGCTATTATTTTCAGCAAACCCCCGTTCTCTGTCTTCTCTTTACCAGAAGATCGAACAACGGGTTGTCTTCTTTTTGATTCTGTTCTTATGATTTTATTCAATTCCGATTCAAGCAGTTTTTCTCTGAGATTAAATTTCTTTGCAATGTTTTTAATAAGCAGATTTCTTTTCAGCTCATCTCTTATAAGCACTAAAGATTTTACAAGATCACGAATTGCATCGGCTGCAGAAGCTGGGTCGTTTAATTTCCCCAGTGAATCGTAATAACGTGTTTGGTACTCGATAAAATTTTCCGCCTTCTTCATTAAGTCATCAAACTTATCCTTACCAAATTTGTTTACATAAGAATCCGGATCTTCTCCCCCGGGCAGCGAAACAATCTTTACTTCCATGTCTTGTTTTAACAATACTTCAATGCTGCGCATCGAAGCTTTAATTCCTGCTGTATCAGAATCGAATAAGAGCACAACATCCTTCGTATATCGAGATAATAGTTGAACCTGGTCATCCGTTAAGGCTGTACCTGAGACTGCAACAACATTTTTTATCCCGCTTTGGTACAGCGAAATCAAATCCATATAACCTTCAACAAGTATTGCTTTGTTTAATCTTCTTATTTCATCTTTTGCAAAAGATAATCCATAAAGGATTTTGCTTTTAGAGTAAATAAGAGATTCTGGTGAGTTAATATATTTTGCCCCTTTTTCATGCGGGTCGAGTATTCTCCCTGCAAATGCAACCACTCTGCCATTAGGTGAAAAGATCGGAAAGATAAGTCTGCCGGGGAGTTTATCGTAATACCTTCCGTCATCGCTTCTACCGATCAATCCTAACTTAACAGCTCTTTCTAAATCAATCTTTTTTTCTTTAGCAAAATTGATAAAGTTTTCCCATCCTCTTAATGTATAGCCCAACCCGAATGCACGAATTGTTTGTGGTTTTATGTTTCTTGCCTTAAAATATTTTCTTGCATCCTCACCTTCTTCATCCTTAAGTAAATTATTTAAAAAATACTTTGCTGCTTCGGTGTTAATATCATAAAGTATTTCCTGCTCTGTTTGCTGCTCTTCATAGCCAGCCGATTCCTGGTATTCCAATGGGATACCTAATTGTTCAGCAATTTCCTGTACGGCTTCTACAAAAGAGATTTTTTTATATTCCATTAAAAACTTAAAAACATTTCCGCCTGTGTGGCAGCCAAAACAATGGAAGATCTGCTTCTCATCACTAACGGTAAACGATGGCGTTTTTTCAGTATGGAAGGGACATAAACCAACGTAGTTTTTCCCGCGCTTGCGTAATTGAACGTATTTGGATATTATATCAACAGCATTAGCTGTTACTCTTATTTCTTCTATTTTGGATTCGGGAATTCTCATTTATCTTTAAAATGTTGCTTATCTAAATAAAACATATTATAACTAGTATCAAATGCGATTAGGTATTCCCCGCATTACTTGCCATTGACTGTGTCTATTGGGATTTCTTTAACATCAAAATTACAGCAAAATATGAACTAATTTAATATTGGCTAGTTTTAATTACTTTTTCTCTAATTTGGCATTATCTTATATTTGCAGTTTACAAAAATAATCAAGCATAAAATTTGAAAAATCATATAACCCAAAATAGCATTTTAATTTTCCTCTCCGCAACTAATTTCAGCGAAGAAGAATACTTAAATATTAAAAAAGTACTTCTTAAAGCAGGTAAAAGAATATTTATCACATCTGACTCACACTCTGTTTGCAGCGGAAAAAATGGATTAAAAGTAAAGGCAGATACGGATTTTTACAATGTGAACGATAAAAACTTTTCTGCTGTTGTATTAATTGGAGGAAAAGGAAGTAAAGATTATTGGGATAACGAATTGCTGCATAAAATAGTACGAGATTTTAAAAGTGCCGGGAAAATTATTGCGGCTATATGCAGCGCTCCGATAATTCTTGCAAGGGCAGGTGTGCTTTCTAAGATTGCAGCTACCTGCTGGCATGAAGATAAACAGGAACTAATCAATTTAGGCATTGAATATAAAGACAGATCCATCGTTGCAGAAAATTCTGTAGTAACTGCAGATGGTCCTCGTTCGGCTGTGCAATTTGCTGAAACAATTTTAAATATGATTAAATGATCGAGAAGATGAAAACATATTGCAATAGTCTAACGGAATATTCACGTTACAAAACGAGAGAAGTCTTTGTTGGAGAGGTTCCCCTTGGCGGAAACAATCCTGTCCGCATTCAATCTATGACGATAACCGATACTATGGATACGAAGGCAACGGTTGAGCAGACTATAAGGATGGTTGATGCGGGATGTGAATATGTTAGAATTACTGCCCCGAGTATGAACGAAGCAAAAAATCTGGAAAACATTAAATACGAACTTAGAAAAAGAGGTTACCCTGTTCCGCTGATTGCGGATATTCATTTTACACCGAATGCAGCGGAAGTTGCCGCACGTATCGTGGAAAAGGTTAGAGTAAATCCCGGTAATTATGCAGATAAGAAAAAATTTGAATCGATTGATTATTCCGATGAAAGCTACAATATAGAACTTGAGAGAATAAGAGAAAAGTTTACACCGCTTGTTAAAATCTGCAAAGAATACGGGACAGCTATACGTATTGGTGCAAATCATGGTTCCCTATCCGATAGGATAATGAGCCGTTATGGCGACACACCGTTTGGCATGGTTGAATCTGCTTTAGAGTTTGTACGTATTTGCGAAGACTTAAACTTTTATGAAATCGTTCTTTCAATGAAATCAAGCAACCCGCAAGTTATGGTTCAGGCATATCGTCTCCTCATACAAAAAATGGAAGATGAAGAAATGAACTACCCGCTTCATCTTGGAGTAACTGAAGCCGGCGGTGGTGAAGACGGAAGAATAAAATCTGCTGTTGGAATCGGAACTTTACTGGAAGATGGAATCGGTGATACAATAAGAGTTTCACTTACGGAAGATCCAGAATTTGAAGTGCCTGTTGCAATCTCTTTAGCTGACAGATATAAAAACAGAGACAATCATGAACCAATTAAACCGATTGATGAAATTCCCATTGATCCGTTTAACTATAAAAGCAGAACCTCTGTTGCAGTCTCCGGAATTGGTGGGAGCAACCTTCCAAATGTAATCGCAGACTTTAGTCTGCGAAAGATTAACGCTCATAAAGATCTTAAAGACATCGGATATATATATGATGAGATTACAGATAAATGGAATATGGAAGATGCTGCAGCTGATATTATTTACCTTGGCAAAAATGAAATAAAATTCGATTCTCCTTCTGGCTTAAAAATTATCTTCGATTATGATTTTTGGTTAGAACTTAATGAGAAGAAAGAAAGTTTTCCTCTTTTAACAACAGAACAATACTTAAGCGAAAAAGAATTATCATCCAAACTTAATTTTTTATTAATAGATTTAAATTCCTTAACAGAGAATTTAATAAAAAAATTAAAGTCGGAAGATAAAATTGTTCTTGTAGCAAAAACAAAAAACACGCATGGAATGGCAGAACAACGAAGATTATTCTTCGAGCTGGTTGATAACGATATTGTAAATCCCGTAATAGTAAAAAGAGAATACGAAAACATCTCATCAGATCAATTCAGAATTTACTCTTCGACTGATTTTGGTGCATTATTAATTGATGGTTTTGGTGACGGAGTCTGGGTTGGAAACAACGATTTTTCTGATAATAATACCAACAATAATAAACATATTAAAAGATTTGTAAACACCAGAGAATCTGCTCAAAAAACAATTAATAGAGCACTCTTCGGAATACTGCAAGCTGCCAGGGTTAGAATTTCCAAAACAGAGTATATTGCCTGTCCTTCGTGCGGCAGGACGCTTTTTGATCTTCAGGAAACAACAGAAATGATACGTAAAAGAACCGAACATTTAAAAAACCTAAAAATAGCAGTAATGGGATGTATTGTTAACGGACCGGGTGAAATGGCAGATGCTGATTATGGCTATGTAGGTTCCGGCGTGGATAAAATAACCCTTTACAAAGAGAAAGAAATTGTTAAACGAAACGTTCCTGCATCAGAGGCAGTTGATGAATTAATCGAACTTATTAAATCCGACGGTAACTGGGTTGAAAGAAATAAAAATTAGAGGCAGATTACGCATCGGTAATTGATAATGTAAATAATTTCTGTTATATTAAGTTTCTGATTATGAAAGGAATTATGAAAGACAGAAAGAAATTTCTTGGAAAAGCTAACATAGGGGATAATAATTACCCCGAAATAAGATAAAATTAGAAATGCACCCCGAATTAACCGAGGTGCTTTTTTTTTATTATGCAGTGTAAAGATGTAATTAAACATATAGAAGAGTGGGCACCAAAAGCAATTGCATGGGATCGAGATAATGTCGGGCTTCAGGTTGGGACAGCCAGTCGAAAAATAAAAAACGTTATGCTCAGTTTAGATTTAAATGAAAATGTTATAAAACAGGCACTTACAAAGAAATGTAATTTTATTATTACCCACCACCCGTTACTTTTCTATCCTTTAACAAAAATTGATACGGAATCAGATTCTACCTCAAAACTTGTTGAAAAACTTATAAAAAATGATGTGACTCTTTATTCTGCACATACAAACTTAGATTTTACAAAAGATGGGGTAAGCTTTCAGCTTGCTAAAAGACTAAATCTGCAAAACATAAATTTCCTGCATCAACTAAATGAAAATCAAATAAAATTAGTGGTGTTTGTGCCGGAAGATACAGTTGAGAAGGTTTCAAATGCAATTCATCGCTCCGGTGGAGGAATAATAGGCAACTACTCAAATTGCAGTTTCAGAATTAAAGGTACGGGAACATTTAAAGGTACGAAAGAAACCAATCCGGCAATAGGTACTAAAGGTCAACTTGAATCAGTAGATGAAACCAGATTAGAAGTAATTGTTGATAAGTGGAAACTACCAGAAGTGATACTTGCTATGAAATCAGCCCATCCCTATGAAGAAGTTGCTTACGATTTATATCCACTTAAAAATGAAAATAGCAATTTTGGAATGGGTGCAATAGGTGAAGTAAAAAAACCTATGACTCAAAATGAATTTCTTGATTTTGTATCAAATCAACTTAAAACAAAAAATTTAAGATATACAAATGGGAAAAAAAAGAATATAAAACTAGTTGCCGTGTGCGGCGGCTCCTGCTCTGAATTACTAAAAACCGCATCTAATCTAAATGCAGATGCTTTTGTTACGGCCGATATAAAATATCATTCTTTTCAGGATGCAGAGGGAAAAATACTTTTTATTGATGCCGGGCATTATGAAACGGAAATTCATTCCATTGATGAAATCCAGAAGAGATTAAAATTCTTTCTCAATAAAGAAAAGAGAATTAAAGTTTATAAATATCGTGGTTCAACAAACCCAATAATTTTTTACAACAACTGAGGAGCATACTTAAATTGCAAAACAGGTTAAAAATAATCTATCAGCTTCAACTTATTGATGATCAGCTTGATGAACTTGAAGAGTTGAGAGGAGATCTTCCGAATACTGTTAAAGAATTGGAAGATAAAATTGATCGTGTGAAAGAAGATATTTCTAATATGGAAAAGGAGCAGAAGGAATCTCTTAAAAAACGTGACAGAAACGAATTGGATATTGAAAAACTAATTGAGAACCAAAAGAAATTCAAATCTCAACTTTACCAGGTACGAAACAACAAGGAATATGATGCGCTCACAAAAGAGATTGATCACACTGAAAGTCAAATAGAAAAGCTGACTGCTGAAAATGATTCGCTTGCTGATCTTAGTAAAAGTCTCACGGTTCAAGTTGAAGATATTAAGCCAATGCTTGATGAATTAAATCAGCAGCTTAAAGAAAGCAAGTCAAATTTGAAAGAAATTATTAAAGCAAACGAAAAAGAAGAAACCAAACTGCTTAGCAAGAGAAAGAAAATAGTAGGTGAAGTGAAGAAATCAGATATATCTGCTTACATGAGAATAAGAAAAGCTAAGAAAGGCAAAGCAATAGCGACGATCAAAAGGTCTGCTTGTTCCGGATGCCACAATGTTGTTCCTTCACAAAGACAATTGGAAATACGACAGAATAACAAGTTATATCTTTGCGAATATTGCGGAAGAATATTAGTTTCAAATGAAATTACTCAGCTGGCAGAAGAATAACAGATATTACCAAAAATACCATTGTAGGATTACCTTAAATAGTAAATCTTATTAATAACTATTATTACAAGGCTTTCCTACTGATTTAGGCTAGTTAATTTAGTATATTACGACAACTTGCAAAACACAATGTGTATTCACTATTTATAGTTAAAATTAATTCGTAATTAGCAAAATTGTTCACTTATATAATTTGTGGGCAATTTTTATTTTAGAAGAATAATAGATTAAGTCAGTCCGGGCAATTGCTGTACTTATTAAAAGTGTAGAGGAAAGTCCGAACTTCACAGAACAAGGTGCCGGGTAACTCCCGGGGATTATAAGAAAAATCTTATGATTACTGCCAGTGCCACAGAAAATATACTTCCCCGATTTTTCTTCGGGGTAAAGGTGAAAAGGCGGGGTAAAAGCCCACCGCTCCTATGGTAACATTGGAGGCACGGTAAACCACACCTGAAGCAAGGTCAAATAGGGAGATTGTTTCCTAATATTTTGGGAAGCGGGGTTGTTCGCTCCGATAATCTCCGGGTAGACCGCTGAAGCCAAATGGTAACATTTGGATTAGATAAATAATTGCCGCCCCGATTTTTTCGGGATACAGAATTCGGCTTACAGGATTGATTTGTTCTAATTGTTCTTTGCATTATTACTTCATTATTTATGTTGCAAAAACGCTGGAATATTAAAGAAATAAAAGATGATTTTGCGGTTGAAACTCTTGCTGAATCACTGAATATTTCAGAAACATTAGCCCGTTTATTGGTGCTGAGGAACATCCAGTCTTTTAATGAAGCAAAACTTTTTTTCAGACCTTCACTTGAGTATCTTCACGATCCTTTTCTCATGGATGGCATGGAAACTGCCACTCGTCGCCTCATTGAAGCACTCACAGAAAATGAGCTAATAACAATTTATGGAGACTACGATGTTGATGGAACATGTGCAACTTCTGTACTATACTTATTTTTAAAAGCGCTGGATGCAAATGTGGGATTTTATATCCCTAAAAGATTAACAGAAGGATATGGAATTTCGAAACAAGGAATTGACCAGGTAAAAGAAAGAGGCACATCTCTTCTTATAAGTGTTGATTGTGGAATAACAGCAATTGAAGAAATCGATTACGCTAACCAGCTGGGAATGGATGTAATAATCTGCGATCATCATAAACCCAAGGAAGAAATTCCGAATGCGCTTGCTGTACTCGATCCCCTTAAACCAAATTGCAATTATCCTTTTAAATTTTTATGCGGTGCCGGTGTAGCATTTAAGCTGACTCAGGGTTTGGCTGAAAGAATTGGTAAACGAGATATGCCGCTGGAATACCTTGATCTTGCAGCACTTGCAAGTGCGGCTGATATTGTTTCACTTACCGATGAAAACAGAGTTATTGTCAGCGAAGGTATAAAATTAATTAATGAATCTCCCCGTCCTGCCCTTGAAGCTCTTATTGAAGCCAGCCATCTTCACCCCGGAAATTTATCATCGGGACAAATTGTTTTTACAATTGCGCCAAGAATTAATGCGGTTGGGAGATTGGGAGATGCAGAGCGTGCGGTTGAGCTCCTGATTTCAGAGGATAAAAAAGAAGCAAAAGAATTAGCTGGCATCCTCGAATCGGAAAATTATGCGCGGCGGAAAATTGATGTGGATACTTTTGATGCTGCAATGGAACTTGTAGAAGAAACATTCGATTTTGAAAATGACAGGGCAATTGTTTTACATCAGGAAGAATGGCATCCCGGTGTTATTGGTATTGTTGCATCACGACTTGTAGAAAAATATTACCGTCCAACAATTATGCTTACCACTATTGATGGTGTGGCAAAAGGTTCAGCAAGAAGTGTTTCTAATTTTGATATCTACGAAGCACTTGAACGGTGTGAAGATTATCTTATACAATTCGGCGGGCATCGTGCTGCTGCCGGACTTGCAATTGAACTTGAAAAACTGGGCGATTTTAAAGATAAATTTAACGAGATTGTTCGCACCTCGTTAAAAGAAAATGAACTGCTTCCTGAAATATCAATTGATTCGCCTCTCCGTTTTTCAGAGATCACACCAAAGATGTTAAGAATTTTGGATCAGTTTTCCCCATTCGGACCTGGAAATATGCGCCCGGTATTCCTTTCAGAAAATGTAATGCTTTACAATACACCGAAAAAAATTGGTAATAATCAAAACCACTTGCTCTGCAGCTTTAAACAGGAAGGGTGTAATAAAATATTTGATTGTATTGGTTTTAATATGAGTGATTATTACGATATTTTAATAAATTCGAATGGTGATTTAAACATTGTTTATACGATAGATAAAATCATTAGGAACGACAAGTCGTTCCCTCAATTCAGATTGAAAGATATAAAACAAAATTAATGTTAGAGGAGAAAGTATAATGTCCGGGCATTCAAAATGGTCGACTATCAAAAGAAAAAAAGGCGCAGCAGACGCAAAACGTGGAAAAATATTTACAAAGCTAATCAAAGAGATTACAATCGCTGCAAGAGAAAACGGTGGAGATCCCGGAGCTAATCCCAGGTTGCGTTTAGCAATTGATAATGCAAAGGCAGCTAATATGCCTGCAGATAATATTGATCGAGCAATAAAAAAAGCCACCGGCGAACTGGAAGGTGTTACCTA
>Ga0209536_100011042_pt1 | contig 13257 bp, 7 predicted proteins | sample DeeMarSeWOR28_12_FD_187461 | JGI IMG/M metagenome (GOLD analysis project Ga0209536, IMG submission 187461) | Marine sediment microbial communities from White Oak River estuary, North Carolina - WOR-2-8_12 (SPAdes) (version 2) | ecosystem: Environmental > Aquatic > Marine > Intertidal zone >...
CCCAGACGAATCGATGTTTTTCAGGGGGTCCTCGCAGCCGACACTCTCAACCGCGCCAAGGATGCCAAGCCCGAGATAGATTTTGTATGTGAAAACTCAGAGATCTGCAGCCGCCTGCTGGATCTGGCGGGTGAAGGTGAGATCCCCGTGCGTATTGCGCACAACGACACCAAGATCAACAACGTAATGCTCGATGAGAAGACAAACAAAGGCGTCTGTGTCATCGATCTCGATACCGTGATGCCGGGACTTTCGGTCTACGACTTCGGAGATATGGTTCGGACGGCCACGTGCTCTGCCGCCGAAGACGAGCGCGATCTGTCGAAAGTGGCTGTGGATATTTCCATGTTCGAAGCTCTTGTTCGAGGTTTTGCCGCCGAGACAAGCCGGTTTCTCACACACGCAGAAAGAAAGCACTTGGTTTTCGCCGGCAAGCTCATTACCTTTGAACAGTTGATAAGGTTTCTTACGGACTATCTGGCGGGCGACGTCTACTACAAGGTGTCACGCCCGGGACATAATCTGGACCGCAGCCGGACACAGATGAAGCTCGTTAAGTCGATAGTCGAAAAGGAAGATGCGATGAACGAGTTGGCCGAAAGGGCATTTGCCGAGATTCCCGCCCAATGAAACACGAAGGAGTCACGTCATGAAAGAAAGGTCGCTGATCCCACTCTTGACTGCAATATTTGCTGCCGTTCCGGTCTGCCATCAGTCTGCGACGGCGCAAGAGTCGACTGCCCCCCGCACGATCGGCAAGATCGTACGATTCGATGACCGCGCAGATGAGCTGATTCCGACTGATGCTAAGATCGAGCTGCTCGCCTCCGGGTTCGACTGGTCCGAGGGGCCGCTGTGGATTCAGGATGCAAGCCGAGGTTGTCTGCTGTTTTCCGATATACCGCGCAACTCGGTCATGAAGTGGCAGGAAGACGAAGGGATCAGCCTGTTTATGAAGCCGTCGGGTTACACGGGTGTTGTCGACTACGGCCGCGAGCCCGGGAGCAATGGACTGACGCTGGACCTTGAGGGGCGCATCATCTTCTGTGAGCATGGCGACAGGCGCATTTCGAGACTGGAAAAGGATGGCGGCAAGAAGACCCTTGCCGATAGTTACAACGGCAAGCGCTTTAACAGCCCGAACGATGCCGCCGTCAAATCGAATGGTGATATATACTTCACCGATCCTCCGTACGGCTTGCCGCAACAGCACAAGGATCCCAGGCGGCAGCTCGATTTCTGCGGCGTCTTCCGCCTCTCGACCTCCGGAAAGGTGACATTGCTCACCAAAGAGATGACAAGGCCAAATGGAATCGCGTTTTCTCCCGACGAAGCGATTCTCTACGTCGCACAATCCGATTCCAGCGACGCAATTGTGAAGGCCTTCGGCGTCAAATCGGACGGGACTTTGGCACCCGGCAAGGTCCTGTATGACTTGACGGAACTGATGGGCAAGCTGCCCGGCGCCCCTGACGGCTTGAAGGTGGATCGGCAAGGCAATATCTTCGCAACCGGTCCCGGCGGCGTGTATGTCATCACGCCCGATGGCAAACTCCTCGCCCGGATTCACACCGGCAAACGGACGTCAAACTGCGCCTGGGGAGGTGACGGTTCCGTACTTTACATGACCGTTGACGATTATCTGTGCCGAGTCAAGACGAGGACCAAGGGCGCCGCGCAAGCCGGCAGATAACAGCCGGCCCCGGCAATCCGGCTCTTGTCGATACGTCGAACACCTGCTGCGCCCCGGCGTATAATCTCAAGTCGGCATGCAAGAAAGGAGTGACGTAGATGGCAAGAGAATTCAAAGACCAGATTTGTGCCGCTGTTTTCTCAGCCATTCTCGCCCTCCTCTCACCGCTCACTGGGGCCCAGGAAACAAAGGATCAAGGATTCGATTTCTCCGACTACGACCGGGTTCTCAAGACGTTTGTGAATGAAGAAGCCATGGTACACTACCGCAGGCTCAAGGCCCAGCGGCAGCAGCTCGATACGTTTGTCACTTCGATGGGCAACCTGACCTCGGACACGTATGAGAAATGGAGCGAGAAGGAGAAGATCGCATTCTGGCTAAACGCATACAACGGGCTGACACTGAAGGCGATACTCGACAACTACCCCATAAAGTCTTCCTTCCTCAGGTCAAGGATCTACCCCAAGAACAGCATCCGGCAGATCCCGGGCGTGTGGAAGAAGATCACCTTTGAGGTCATGGGCCAGAGGATGACGCTCGACCACATAGAGCACCAGATACTTCGCGCGAAATTCGACGAGCCGGGAATTCACATGGCGATGGTCTGCGCTGCGATGGGATGCCCGCCGTTGCGTGGTGAACCGTACGTCGGTAGCAGACTCGACAAGCAGCTCGACGACCAGACTCGCCGTTTTCTCGGCAGTCCCGCTAAGTTCAAGATCGATCGAAGCAAGAACACAGTCTACCTTTCGCCGATATTTGACTGGTTTGCGGAAGACTTCGTCAGAAAATATGGACCTGAAAGGAATATCGGCAGGCATGACAAGAAAGATTCTGCGGTGCTGAATTTTGTCGCGCTTCATCTGGCCGAGCCTCAGGAAAAATATGTACTTGCCGGTAAGTTCAAGATCAAGTATCTGAAATACGACTGGTCTCTGAACGAACAACCGACCAAAGAATAGAGGAAGTGGACGGCCAGCAAGATGAGCACGCAAGGTAGCAACTGCATAGTTTTGTTTGTAAAGTCACCGGCCAAAGGACAGGTCAAGACCCGTCTTGCCGTCGAGATTGGCGAAGAAGCGGCAGTTCGGCTGTACCGGTGCTTTGTCGAAGATGTCGTATCCACAGTCGAGAAGCTTGAGGTCGACCTAAGGCTTTACTTCTATCCGGCCGAGGACAAGGCGCTGTTTATGAACTGGCTGGGTGAACAGAAAAGCTACATCGCTCAGAAGGGCAACGATTTGGGCGAGAGGCTCAAGAACGCTTTTGCCAATACGTTCGGGCAGGGCTTCTCAAAGGTCGTCGTCATTGGCTCGGACAGCCCCGATCTGCCTGCGAGTTTCCTGCGGCAGGCATTCGAGGAACTGGACCTTAATGACGCCGTCGTTGGGCCCGCCAGCGATGGCGGCTATTACCTGATAGGTTTTTCGGCCGATTCCTTTACACCTGAGGTCTTCGACGGAATCGCCTGGAGCACGTCGGCCGTCTTCAACCAGACCCAAAGAAGGCTCGAGGCACACGGGCTGAGTGTCCACTTGTTGCCGCAATGGCACGACGTGGACACGCGACCAGACCTGGAAAGACTTATCGCCAGAAATGAGAATACGAGTTTCGCCTCTTCCAGAACTTTCGCTTTTATTGCGCAGGCCCAACTAAGGGTGCCGGAGACATAGGACATTGCAATGTTTGACTATGACGTTGTGACAATAGGAGCAGGATCCGGCGGCCTAGTCGCCTGCAAGGTGGCCAACGGACTTGGCAAAAAGACCGCGCTTGTCGAGAAGAGAAAGCTCGGCGGTGACTGCACCTGGTTCGGGTGTGTGCCGAGCAAGACGCTCATCAAATCTGCCAATATCGCCCACCAGATAACTCGACTTCGAGAATTCGGACTTCAACCCAAAGGATCGATTGATTACGACGCCAGCAAAGTCATGTCACATGTCAGGGCGGTTGTCCAGGCGGACGCGGACGGCCATCCGCCCGGGATGCTCGAAGCCGAGGGCATAGACGTTCTGTTCGGAGCAGGGCGCTTTCTGGATGACCACAACCTGATGGCCGGCGACAAGAAGATATCGGCCAGGAGGTTTGTTATCTGCACGGGCTCCCATCCGTTTGTCCCGCCCATCCAGGGACTCGAGGAGATTCCCTGTCTGACTAATGAGACAATCTTTGACCTTGAGGCCCTGCCCAACTCGATGATCGTTCTCGGCGCCGGCCCGATCGGCATCGAGCTTTCCGCCGCGCTCAACCGCCTCGGCGTGAAGGTCACCATCATCCAGCGATCGCCCAATGTTCTCAAGAAGGACGACACTGAACTTGTCGACAGACTCATCCAGATATTGCGCAACGAGGGCATAGAAATACTGACCGAAACCAAGACGAGACAATTCACTCGGCAAGAGAACAAGGTAATTGCCGAGATCGAGGATGACAAAGGCCAAAGGCAGATTGAAGCCGAATCGGTCCTGGTTGCCGTCGGCAGAAGACCGAACATCGACGGCCTGGACCTGGAAAAGGCCGGTGTCGAGTTTGACCCGACGGGCATCAAAGTCGATCGGCATCTGCGGACCACCGCGAAGAATATCTACGCCTGCGGCGATGTCGTGCCTCCCTATCTGTTCACGCACATTGCAGAGTATGAGGCGATAGTCGCCGCGACCAATGCGTGCTTCGGCCTGCCTCTGAAGAAGACCAATTACGACAACGTGCTTTGGGCGACATATACAGACCCGGAACTCGCGCACGCCGGCCTGACAGAGGAGCAGGCCAGGCATCGATATGGTGACAACATAAGAATCTACCGGTGGGAGCACAAGGATGTCGATCGAGCAAAGACCGATCTTGCTCAGAACGGTCTGAGCAAGTTCATATGTGACAACAAGGGAAGGCTTCTGGGAATTCACATCCTGGGCCACGGTGCCGCCGAGTTGATGCACGAGGCTCAGTTAGCCAAGTCTCTGGGATTGCCCTTCAGCAAAATCGCCTCGGTGATACATGCGTATCCATCGTATTCGGACGCCGTTCGCCAGCCTGCCAAGCGATGCTACGTCGACATGCTGCAGAATAATTTCTTCCTCAGACTGCTTAAGAGAATTGTTCCCGGAAAGGACAAAAATGATACCCTTTAGGGTAGTAAATTCCCGCGAGTAAGATCATAAACTGTACTTGTAAAGCTACTTACCCGCGCAGAAACCCAAAATCTCAATCGTGAGCACTATGACCGAAACAATTGACAGATCCGAACAGCCGTTATCTTCCGAGCAGCGCCGCGGCAGGCGGCTGACCTTCGCCGTGCTCGGATACAAGACAGTTCTATGGATTGTGGTCATTGCAGGCGTGATTACTGGGGCTGTATTGCTGCCGGTCAAGGACTGGCTCATCCAGGGCCTTGAATGGACACAGGGGTTGGGCGTCTGGGCTTATGCGGTTGTGGTCGTGTTTTATGTCGCGGCCTGCGTATTTCTCCTGCCAGGATCGGTTCTGACCCTCGGCGCGGGCTTTCTTTTCAAACTCGCTCGCGGAGCGATCGTCGTCTCGATAGGCAGCACGCTGGGAGCGTGCGCGGCCTTCTGGGTCGGTCGCACTATTGCCCGCAATTGGATAGCCGCCAAGGTCGCTCGGAATGAAAAGTTCGCCGCGATCGACGAAGCCGTCGCTCATCAGGGTTTCAAGATTGTCCTGCTGACGCGGCTCAGTCCCGTATTTCCGTTCAACCTGCTCAACTACGCCTTCGGGCTGACCAAGATCGAGTTCTGGAAGTATGCCCTGGGATCCTGGATAGGTATGATACCCGGGACGGTAATGTACGTATACTTCGGGGCGGGTCTGCGATCCTTTACCGAGCTTGCCGCCGGCAATGTGGAAAAGGGCATGGCAAGCAAAGTGTTCTTCTGGTCCGGCCTGGCGGCGACCTTTGCCGTGACAGTCTTTGTCACGCGCATAGCCCGCAACGCGCTGAAACAAGAAGTCGCGAGAACAGATGCCGAAACAGGCCAAGGCGAAACCGACCAACGAACTTGACAGGAGACAAGAGCGATGGCAAACAAATTCAAGTATGACGTCATCCAGCGGTGGCAGGGCAATCCCCTGCTGACTATCGAGGACATTCCCTTCCCGTGTAACACTGTCTTCAACGCCGCGTGTGCAAAGTACAAGGGCCAATATATCCTTCTGCTGCGCGTTGAAGATTTAACAGGCCGTTCCGTCTTCGCCCTGGCTCGCAGCGACGACGGATACCATTTCGAGCTTGAGCCCGAACCTGTAATGACGCCCTGCAAGGGACAGGGCTGCTTTGACGAATACGAGCAGAAAGGCATCGAGGACCCCCGGATAACCGAGATCGACGGCATCTACTACATAATGTACACGGCCGTCTCACCCTATGGACCGCTGCTGGCTCTGGCCAAGACGACAGATTTCAAGAACTTCGAACGCATCGCTCTTATCAGCGAGCCCGAGAATAAAGACGGAGCGCTATTCCCTGAAAAGATTAACGGAAGGTATGCACGCCTGGACAGGCCCGTTTCCGGCGGGGAAGGAAACATCTGGCTGTCCTACTCGAATGACCTGATCACATGGGGACACTCGCGATGTATTATGACTACTCGCGGCGATCTTTGGGATTGCTGGCGCATCGGCGCATCCGCCCAGCCAATCAGAACCGAAGACGGCTGGCTAATCATCTACCATGGAGTAAAATCAGCCTCTAGCGGGCCAATCTACAGACTCGGTGCCGCCGTGTTGGCCTACGACGATCCTTCCCGGGTCTTGTGTCGATGCGCCATTCCGATTCTTTCTCCGCGGGAGTATTATGAACGTGTCGGTGATGTCAACAACGTCGTATTCTCCTGCGGCGCCATACTCGAAGACGACGGCCAGGAACTTAAGGTCTACTACGGCGCCTCCGACACATCAATCTGCCTCGGCACCGCAAAGGTGAACGAATTGATGCAGTTCTGCACCATCGGCGAGCACTGACCGGCTCTAAGATTCATTTGCACCGCGCAGGTGGAAGTGGTACCATAGCGGGCGGATCATCTTCTGCTCTTAAAAACGTCTGTTAATGAGGTGAGGCAAATGAACAAGATCTCCAGACGACATTTCATGAAAAGTTCCATCTATGCCGGCGCTGCTCTGGCGGTCCCGCGCGGCCGTGTCCAGGGCGCCAACAACGACATCCGAATCGCCGTGGTCGGTCTCGGCTCCTTCGTCAAGATCGGCGGTAAGGGTCGCGACGATCTCAGAGACTTTCGCAAGATCCCCGGCGTTCGCATCGCCGCGATATGCGACTGCGACACGGACCACATTGCGCCCGTCCTGAAGGAATGCAACGACAATGGCGAGAGAGTCACTGTGTACAAGGATGTCAGAGAGCTGCTGGACAGCAAGGAGATCGACGCCGTCAGCATCACTACACCCAACCACTGGCATTCGCTGATGACTATCTGGGCCTGCCAGGCCGGCAAGGACGTATTCGTTCAGAAGCCCGCCTCGCACAACATCTTCGAAGGCCGCAAGATGGTCGAGGCCGCCGCCAAGTACAACCGCATCGTGCAGGCCACTCACGGCCCGCGCTCCAATGGCGCGTTAGAGGCCGCTTTCGAATACGCATGGAAGGGCAATCTCGGCAGAATGCTCTACGTGCATGGACTAAACTACCGGCCGCGCGAGAGCATCGGCAAAGTGACAGGTCCGCAGCCAATACCGAGCGGATGCGACTACGATCTGTGGTGCGGCCCCGCTGTGAAAAAGCCGCTTATGCGAAAGTACCTCCACTACGACTGGCACTGGGACTGGACCACGGGCAACGGTGACATCGGGAACATGGGAATTCACTATGTCGACTCATGCCGCTGGGCGGTAAACCAGATGGAGTTGCCTAAGCGCGTTATCAGTATAGGTGGTCGATTCGCGTACGACGACGACGGCGAGACGCCCAACACTCTAATCACCTTGCTGGACTATGACCCCGTGCCGATACTCTTCGAAGTCCGCGGCCTGCCGAAGAGCAAGGCGGTCCATGACCAGAAGTGGTCTCGGAACATGGACACGTATCTCGGCGAGAGGTTCGGGGCGGTCGTCCACTGCGAGGAGGGCTACGTCCTCAACGGCGCCGCCTACGACAAGAAGGGCGGACTGATCAAGAAATTCACATCCGAGAGAATCAGTACCAAGCAGAACTTCATCGACGTGATGCGAAGCAGAAAGACCGACGAGCTATACACCGACGCCCTCGACGGCCATCTGTCCTGCGGCCTGCTCCACATGGCGAACATCTCCTACCGCATCGGCAGGCAGACGCGCCCGGGACAAATCCGCGAGACTATCCGGGGCAATAAGGTGTTCGCAGAGTCGTTCGACCGAATCGCTGCTCATCTCGATGCCAACGGTGTCGACCTGAGCAAGACAGCCGCGACGCTCGGCCCCGTGCTGGAATTCGACCCGCGCGTAGAGAGATTCACCGGCGAGTTCAGCAAAGAGGCAAACAAACAGGTCTCCCGCAATTATCGAGAGCCCTTCGTGGTGCCAGAGAAGGTGTAGCCGCCCAACAGCGCGGAAAGTCGGCTTTGACTGGCTTTGTTTCTTAATTTGTCATTAACCGCTGAGCCCGCGGAGAACGTGGAGAGAACTGCGCTTCTGATGCACTAATCTCTACCCAGTCAAAGCGACATGAGCCTCAGACATCAAAAACCTCCGCGCACTCAGCGTTCTCGGCGGTTAAACAGGCGAATGGGCTTTTCTTGCACAATTGAGTCATAGCCACAAAGGCACCAAGTTGCACTTCCTTTCCTATCCGAATGATCACACTCCACTTTGTTTGCGTGTCAATTAACCATTCAAACTGCGGCTCGACGGAGGAAGGCGCCTCGTCTGGCTTCGCTCAGGACAATAACGAGCACACTTGCGATCAGGCCGATCAATCCTAAGAGCAGAGTCACGACTACCAACATCAGGACGTAGCCTACGATGCGCCTTGTCGAGGGCCGCTGCCAAGTGAACGATTGCGGCCATATCCTCGCCAGGGCCACTACCACGAGCAGGCCGGCCATGACTATCAGGCTGCCATAGAGGTTGGAGAGAGTACTGTTCGGCACGGCCCAGAGAGTCAGTCGGGCACCGCCGGACGGCCTGGTGAAATCCAGCCTCACCTCGCCGCCCGGCAGCATTACCGGCAGCGAGTATGTGCCCGAGGCGGTGTAAAGCGGTGTCTCTGCGAAGGCATCTTCTGGGGCCGCCGCGGGCGCCCGAGGTTGGCCGGCGGTGGGCTCGAACCTCGAACCTGCTACCACCTGACCTCTGACCTGTCCCTGGGGTACCGACGCCCGACCGCTTCGGCGCTCGCCCAGAGCGGCAGCCCCGAGCATCGTGTTATATTCGTATTCAGGCCTGACCGGGCCTGTCTGCGACTGGGGTTCCTGCTGAGCCTCGCCGTCAAAGAATTGCACAGTCTCTTGTCCGTATCTCTGCTGCTGAAAATGCCTTTGCAGCCGGTTGTCTGTAAGCTCTTCCAACTGAACCCTGATCTGTTCCTGCTTGCGGTCGATTTGCGCCGCAGTCTCACTCGCCAGCTCATCCAGCTTGCGGGACATTTCCATGTCCTCGTCAACAGACTCGACAACCAAGTCTGTGGATTTCCTACCGCTGGCCCTGCTTGAAGCCTTTCCCTTCATCAGTTGGTCCGTCGGGTCGGCCTTCTGATTCAACACGTTCAGCCGCTGTTTCGAGACCTCAAGCTCGTCCTTGAGGCGGGCGATCTGCTGCTCCTCACTTTCGCTGATAAATCCAGGCTTGGCCCACAGAGGCTGGTTCCTGGCAACCTCAGAGACGCCTGCATTAGGAGCGTTGAAGTTGAGAAAGGCGTTCAGATCGTTGCGCGTCTGCACCTGCTGCCTTACAATAAAGGCGGTATTGCTGCCGACCAGCGCATCCTGCTGTTGTTTTTGTCCGCCGAGCCTTACTCTCAGGCGATTGAAGTCGCGTTCGCTTATCTGGCTGCGATAGCTCTCAAGACGTGCCTGGGCCTGACTGATCTCGCGGCCGAGCTTGGTGTTGAACACGTCCCAGTTCTGTTTGGCAATGGTGCCTTTGCGGCCGTAGGAACCGGCGACGTCGCGGTACGATTTTTCCAGCCTCCTGAGCTGTTCCAGCTTCGCCTCGATGCCCAGGCTGAGCATTTCCACCGTCCCGGCCGCAGGTGACATGTTGCCGCCGGGCCTGAGATACCGATAACCGCCGGGCAGGCGCAGCGACCACGTCGTCCGCATTACCGGAATTCCAACGATCGATATATTGGGCGGCTCGAGTCTGGTTATCCCGTCGAGAGGCCCAACCAGCGGCTCGGACGCATCGTCGGCGAAGTACAGATAGACCTCATAGGGCAGGCCGCCCGGGGAGGTCTTGACCAGTGGTATCAGTACCTGGCCTTCGGGTGAATTCGTCGCGACGGCTGGCTTGACCGGCTGGGAGGCGACTTTCGCGCTCCACAGACGCAGACCCTTCGGCATCTCGACGATTAGAAATTGCTCGCTTCGATTCTGCAGGGCCACTTTGGCCTCGTATCGACACCTGCCGCTGCGATCGATGACGGTCGTCAGCGCCAACAGATCAACCACGGCCTGAATCCGGGTTGCCGTCTTTGCGGGCTTGATTTCGAGATCGAGCAGCCAGCTCTCATCGAAGGACTCCAGGACATACTGGAGTGACTCTCTCATCTCGCGCGGCATGAGCTTCTGCTGCTCGCTCACCGCCAGATCCGACAGATTCGTTCTGCCTGTCACGTTCACCTCATGGCGTGACATGTTCTGAACGGCGACTACCGCTCGGCGGCCGGCAGTAGCGTCGGTCTCGACAGGTACTACCTCGAGTGTCTTAGTCGCCGGCTCGATCGGCAGCGCGAAGTTCACCACTACATCCACCAGTCCAGTGACCTCGTTAACCAGTGCCACCGTCCACTGAGTCTGATCGTTGCCCACGTCGGATTGCACCACGCTTCGCATGCCCTCGGACTCTACGGCGACCAGCGGGGCGTACCTGCTCGGCAGCCGGAAGCTCAGATGGTCCACAGGCGATCCGCTGATGTTGTAGCGCAGCCTGTAGGTGTAGACCGCATCGGTAACCCTGATGACAAGGCCGGCGAAAACCTCTATCCGTATCGCCGTGGGCAGACTGCGGATTCTCAGTGCCAGCGACCGATCGGCCGTTTCGTACCGGTAGGCGAATTGTGTCGCGTTTGTCTGCTCGGTGTCGAGCCAGTCGCGCAGCATCTGAGGTGATATCGACTTGAGGTTTCTGCTGGCGGCGGTTTGAGCTTCCAGCGACGCTACAACCTGCACGGCGAGCCGGCCTTTCTGTGCGGCCAGAGGCTGTCCCTGATGGTCGAGATATGTGACCGCCGGGACCTCGAGTGAATCGAGCGAGACATCCCTTCGCACGAGCGCCAGTGTCACCACAGTATCGGTCTGGCCTCGATGGAACTTGACGTGAAGGAACCTGCCGTCATCGCTCGAGCGTTCGTAGAAATCCTCGACCGCCGGGCCGACAGCGCTGAGCAGCTCATAGCCGGCGGGCAGGGCGAAACTTGCGCCGAAGAGTTTGTCTGCGTCGACTCTGAGATTTGCCCGGACGAACAACTCGACGCTGTCTGCATTGATACGCACGAGCTGATCGAGATTGGCTTCGGCAGCGGCCGTCGGCCTGGACATCTGCACGGATAACGAGAACGGCCTATAGGGCCAGAAATACTTCGCCACGGCCCGGGCCCTGTCGGAGGTCAGCTCAGCATCTTGCACTTCCTCAGCCTGTGTGATATCCGCTCTACGTCCCCCGCTGACCTGTGCGACCTTCACACTCATGCCTCCGGCCGAATGCAGCGTCACTGTCCCGCTTTCGCGGCTGACGTCGCCAGCTCTGAGAAGGGGCAACTCTCTGCGGTCTGCAATAGGCTCTGGGCCCGTGCGGTGGGGACTGAGCCATCGAGCGGTCAACTCGTATCGTTTCTGTGTGGGACGGTGAAGCCGAACCTCGATCAATTTGAATGCCTCGCCCTCAATAGTTTTCTCACCGATCTGACGGAAGTCTCGAATGTTACTCCCCTTCAAGTCCGTCAACATTGCGCCCTCGGGAACCAACAGAGCAAATCGCGAATAGTCACCACTGGAAAAGCTGTATGTGATCCGGCTGACTCCCAGGATTGCCCAGTGAAAGGCAAAGACATCATGGTCCGAGTTGGCCGACAGCGTACGGTCTGTCGTTCCGCTGCCAGCCTTTGGCAGCCAGCGCAGTGCCAGTTTTCGCATCATGCCCAAGCCAAAGGTGTATTCGACGGAGTCGCCCACGGTGCGCCTTGTCGGGGTGGTTTGTAACTGATCGACTTCGAGCTCGAGATCGCTTTCGCCCAGTATGACTTCCATCAGCGCACCGGGCAGAGGCGGCAGTGAGAAACTCGCGCTTCCTCTTCGGCCCAGATACTCGCACTTGCCAACAGCCTCGAGCTCCAGTTGTCCCGATGTGCCGCCGCCGAGCATCAAGACCATACCTTTCGGCTCGGTCTGCAACTGCGCTGCTTTGCCGTCGAGAGTTGCCCCTGTCACCGCCAGTCCCGAGATAGGCAAATCCAGGACCGCCCAGCCTTTGCCGTATGTCCTGACGTTAGCAGTCAGCCGCAGATCCAGGCGCTCCTGTCCGACTGTCACCCTGTACCGAACATCCGATAGAGAAATCCGAGTATCCGCCTGCGGCTGATCGATGGGGTCCTCGGGATGTGCCTGGTTCCACAACTCGACGAAGCGGGCATACGGAATGAGAATCTTATCCGATTCTTCCGCTGCGTCGGGCCTGCCCTCATATGGAATAATCGCCGGGGGCGTTTCTCGTTTCTCGTTGCTTGTGTCGGACAGCATGGGCAGCAAACCCGCCCATCCTACCTGTTCTCCAGCCGCCCGAGCCGTGCAGCCAAACCACAATATCAGTAACGTGGCAACCGCCCCGGACGCGGGCGACCCAATCCCGAGTGGAAACAGAATGCGCCACGAACCACGCGCGAGCCATATCAGCACATAGAGCACCAGCAGGGCCACGCCGGCACCAAATGCGCCGTTGAAAAAACTCGTCGTCGCCGGTATCCAGATTGCCAGCAGGGAGGCTGCCAACAAGACCCAGCCGACAAAGAGTACCCTGGATTTTGTAGGTCTTTGAATCTGTGCAATGCCATAGGCCAGCACGAGGACGAATCCCAGGACCCACCAGCTCCTCTGGCGTGACCTGCTCGTCAGGCTGACGACAAGCTCCGTCGCGCCCAGCCCGCTAAATCTCACCTGCGGTCCGGCGCCGGGTGTGGGAACCAGGTCCACAGGCAGCGTGTACCGTCCCTCTTGGACTAATCTCATCCCGAATGCCCGTTGCGGCGGAGCCGGCCGGCTGTCACTTTGCCGGATCTGTGTCACTGGCTGGCCTTCGCTTTCCTGGGGCTGTGTCACCGGCCTGGCCGAAGGTGGAGGCGCGGCGCCCCCACGGGCTGATCTCGCAAATCTTTCTGCTTTTTCCTCTTCTGCCATGTAGTACGCATG
>Ga0209536_100011043_pt1 | contig 13256 bp, 11 predicted proteins | sample DeeMarSeWOR28_12_FD_187461 | JGI IMG/M metagenome (GOLD analysis project Ga0209536, IMG submission 187461) | Marine sediment microbial communities from White Oak River estuary, North Carolina - WOR-2-8_12 (SPAdes) (version 2) | ecosystem: Environmental > Aquatic > Marine > Intertidal zone >...
GGATCCCATGAAGATTATAAGGAATGGTGACCGCCTAACCGTTGACGGAGGCAGGGGCACTGTCCGAGTACACCAGCGAGAATGAGTTGATTCCACATTAAAGGATTGACAAAAAATCAAACGGGTTGATATATCGAATATTGAATATCGTCGCTAGTTGAAATATCCCTATTGGACCCGGCTTTCACTCAAAAACTTTCTCCTATAACCCCCCACTGCTATCGTATCTTGTCTTAGTTACTTACTGGGGATTGATGTAAAGAAAGAGGAGGCACATATAGGACAATGTCTCCGAAGCTATGGAGAAAACCCCTAGATCTAGAGGAAAAGTCACCTCCCACCGGCAAAATCCACGTCATTGAGGAGCGATGCAAGGGCTGCGCCCTTTGTGTGGAATATTGCCCTTGCGGGGTTCTAGAGATGTCTGTGGCCTTCAACCGCAAGGGGTATCATCCTCCTCTTGTGGTTGATGCTTCTGCTTGTGTGGCCTGTCAATTTTGTGAAGAGGTCTGCCCAGAGTTTGCCATCTACTGTACGGTAGAAGAAGATTGAGGCAAATGCATTGTTGAGTATCAGCCCTTGACCCTGCACCTTTTTACTTGCAGAGGCTAAGGGACAGGAGGATATTGGGGAAACGGAGGTAAGGGGGAACGGAGGCAAGGGAAGAAAGATCCAGCCGTCCCTTCTTGCCGCCGTCCCACCGTCCTTGTTTAAATCTTAATGGATTTTCGTAAGCTTATAGTTGGTCGTTGGTAGTCCCGATACGTTCGAGGGAGAACTTTGCCACCTGAGGCCGTTTTAACAGGAGATCATTTTATAAACGGCGATGAGGCCTCTGCCGAGGGGGCCATCGCTGCGGGGTGTCGCTTTTTCGCGGGATATCCCATCACACCGGCAACAGAGGTGGCGGAGAGAATGGCTCAGCGCCTCCCCGCTGTGAGTGGTATCTACATCCAGATGGAAGATGAGATCGCATCCATGGCCGCAGTGCTGGGTGCAGCCTGGGGAGGAGCGAAGGCGATGACATCCACTTCCGGTCCGGGTTTTAGCCTGATGATGGAGAACATCGGGCTGGGAATCATCACCGAGACGCCCTGTGTCATCGTCAATATTCAACGGGGCGGACCTTCTACCGGCCTTCCTACCCTTTGTGGCCAAGGGGACATGATGCAGGCCCGTTGGGGTTCCCATGGTCATTACGAAATAATCGCTATCAGCCCCAGTTCTCCGCAAGAAATGTTCGACTTCACCATCAGGGCCTTTAATCTTGCAGAGAGCTTTCGCATCCCGGTTCTTGTTATGGCCGACGAAGTGGTAGGGCACACCGTGGAACGCGTCACCATCCCCCCTGCCAAAGAGATCAAGGTAATCAACCGCATCAAGCCCACGGGGCCACCTGAAACCTACCTGCCTTACAAGACAGACCGTTCTCTGATCCCTGTCCTACCAGATGCAGGGGATGGATACAGGATTCACGTCACAGGGCTCACCCATGATGAAAGAGGGTATCCCATGACAGATGCGGAAAATCAGGAAAAGATGGTGACGCGCCTGATCCAAAAGATTCAGAAAAACAGGGATCAGATCATCGATTATGAGACCCAATTTCTGGATGGCGCCAAGATTGTCCTTGTGACCTATGGTTCATCTGTGCGACCCACCCTGAGGGCCATGCGGTCCTTGCGAGCAGATGGGGTCAAAGTGGGCCTCCTCAAGCTAAACACCGTCTGGCCATTTGCTGAAGATCTGATCCGTAAATTGGCAAGAAAGGTGGATGCCTTCGTGGTTCCAGAGGTGAACTTTGGCCAAATCGCCCTTGAAGTGGAACGATGTTCTGGAGGCCAAGCCCTCACCAGTTCCATTCCTCATGCTGGGGGAGGTATCCACAAGCCCGAGCAGATTGTGAAGGGCGTGGAGAAGATCTTGCGCGGACGCGAAAGAAAGAGAAAGAGACGATGACCGAGAAAGAGGACCTATTGAGGCACCCAAAGGATGATCTTCTAAGGGAAGACCGTATACCACATATTTGGTGTGCGGGATGTGGTATTGGTAGTGCCTTTTCGGCCTGCATTACTGCCCTTCAGAAGGCAGGGACGGAGTACGACAGATTTTCTATTGTCTCAGGCATCGGCTGTTCAGGGAGGGTCGCAGGTTATCTCAAGATAGACTCCTTTCACACCACACATGGACGGGCCATTCCTTTTGCAACAGGGCTAAAATTGGCCAAACCCGAGTTGAACGTCTTTGTCTTCAGCGGCGAGGGAGACCTCTTCGCCATTGGTGGCAATCACTTTATCCATGCCGCTCGAAGAAATGTGGATCTTACGGTTATCTGTGTGAACAACATGAATTATGGAATGACCGGGGGCCAGGTCTCCGCAAACACGCCAATCGGTGCAAAGACCACCACAACCCCTTACGGAAACCCAGAAATTCCCCTGAACCTCCCTTCTCTAGCTGCAGCCTGTGGGGCCGTTTATGTGGCCCGGTGGCTCTCTCTGGATGTGAGACGGCTTACACAATCCATTCAAGAAGCCCTCATGAAACCTGGATTCTCCTTTGTAGAGGTGATCGGTCCGTGTCCCGTCGCTTTTGGACGAAGGAATCGTCTAGGCACGCCTCTGGAGATGATCAAGTTGTACAATGAAAACAGCGTGATCAAAAACAACGTGCATCCGGATGAAACCATTATTGAAGAAGGGAAAAAGATGGTCCTCGGAAAATTTGTGGATATTCAGCGACCCACTTTGTTGGAAATGCTCCCTAAGATGTCCGACGCAGGGGGCACCGTATGGCCCGATAAAGGAATAGTGACCGAAAGCAGGGACGGTTAAGGGAGGAGGGACGATGGCCAAGAAAAGCGAATACCATGAGATCATCATCACAGGATTCGGAGGCCAGGGGATCATCCTAGCCGGCAACATCCTCGGGAAGTCTGCCACACTCTTTGAGAAAAAGAATGCGACTCTCATCCAATCCTATGGCCCGGAGGCCCGGGGGGGTTCCTGTGTCGCTCAGGTGGTGATCTCTGAAGAGAACATCGAGTACCCCTATGTGGAAAATCCCCACGTCTTGATCTGTATGTCCCAAGAGGGTTTTGACAAGAACATCTCAAAGCTGATCAAAGGAGGAGCACTCTTCACGGATTCTGAGCTTGTAGAAATCGAAAAGAAAAAGATCCCTAAGGGTGCCAAGCGCTATTCTATTCCGGCCACCCGTTTCGCAGAGGAGATGGGGGTCAAGATGATGGCCAATATCATCATGCTGGGATTTATGACCGCTGTCACAAAACTCATTTCTTACGATGCACTCAAAAAGGCAGTGGGCACTTCGGTGCCAAAGGGGACGGAAGAGAAGAACATGGCCGGCCTGGAGAGGGGGTACCAGTACGGAATGGATCTGAAGCCCAAGAAGACTTAGTGCGCGGAGCAAACTCTGCATGATGTTGGATACAGGCATACTCATTATTGGAGCGACGCCACAGGGATTACAGGCAGCACTGACCTTGGCTCAGTTTGGTAGGAAAGTAACCTTAATCGATAGGGCCTCGGAAATTGACCAAACACCTCGACCTTGGAGTGACAAGGGTAAGCGGTGGCATCGATATCTCCTGACTCAATCCTCCTATCACCCGCTCATTGAATTACGTACTGAAACGGAAGTTAAGGAATTACAAGATGGAAACGATGGGATCCGAGCAAAGCTGCTTCAGAGAGCTCAGTGGGTCCTCCCCGATTTGTGTGTTGATTGTGAGAAGTGCCTTCTTGCCTGTCCCGTGGATCTATCAAGTGGGGGAAAACCCCTATTTCAGGTAACATTCCCCACCAGCATGGCAATCGACAAGCGGAAGGATGCCCCGTGTCGATTAGCCTGCCCCATTGACATGAACCCCCAAGGCTATGTGGCCCTCATTGCCCAGGAAAGATTTGAGGAAGCCTATGATCTCATTAAAGATAAGAACCCGCTCCCTGGGATCTGCGGCCGGATTTGCCACCATCCCTGTGAGACGGACTGTCGGCGCCAAGAGGTTGATGAGCCCATTGCCATCTGTGCCCTGAAGCGGTTTGCAACAGACGAAGCAAAGAAGAAACGAAAAAATGCTACCCTTGCCGGCGCATCCCTTCCCAAAGGACCGCGGGTCGCCATTATCGGATCAGGACCCGCCGGACTCACGGCCGCACACGATCTGGCGAAGGCCGGTTTTCGTCCCACGATCATAGAAGCTGAAAACAAACCTGGAGGCCTTATGAGGCAGGCCATTGCGCCTTTTCGGCTTCCCAGGGAGATCCTTGAAGCGGAGATTGCTGAGATCTTGGACTTGGGCATTGAATTAAGGCTTAACACGCCCATCCACTCTTTGAAGGACCTCAAGAAACTGATGGCTCGGGGCTTCAAAGCCATATTGCTTGCTACTGGCGCCTCAAGTGATCTGTCGCTGAACATTCCTGGCGAGGATCTGAAAGGCGTTTATGGGTGCGTCTCCTTCTTAAAACGGCTGTGGAATGGGTCAAAGCCTAGCTCATTAGGAAAGGTTGTGGTTATTGGTGGGGGTAATGCGGCTGTGGAGGCAGCGCGAGCGGCTATTCGCTCAGGAGCAAAAGCCGTCTCTCTGGTCTGCCTCGAAAAAAGAGGGGAGATGCCTGCATGGGATTTTGAAATAGAAGAAGCCCTTAAAGAGGGTGTGAAAATCATTAATGGCCTTGGGCCTAAGCAGTTTATCAATAAGGAGAGAAGTCTTTCTGCCATAGAATTCAAACGATGCACCGCCCTGTTTGATGAAAAAGGGGTCTTTAATCCCCAGTATGATGAGACGGTCCTCACCACCATTGAGGCTGAAACAGCCATTGTGGCCATCGGGCAGACCCCTGGTATCTCTTTTATTCAAAAGGAGGTTGACCCATCCCATGGGAAGGAAAGGCATTTAAGGGGAGCAGGTTCAGACCAAATAAAGGTGGCGAGAAACGGGGAGACCAATATTCCTGGGATTTACGCTTCCGGTGATATGATATCTGGAGCGTCTACCGTGGTGGAGGCCATGGCCTCTGGGCGCAGGGCGGGCCAGATGATTATTCGTTTTCTTAAACCTGGCGAGGAGGCCGTTATGGCAGATGTATCTGAGTCCTCGCGAGGAGAATATCAGCCCATTCCAGAAGGCATGCCTAAACAGAGGCGAAGACCCCTCCCTCATCGAACGGTCTCTGAGCGGATAAAGGACAACGGTGAAGTTGTGGGGCCCTTCTCTGTGAAAGAAGCCCTGAAAGAGGCCTCCAGGTGTCTTCAGTGTGGGATCTGCAGTGAATGTCTTCGATGCCAGGAGGCATGTGAACTGGGTGCCATTCGCCATGACAGGACCTCCACGTCGGAGACTTCTTATTTTGATCGAATTATTGTGGCAGACGGCGCACAGATGGACAGAAAGTCTGAGTCTTCCCACCTTATTTCCATGCCCTATTTTGGCAGGAGCGCCTCTTGGGCTAAGGCCATGTTGGCTGGACGCGTGGCAGCTATGGAGGCTCTGTCAGGGGTGCCCATTGTGAAGCCACAACCTATCCCCCGAGTTGCCCTTGGTGGTGGGGATATGAGGGTTGGTCTGTTTATCTGTTCTTGCAATGGGACCTTAGCCGGGAATGGCCAACTGGAGCAGATGATACGCCCTCTTAAAAAGATTTCTGGTGTGGCACACGTGGAGCTCTTGCTTTCTGCCTGCCATCCAGAAAAAGGACGCCGAATTGAAGAGGCCATTCATGAGAAGAACCTGAATGGCACCCTGATTGCTTCTTGCACCTGTTGCCATCTTGATTTCGTCTGCGAATCTTGCAACGACCAGCGGATCAGATTGAAACACCGACTCTTTAGGGAAGAGGGCTACGATCCAAAAGATATAGCCCTTATCAACATCAAGGAGACCTGCTTGCTTCCCTTAAAAGATCATCCCGAGGGGGGAATGAATCTGGCCGCTGGGCTGATCAGATCCGGACTGTGGCAACTGAGGGAAAACCGGGGGATGTCTCTTAGGAAAAAGGAGACAAAACCTCAAGCCCTCATCTTGGGTGCAACGGAAGCTGGGCGTGCAGCGGCCAAAGGCCTCGGGCAGCAGATGCATTCAGTCACTGTGGTTGATGACCGAAGAGTGGAGAAGAAAACCCGAATGGAACTCCAAGAATGTGGGATCCAAGTCATCTCCCCGGTTAGGCCAGTTCGGCTCGAAGGCCAACAGGGAGACTTCACACTGGTCTTGGAGAAAAAGACCTCTGAGGTTAAACCCTCCTATCAGAAAATGTCGGCAGGAATCATCATTCTTGGACGGAACGAATTCAAAAGAATCCATTACCGAAGAGATCCTTTTGTAAGGGACCTGCATAATAAAGGGATATTGAGGGCATTCGGTTCCTTGGAGACCAGTATCCCTGGAGTGTATATGGCATCCTGGTCTCAGGTTCGTCACGTCCCCGAAGAAATTCTTGGAAAGGCGGCCGCTAGTGAAGGGTTAGAGGCAATCCATCGGCAAGGGGAATCTTTTGATGATCTTGTGGCTTATGTAGACTCCGAGCTCTGCCGGGGTTGCAGCAGATGTGCGGATATCTGCCCCGAGGGTGCAGCCCATCTGCAGGAGATCTCACGAGGCGTGGCCGCCTCATGGATTAATCCACAGGTGTGCACGCGTTGCGGAAATTGCATGGCAGAATGCCCAACAGGGGCCATCTTCATGCCCGAATCTGGTCAGGAATATTTTGAAAAGGTCATAGATGTCCTCCTTTGATAACAACAAAGGCCCTGTTTTGGCCTTTTTCTGCAATTGGGCGCCCTATCGATGCCTCTTGGATCTGGGTAAGTCTGGGCGCTCTCTCCCCCGTCCCATTCATCCTGTTAAGGTCATGTGTGCGGGACGTGTGGATGCCTCGATACTCCTCTATGCCTTTGAGAAGGGGGTGGAAGGCGTGATGGTCATTGGCTGTAAGGAGAAAGAATGTCGGTACGGTCCGGGTCCCCAGCATACAAAAAAAATGGAGGAGCACATGAGGGGACTCATGGGTGTCCTGGGATTGGAACCCGAGCGGTTCTCTGCGATGAACTACGCTTCCTCTGATACCGATAGGCTCTTTATGGACATTATTTCTTTTCTCCACAGTATCAGTCAACTTGATAGATCTCCTTTGGCGCGAGGGGGATAATGGATCAATTGGAACCTTTGCACCAGATAATAGACGAATTTCAGGTCTTTCACTGCGTGGAATGCGGAAAGTGCACGGGGGCCTGCCCTTTGGCCCAGGTGGACCTGGAATTCTCTCCGCGTCTCGTGGCCAAACATGTTATTGAAGAAGGGATAAATTCCCCTTACGTTCGCGAAAAGACCTGGTTTTGCCTTACCTGCGGCCTCTGCCACGAACGTTGCCCTATCGGGATCCCTTTTGCGCACTTCATTCGGGCGATACGGCTCCTTTATGCAAGGGAGCCGTACAGAGGGCACCTGAGTCATGGGGGTGGTCTGCAGAGTTTGATGCGCATGCAGGCGGCCCGGAAGTTAAGGCAGGATCGTTTAGACTGGGTCACCCCCGAGCTCAGAGTCTCCATGGAAGGAGAATTCCTCTACTTTGTGGGCTGCCTTCCCTATTTTGAAATTTTCTTCTCTGATCTGGGTGTGAGCCTTAAGAAGATCGCCACTGATACGGTGAGAATCCTCAACACTCTGGGGATCGAGCCAGTGGTCCTGTCGGATGAAAGGTGTTGCGGACATGACCTCCTCTGGACGGGCGACGAGGAGACTTTTGACAGACTGCGTCAACTCAATTTGGAATCTTTCCACAAGGCAGGCGTCAGGACCATCATCACAGCCTGCGGAGAGTGCAGCTATGTGCTGAAACAATTATACCCAGACTCTACAAATCCCTTTCCCTTTGAGGTGATGCACCTGAGTGAGTTTTTGCAAAAAACCGATTTTCCTATAGAAAAAAAACGAGACCGGGCCGTCACTTATCAGGATCCTTGCCGTCTGGGGCGTTTTCAAGGGGTTTACGATGCCCCGCGGCAACTCCTTGGATCTATCCTAGAACTTCGAGAGATGCGCCATTCTGCGGCCGGGGCCTGGTGTTGTGGGAATTCGGCCTGGCTTGGATGTGATCGCTACAGCAAACAGATGCAGGTGGAACGCCTGCTTGAGGCCCAAGGGACCCAAAGCGATATACTCGTCACGGCCTGTCCCAAATGCCAGGTGCATTTGACCTGCGCCATGAGAGATGTGAACCGTGTTCAGGATCTTTATATGGAGATCAAGGACCTTGCTTCTGTCATTGCAGAATCATTGGAAAGAGACGATGCGGCATAATTTCTCTACTAAGTTTGTTCACGAACTAAGGGGCTTTAAAGCTATCTCATGTTCTTAGGCTAGCATCAAACAATGCCGCACTAAAATTCGAAGCACGAAATCCGAAATTCGAGACAATATCGAAATTCAAATGTCAAAAATCCAAAACCGTCCAACATCATATTTTCCCATTCAAGGGTACACTTGTTTTAATGCATTGGAATTTTGGTCATTTGAATTTGTTTCAGGCTTCGAAATTCGAATTTTGAATTTTCTTGGGGTTTTTTTGCTGCTTCTCTCTAATTTGGAGGCTCGTTCGAACTTTAGAAAATCCCTTTAAAGGAGGTGACTTTATGCCCTCTGCAAGGGTCACTGATGAGGAGATTCGGGTAGGTGTCTACGTTTGCCATTGTGGTCTGAACATTGCCGATGCTGTGGATTGTGAGGCTGTGGCGGAGTGGGCGAATGAGCTGGAAGGGGTGAACATCTCTCGAGATTATTCCTATCTCTGTTCGGATCCTGGACAGCAACTCATCAAAGAGGACATCAAGGAACAGAGGCTCAACCGTATCGTGGTCGCTTCCTGCTCTCCCAGGCTGCATGAACCCACCTTTCGGCAGATGTGTGTGGAGGCAGGGGTGAATCCCTATCTCATGGAGATGGCCAATATCCGCGAGCAGTGCTCATGGGTCCATCCTCATCAGAAAGGGGACGCCACGGGGAAGGCCAAGGACCTGGTTAAGATGGCCGTCTCACGGGCGCGCCTCTTGAGGTCTCTTGAGGAGCTAGAAGTCCCTGTTACCAGGAAGAGCTTGGTCATAGGAGGTGGCGTTGCAGGGATTCAGGCTGCCTTGGATCTGGCTGATAATGGATTCCAGGTCTACCTCATTGAAAAAAAGGCCTCCATTGGCGGCGTTATGGCACAACTGGATAAGACCTTTCCCACCATGGACTGTTCCATCTGAATTCTCGGTCCGAAGATGACGGATGTCGGTCGGCATCCCAATATCGAGTTGATGACCTTAAGTGAAGTGGAAAGCATCAAAGGGTATGTGGGTAATTTCGATGTGACCGTGAGAAAAAAGGCGCGCTACATCGACGAGAAGGAGTGCACCGCCTGCGGAGACTGTGTGGAAGTCTGCCCTGTGCTGAAGCCCGATGAGTTTGAATTGGGACTCAGTTCCCGAAAGGCCGTTTACATTCCTTTTCCCCAAGCCGTCCCCTCTGCCTACGTGTTGAACCCCTCGGATTGTCTTGGACAGGATCCGCTCATCTGCGGGAAGTGCAAGGAGGCCTGTGAAAAGGAGTGCATCGATTATGACATGCAGGATGAGGAGTTGACCTTCAGGGTGGGGACTATTGTGGTGGCCACGGGGATGGAAACTTATGATCCCACACCTTTGGATGAATATGGTTACACCCGTTTCCCCAACATAGTCACCACACTGGAGTTCGAGCGGATGATTAATGCGGGAGGGCCCACCAAAGGAGAAGTGCTTCGCCTCAGCGACCTGAAGGTCCCAAAGTCGGTTGCATTCATTCAATGCGTTGGATCCCGGTCACCTGGAAATCCAAAGGCCAACCCCTATTGTAGCAACATCTGTTGTATGAACACCATAAAGGATACGCTTATGCTCAAGGAGCACTATCCCCATATGGATGTGAAGGTCTTTTACATGGACATTCGTGCTTTTGGCAAAGGTTTTGAAGACCTTTACCATCGCTCCAAGGGAAAAGGGGTAAGGTACATCAGGGGGCTTCCTGGAGATGTGCAAGAAGATCCGGGGTCTAAAGACCTGATCCTTTTCGTGGAAAATACATCTAGTGATCGTCTGGAAAAGCATCACGTGGAGATGGTGGTTCTTTCCCAGGGTCTCGTTCCGTCAGAGGATATGGTAAAGATCCAGGAGATGCTCTCACTGCAAAAGACCTCGGACGGTTTCTACCTTGAGGCCCACCCAAAGCTCCAGCCGGTAGATTCCGCTTCTAAAGGCATCTTCTTTGCAGGTACAGCAGAAGGCCCCAAAGACATCAAAGAAGCGGTGACTCAGGCCTCTGCCGCAGCGGCCAGAGCAGCCCGTGTGATGTCTCCTGGCAAGATCAGGGTGGAGGCCCTAACGGGTCGGGTGGATTCCAGTCAGTGCACTTCATGCGGCATTTGTGCCAAAGTGTGTCCATATAATGCCATCATGGTTGACAAGAAGAGCAAGCAGCCTGCTGTGGTCATCGAGGCGGCGTGTGCTGGTTGCGGCACGTGCGCTGCGGAGTGTCCATTTGATGCCATTGAAATGAACCACTTTACCGATGCTCAGATTCTATCCCAGGTCCAGGCTATTTTGGAAAAGGACCCCCAAGAAAAGGTGGTCTGCTTTGCCTGCAACTGGTGTTCCTATGCAGGGGCCGATTTTGCGGGGGTATCCAGGCTGAATTATCCCCCAAATGTGCGCCTCATCCGGACCATGTGCTCTGGTCGCGTGGATGAGCAGTTCATTTGGAAGGCTTTCCAGTCGGGCGCTCCCGCTGTCTTGGTCTCTGGCTGCCATTTTGGAGACTGCCACTACATCGATGCGAACCATTGGACACAAAAGAGAGTTGAGAAGATCTGGAAGAAAATGGAGAAGTGGGGTCTAAGGAAAGAACGTCTGCAACTGGAGTGGATCAGTGCGGCTGAAGGGATCCGCTTTTCCCAGGTAATGGCGAAGATGGAAGAACTCCGTAAAGGCGTGACAAAGCAAGAGGTTGCTGAGACGAAAAAGACCCTCAAACAGGAACTCAAGAAAAAGGGGAAGAAAAAGGCAGCACCCCGCAGCGAGAATCAACAGGCGTTGGGAACGGAAAGTGAAGGAAAGGTCCTATAAAGATTCCTTTCTCGGGATGAAATTGGTCCCCTTGAGCAGGGAGGAGGCGCTCTGTTTTGTCTGTACCTATGACAAGCCCTTTCTGCTCAGCAAGACGGCCGGAAGCTTCACAATTCATGATTGCGACATCTTGGAAGCGGATATTCATGCACAGGGTGGCGTTGCAACAGATCTCTTCAAAATTCGGGTTCCTCGGAAATACGAGTCGTCCCTGCTTGAGAACATGCTCTTCGAATCTCTCCTGAAAGTATTGAAAGGGGAAACCAATATCGAGAAGGAGATCTTTGATTGGGAAAAAAGACGGGAAGTCATACGCGACCAAATTGTCCCCCAGTTCAAGAGTGTTTGTGATGACCAGGCCGTCCTCAGTGTCAACACATCCAACAAGAAGGGGCTTCTACACAAAATTTCCTGGGCCTTATCTCTGGCAGGAATGAACATCGAGAAGGCCCTTATTTCTGCCACCGAGGACATGAAGGCCGAAGATGTCTTTTGGATCAAACAGCGTCACGGAGAAAGGATCACCGCTCAATACAAAAAGAAAATCATAGAGCTTTTGAAAATCATCGTGGGTGAAGGCACCGATCCCATTGAGCAGGTATTCAAGAAAGAGATCAACATGATCTACCGACAACAGCTTAGAAGGCGGGGAACCGGATTCCGGACAGCTCAGCTCTATGCAGATGCCCATCTTCGGTTGATCGAGAGCCTCTTTGACCGTATCAAAGAACAATTGGATATTGAAGACCGGCCAATCATTATTGGTGTCTATGGAGGGATAGGTAGCGGCGCCATTGGATTTACCAGTGATATTGATTGCATCTTCCTCTATGACGGGGAGAAGAGGGAGGAATACGATCAACTGCAGCGGATTTTTAAGAACGAATTCGGACGAATTTGCGAGTTGGACCTTGATGAATCCTTCCTCCCCTACCATATTAACTACTTTTATCTGGGTCGTTACAAAGGGGAGAGTATCATCTCTTTCAAGGACTTTTTCGATTATGTCCATTATATCGACAAACTGCGAAGCCAGACGGAGGACAGGTTGTTTGCCCCCCAGTTCTTCCATTATCCTTGGGCATTCTCTATCCGTTTTGTGGGAAGTCAGGAAGCGTTGGGACGCTATAGAACTCTGATGAAAAAAAGGTTTCCAAAGGAGAAGGGGGGTTATCAGAGCATCAAGGCCTATATCCTGAGAGAGAAGAGGGATGAGATCAAAGAAGACTACATCAATTATCTCAAAGGACATTACTTCCCAAAAGAACTGAGATTTCTGGACGCCAGGAGGCTCAAGGGCCTTTTTCGCAAAAGGGACTACGAGGGCTTTATCGAATCCATTCTTCCATATGATGCTGTTAAATATATATTCAGAAGGGGCGTATTCCCCTTACTCCATATCACTCATCACACACGAGTTCGGACGGATATGGGCCTGCTGAGGAAAGAATATGGGCACATTCGTCCTGCCATAGATTTCATGCTAAAGGCATTTAATGTGCGTAAGACCCTCTTCATTATGGGTAAGTGGGATCTGCCCTACTTTCTCTACATCATGGATTGCAGAAATGCGCGAAGGTTCTGTGAAAAGTACTTGAAATACCAGCAAGATATCATTGGCTTTGTCAAAGAATTAATCCCTTGAAGGAGGAGACTGCATATGGCCAAACCGCATTTGGAGTTTGTCACAGTAAATATGGATGAGGGGTGGGAATCTCCCCCTGGGTATCCGGAGGGCATCAAACAGAAAATTTTGGCCAGTGACATGGATGAAGAGAAGAAGACGGGAAGTCGCACCCGGCTGCTGCGCTTTGACCCAGGGGCCTTTTCCACCAAACCCTTTATCCATGACTATTTCGAAGAAGTCTACGTGATGAGCGGGGATCTGATCGTGGATGGCACGCTCTGCGATCCCCATACCTATGCCTGTAGACCTCCCCAGACACCCCATGGCCCCTTTAAGAGCGAGACAGGATGTCTCCTTTTTGAATTACACTACTACTGAGAGGCTGTCGGAAAACGCCCATCTGCCGTTCGGCAGGCTCACGGTCCTGAGCAGGGTCGAAGGGTCGAAGGACGGCGTTACCCTCATCCCT
>Ga0209536_100011044_pt1 | contig 13255 bp, 10 predicted proteins | sample DeeMarSeWOR28_12_FD_187461 | JGI IMG/M metagenome (GOLD analysis project Ga0209536, IMG submission 187461) | Marine sediment microbial communities from White Oak River estuary, North Carolina - WOR-2-8_12 (SPAdes) (version 2) | ecosystem: Environmental > Aquatic > Marine > Intertidal zone >...
AATCAACTCCTTGCCCAGGGTAAACAGTAAGGCACTCAGAGTCGCTCCGATCGTCTGTCGAGAGCGGTAACTCACTATCACGGCCGTCACGCGAGGAGACACCGTTCGAGCATAGCAGGAGAGGCCCCGCCGTTGACCACCGTCGAGCCGAGTGCCAACCTAGTTCAATGGTCAGAGCGCCCCGGCCACTCCCGCCTGGGATCAAGCGACGCTTTCTGGCCGCAGCCGATCGTGGGTTGGGGGTTGCGTCGATCGGCGATTTCTACGCGCGGGCAACGAGAGCTCGCGGTGCGGTCATTCTGATGTATCACAGCGTGGCGGCCTCCGAGCGAAGGTGGCTTCAAGACCCCTCCATGGCCATGCCCGCCTCGAAATTCGCAGCCCAGATGTCGTTCTTAGCGCGCCGCCGTCGAGTCATCAGTCTCACGGCGCTGGCGGAAACGCTGGCACGCGGGAACGCCCCAGAGCGCGGTACGGTCGTCATAACTTTCGATGACGGTTACTTGGACAACTATCGAGTCGCTGCGCCGATTTTGGCGCGGCATGATTTTCCCGCGACGATCTTCCTCGCGACCGGCTACATCGAGCGCGTCGAGAATATGTGGATCGATACAATCTATCACGCTTTCGTCCGTCGCACGCGCGACGCGTTCGAGATCGCGGGCAGGGCCTTCGACCTGGGGAACTCCTCAGAGCTCGATCGGGCCTACGCGGAGACGGCCGGAGTCCTGGTCCGAGCGAGAGTGCCCGAAAGGGCAGCTATTCTATCGTCGATTCTCGAGCAACTACGGCCGGCCGGCCAACCACCTCGCTTGACGATGAGCTGGGACGAGGTGCGGGCACTTCGCAAAAGCTATCCAGCCATCAGCATTGGATCGCATACGAGAGAGCACGTGAATCTTTCGAGCATCCCGGACGCCGAGGTGGTTGGGGAGCTCGATGCGGCCCACGCAGACATCCGTCGAGAACTCGACATCGATGTAGTCCACTTCACGTTTCCATACGGGCGTGGCAATAGGCGTGCGCGCGCCTGGCTCGAGTCACATGGCTACTTGAGCGCTTCGCTGACCGAACCGATGAGCCCGGCCAAGGTCGGTAGTGATCGACTTGCACTCACGAGGCTCGAGGCGCGGCAGGACGAATCCTCTGCTCGGCTCGCCTATCACACGAGCGGGGCCTATCCGAGCTTGTCGCGTGCGCTGTTCCTAGGGCATGGGTGAGCGATCTGCTAAGCAGTTGAGAGATGAAATTCGAGGTAATAGCCGCTTCGAGACTCCCCGCCGAGCATATCCGTCGGTGGAATACCCTCCGTGCAGCCAACCCGGAATTGGTCAGTCCCTATTTCCATCCTGAGTTCACCGCGGCTGCAGCGCGAGCGTACGGTGACGTCGAAGTAGCCATCGTCGAAGACGGAGGCGCGCCTATCGCGTTCTTCCCTTTTCATCGGCGCCGATTTGGTGTTGCCAGACCGATTGGCGATCGCCTGTCGGACTATCACGGGCTCATTTCGACAGCGGGCACACGGCTCGACGCACGTAAACTACTTCGCGCCTGCCGCCTGAAAGTCTTCCCGTTCGATCACGCGCTTGCCAGCCAAGCGACTTTTCTTCCATTTTCGCAGCTAGAGACAGAGTCTCCGATCGTCCAGTTCGAGAACGGTTTCGATTCATACGTGGACGCCCGAAAAAAAGCGGGTTCGAACCGTGTTTCGCAGGTGCAGCGCAAGGCCCGCAAGCTCGCGCGCGAGGTCGGCCCGATTCGACTCGAGCTTCATGTCGACGACGCTCGCGTGCTCGACCAGATCATTCGTTGGAAGTCCGAACAATGTCGGCGAGCGAACATCTACGACTATTTCAGCGATGCGTCAGCGGTGCGGCTCGTGCGGGACGTCGCGCGAACCAAAGTCGACGGGTTCGAAGGGATGGTTTCTGTTCTGTACGTGGGCGAGCACGTTGCCGCCGCGCACATGGGAATGCGCAGCGGTAACGTGCTTCACTGGTGGTTTCCCGGATACGATCACGCGCTAGCCAAATACTCGCCTGGGGGAATTCTTCTCTTGAAGCTCGTCGAAGCCCTCGCGAGCCGCGGGGTGACGACGTTGGATCTCGGCAAAGGCGAGAGCGCATACAAGAATGCGTTCATGACCGGCTCGGTGCCCTTGATCGAAGGTGTGGTCGACGTGCCGTCGGTGCCGGCGCTTGTGCGCAGGGCCCGTCTCGGAGCGCTCAGGTGGCGCAGGAGCTCGAAGATCTTGGCGCCCCTTCGCAACGCTTGGCGGGCTCGCAAAGGCTGGCAAGCGCCGTGAGCATCCTCCTCGACGAGGTTGGCATCGTGGTCATCGGCCGAAACGAAGGGGACCGGCTCGTGCGATGCTTGTCTACGCCGGAGCGTAGCAGGGTCGCGACTACGGTCTATGTCGATTCGGGATCGACGGATGGCAGCTTGGCGGCCGCAGCCGCCCTCGGGGCAGACTGCGTCGAGCTCGATATGAGTGTTCCCTTCACAGCAGCGCGGGCGAGGAATGCCGGATTCGAGCGCTTGCTACAGCGGCAGCCCGGCGTTCGATTCGTTCAGTTCGTGGACGGCGACTGCGAGCTCTTGGACGGATGGCTGCAGACCGCGGCCCAAGCCCTCGACCAAGAGCCACGAGACGCTGCGGTGTGTGGACGCTTGGCGGAACGATTCCCCGACGCATCGATTTACAACAGGTTGTGCGAAATGGGCTGGAACGGACCCCCCGGGGAAATCGACGCCTGCGGTGGAAATGCGATGTATCGCGCGCGAGCCTACGAACAGGTCGGTGGTTTCTCGCCCGAGCTAATCGCCGGCGAAGAGGGTGATCTTTGCCTCCGGCTGCGCCGGCGGGGCTGGGTGATTCGACGTCTCGACGCCGAGATGGCGCTACACGACTCCGAAATGACCAGTTTTTCGCAATGGTGGACACGGTCCGTTCGGACCGGGTTCGTGTATGCGGAGGGCGTACGACGTCACGGCCGCGGGCCCGAACGATACAAAGTGCGCGAGACGAGGCGGATTTGGTTTTGGGGACTTCTTCCGGCGATCGCGATCGGGGCGTCAGTCCCCACGCTTGGCCTCAGTCTCGGCCTCCTTGGGTCTTATCCAGTGTCGATCGTCCGAACGTATGCCGGGAGTCGAAAGCAAGGCTATGCGCCACGCGACGCGGCGAGCTACTCCATATTTACAGCATTGGGAAAGTTCCCCGAGCTCCAGGGCGCCCTTCGATATCACCTCAATCGCGCGAGGGGTCGCCGCCAAGAGCTGATCGAATACCGCGCAAAGGAGGCGCGGGAGTGACTTCTCCCGCCCTGGGTGGTCAGCGCTCGCGGGTCTATTCTCTGGCCGAGCGTGCCATTACTAATCTGTAAGGATGAATAATGTTGTAATCAACTGTCGCAGCTCCTGGACACCTACACCCTTAGGGCGTCATAGCAACCCTAAGGGGTACAATCCGTGCTACGAGGGGTTTGCTGTGGCCTATTGGCCGTATTTCTAGTCGCCTGCGAGGGAGCCATCGGGGGTGGAGGGGCCGGAGTGGGCCAGCCACGAGGCGGCACCCCGTCGACCAGCCCGGGCTCGTCGTTCGGCTACGCGAGTCAGGCCTCGCTCTTGCGGCTTACGAAGCAGCAGCACTACCGCACGATGGAGGACCTGATGGTCCACTTCCTTGATGGAGACGCGATGGTGGTGCTTGACGCCATCGACCCCGTGTACGCGGTCGTACCGGACGATGTGGCCGATGTCGAGATCGGCGGTCTCATCGGCTCCAGCTTCAGTCGCATGTCACAGAACGTCGGCGAGCTGCACATTCGAGGGTACTTCGATATTGCGCAGACCGCTGCAGCCGCAATCGTGACCGATGATTTCCGCCGCACAGCGATGTTCGGCGATTGCATCGATAGCCTAGCCACGGATCAAAGTGACTGTGTGGCCAGCTTCATCGATTCCTTCGGTCTTTGGGCGTCGCGCCGGCCACTCTCCGATGAGGAGCGCGACTTCTTCCTCCATACGGTCTTCGCGAACGATGGTGCCAGCTACGAGGCTACCCAGCAGGCACTAAGCGATTTGTTGGTTGCGTTCTTGATCTCGCCCAACTTCATCTACCGAGTAGAAACCGGCGGAGACGAAATTGCCGACGGGCTTTACGAGCTCGATCCGTACGGTTTGGCATCCCGGCTTTCATATCATTTCTGGGGCTCGATGCCGGACGAAGAGCTCTTCGCTGCTGCTGCCGATGGCTCTCTCATGACCGAAGCGGGATACGAGGCCCAAGTGGAGCGCCTCTACGAGGACCCGCGGGCCAGCTCGACGTTCGAGAGCTTCTTCGCAGATTGGCTTGAGCTCTCAAAGGTGGGCGATCCCTTTGGTGGTGTTACTTCGGGCAACCCACAAAAGATGGCATTCATCGAGGGCTACGACGTTTCGCCGGAGCTTCGCGGCCATATGATCGCGGAGGTGCTCGAGATGACCGAGTACTATCGGCGCACCGGCACTTTCGAGGATTTGTTCACGAGCACGGCTTCATTCGCACGAACCGAAGACTTGGCTGCGATCTACGAGGTTCCGGTTTGGGATGGCTCCGGGCCGCTGATCGAGTTTCCGACTCCGGAGCGAGCTGGCATCCTCGGCCGGGCTGCCTTGCTCGCGGCCGCCACCGTCCAGTCTCACCCCATTCTACGGGGTGTACGGATTCGCGAGAATCTCTTGTGTGACGGCCTGGGCTCGCCTCCTGCGAACGTCAATCAAGAAGTCGAAGGGCTCGAGGGGCCATTCACTACGCGTGAGCGCGTCGAGTCATTGACGAGCCCCGGCAGTTGCTCGGGTTGTCACCAGCTCATCAACGGTCTTGGGTTTCCTTTCGAAGCGTTCGACGCGCTGGGGCGCTACCGAACGGCGGAGATGTTCATCGATACCGATGGTGGCGTGACGATGCTGCCCATCGATGTCGTGGCAACACCGTTCATCGATGGGCTCACCGATGAAAGTACCGTCTCCGGGCCGATGGATCTGACCGATGAGCTCCTCGAGACCGGGAAGCTGCAGCAATGCTTTGCCCGGCACTATGTGAGGTTTGCGCTTGGCCTGACCGCTGACCCGAGTTTCGGTGGGGATCCCGAGACCATCGAGCTTCTCGCGAACGAGCTAGCTTCAGGCGCTTCGCTTGGCGACGTCTTCAAGCGAATCGCGTATCTGCCTGCCTTCAAGCAGCGTTTGAGAGGAGACGAGTCCTGATGCCCGTTCGTCAGCTTGGCCGCCGCCACTTCCTGCTGGGCACTGGTGGCGCTGTTCTTTCGATTCCCTTTCTGAGCTCGCTCGCCCCGAGAGCCGCCAAAGCGCAGGCGCTGGACCAGCGGTTCTTCGTAGCGTTCATGACGGGACACGGCGGTGTTTGGCCCGAGCACATGTATCCCTCAGACGGAGTCTTGAGCAGTAGTCACTCGATCTACGCGGACCACACGATGCGCTGGGGACGCCTCTCAAGCTCGCCGTCGGGCGGACAGGTTTCTCTCTCGCCCGTCTTGACGGCGTCGTCTGCTGCGCTGCCGCAGAGCTTGGTCGACAAGATGATGATCATCCGCGGGCTCGATGTGCCGACCTACATCGGCCACTCCACTGCCGCCCCGCTCGGTAACTACGAGCGACGGGACCAGGGGCCGGACTCGCAGGATCTGTATTGCCCGACCATCGACCAAATCCTCGCTGCTTGGAGCGGATTCTACACCGGGGGGGATCCCTACGTTCTGAAGTCGATGCATGTGGGCCAAAACTTCTCTTGGATTCAGCGATCGAACGGTATCCAAGCGATGGATCCGGCAACGAGCCCCGACGTGTTGTTCCGGACGATCCTGTCGACTGTGCCGGCCTACCAGCCGCCAACGCAGCCAGCGCCGACGGAGCCCACACCGACGCAGCCAGCACCGACGCCGACGGAGCCCACACCGACGCAGCCAGCACCGACGCCGACGGAGCCGACGCCAACGCAGCCGGCACCGACGCAGCCGACACCGACGCAGCCAGCGCCGACGCAGCCGACGCCGACGCAGCCGACACCGACGCAACAGCCTGGCGAGAGTCGCACCCACGTGCTCAATCGCGTCGTCGAGCACTTCAACCGACTCACCAAGGGCAGCTTTGGAGACGCGCGACGATTGAGCGCCAACGACAAAGCACGGTTGAACGACCACATGGACATGGTGGCGGACCTGGCCCGCCGCTTCGACGCGGCCGAGCCCGCAATCGCTCAGAAAGCGAACGTAGGGGCCGTGTGTGACCCACAGGCAGGAAACACCGGGAATACCGACAACAAAGATGCCATGTATTCGCCGGCATATGGGGACCTGAGAGCCTGGCACGAGGATTACAACGCGGTCTTCGCCGCGGCGCTTGCATGCGGCGCGAGTCGGCTGGCAACCGTCCGCATCGAAAACACTTTCCATCACAGCTCCAACTTCACGATCGATTGGGAGCAGTGGCACGATCCGGTTGCTCACCAGGCCCGTCAGTCGCGTGCGCACTGGGGCTCTTCCGCGGAGCATCCACAGGACACACTGGTTACCGCGAAGAACAACTTCTTCCGCGATGCGTATGTCGACCTCATCGAGCGGCTCGACATGATTGATGCCGGTGACGGTACTGCCCTTCTGGACAAAGGCCTGGTGATGTGGTCGCAGGAGTCCGGTCCGGTCACCCACGAGATGGATTCGACTCCCGTCGTTACGGCTGGGAGCGTCGATGGCTACTTCAACACCGGCCACTACTTCGATTTGCGCAACCGCAACGGCTCTCCCCGAGTCGGGGAAAGCTTTGAGCATCCGCCACTCTTGACGGAGCGGCGACCCGGAATTCTCTACAATCAGTGGCTATCTAACGTCCTTCAGTCGATGGGCATGAGCCCGAGTGAGTTCCAACGCAGCCATCCGTACGGCTGGGCCGGGTACGGGCATGCGAAAGTGGACGATTCAAGTCGGCATCCGGCTCGGCTGAAAGCCGACGCAAACCAGAAAATTCCAAAGGTCACGAGCGGCACATAGCTCGTCTCGCCCCCCAGCCGTTGAGTGCACGGTCCGGGGCCCCGTCTGCTAGAGTTCAGTCGAGCGACGCTCAACGGTGGCTGATCCGGTTTCGTGCATCCCCAGGGCAACATACTGAGCCTTCTGGCGTTCTTCGGTTGGATTCCGTTGGCACTTTGGGTTGCACGCAGATGGCCTGCGGCCGTCGCGGCGGGGCTGCTCCTGGTCGTTCCCGCGCTATTTCTTCCCGAGCGAATGAGCTTCAAGCTCCCAGGGCTTCCACCGTTTGGAAAAGACGAGCTTGCGGTCTTCTGGCTCTTGATCGCCGTCGTCCTGTTTCACCGGCAACGGCTGCGTGAGCTTCGTTTGGACCGCTCACTCAAGGTCGTCTTCGTTGTGATTGTAGTCGGACTGATAGCGACTGTGTTTCTGAATGCCGATCCGATTTCGAACGTCTCCGTGCAGATTCCCGGCCACAGACCCTATGACACAGTGCATTTTCTGATATCGAGCGCACTGGCCTACATACTCCCGTTCATGGTCGCAGCGGCCATGTTCAAGGGCCCTGGGGATCTTCGGGTCTTGTTCCGACTTCTGGTAGGGGCGGCGCTCGTCTATTCCGTCTTTCAGATAATAGAGATTCGATTCAGTCCGCAGTTTCACAAATGGTTTTACGGCTACCATCAGAGCTACTTCTTGCAGGCCAAGCGAGACGGGGGCTTTCGTCCCATGGTGTTCATGGAGCACGGTCTTGCCGTTGCGATGTTCACGTTCGTCGGAGCGATGGCGGCAGTGGCGCTCTACAGAACTAAGCTCGCCAGAAGTCCCTGGAGCCCGGCGTGGGCGGCTCCTTATCTATGGGTCATTCTCTTGCTGTCCAACAGTCAAGCTGCGTTGCTTTACTCCGTCGTGGCAGCCCCTCTCATTTGGTTTGGTTCCCCGAAAACGCAGCACCGTGCCGCCGTGATGCTCGCCGTGGTCCTCTTGTCGTATCCAGTGCTCCGAAGCAGTGGCCTAGTGCCGGTCGACGTCATTGGCGATGTCGTCGTCGAGCAGTTTGGTGAAGAAAGGGGCCGGTCCTTGATGACTCGATTTGAGAACGAAGAGCTATTGCTGGAGCGTGCCAACGAACGCGCGCTGTTCGGCTGGGGGGCATACTGCCGCCCCTGCATCTTCCATGCATGGACAGGGGAGGAGCTGTCGCTCCGTGATGGCGACTGGATTATCACCTACGGTGGATTCGGGATCGTTGGCTTTTACGGGAAGTATCTTCTCTTGCTGTTACCAGTCTTCATCTCCGCGCGTCGGCGCAAGCGAATTCTGCGTGAGTCGGACCGGCGGCTTCTCGCTGCACTTTCCGTCATCATCGGGTTCTGCGCCTTCGATCTCATTCCGAACGGGCAGTTCAACTACTTGGTGTTTGCGTTGTCGGGGGCGCTTCTTGGTTGCTCGCGGGGGGCCGTCGCCGAGTCTGCGAAAGCGCTTCGAGCCCGGCGGGAGCGAGCGATCCAGAATTCTCAGAGGTCACTTCACGTGGCGTAGGCTCACGGCGTATATTCGTTCTTCCACCCACGAGCGAAAGGCCAGAACCGGCAGCCGTTTGCTCAGATTGTCCAAGACCATCAAAGGGAGGCCGTAGCGACTGAGTCGAAAGCGCCGCCTCTTCCAGCGGCTGTCGCGCTCGAGTCGTTTGGCTTCAGAAGACGACACCTCCAGGGATTCGCACCCGCTGGGCTCGTAGCCTCTGGCAACCAGTAGATCGAGGCATTTGTGCTCGAGAAGCTGGATCTCTCTCGTCGACGCCTTGTCGCGCCACTGGAATACGAGGGATGGATCGGGAATCGAATACGTGGTGTGGTCCGGGTAGCTGAGCATTGCTTCCGAGAATTCGAAACCGAGAAAACTGCACATCTTGGTGAGCTCGGCTTTCGGGTTTGCGATCAGCTGCTCGTACCGTACTTCGTGAACTCGGTCGGGAGACAGCTCTGCGCTGAACCGGTCCCACAGGCGCTCTGTCTCGATCCACGTGTCGATGGCCGTCCAGACGTTGCCGTCCCAGCCCATCGCAATTCTAGATCTCGCTACATCCCGTCCGTCTCTCACGATATGAATGAACGAGGCATCGGGCCAAACGTGCGGGAGCCGGTTGAAGTGACGGTGGACCGTCGCGCCGACGCGGTCCTTCTGGTCGGCTTTCTGCTTGTCCCGCAGCACGCCGTCCATCAGTGACCGGTAGTCGTAAGCACCCGGAGGCATCCCTTGGGGAAACACGTCGCGGAGGCTGGGCTTGGAAAGGTATCTCCTGAGCTCACCCATCTCGGGATATCGCCCATCGTCGCCAAGGAGATCCACAGCGAACTCAAACTCGGAAAAGCAAGCCAGCCTCGGGTGGTAATCGAGCATCAAGCGCAAAACCGTCGTGCCCGAACGCTCGGCCCCAACCAGAAAAAAGGGATCTTCCATCATGCGAACCCAATCATGGTTTCCGAGGGCTCACTCCCAGACGCGCCATGGCGGGGATCCCGTCGACCATAGCTCTTCGAGGCGTTTCTTGTCGCGCAGCGTGTCCATACACTGCCAGAACGAGCTGTGTCGATAGGCCATGAGCTGTCCGTCGCGCGCCAAGCCCATCATCGGCTCGAGCTCCCACTGAGTGGCGTCGCCCTCGATGTAGTCGAAGATCTCGGGCTCGAGCACGAAGAATGCGCCGTTGATCCAGCCCTCCTGAGTCTGCGGCTTCTCCGAGAATTCGACGACGCGGTCTCCATCGAACTCGATGTGACCGAAGCGCGCCGCAGGTCGAACAGCAGTTACCGTGGCCAGCTTGCCATGTGACTTGTGGAACTCGATCAGGTTGGGGATGTCGACATCGGCGACGCCGTCGCCCCACGTCAGCATGAAGGTGCCGTCACCGACGTAGGGTTGAAGGCGCTTGATTCGTCCGCCCGTTGCAGTATCTGCGCCGGTCTCGATCAGGTCGACGGTCCAGTTCACCGGATCGGATCCGTGGCTGTTCACCTCGGCTGTCCCCAGGTTGACGCTGAGGTTCCCTTGCAACGAACAGTAGTCGACGAAGAATTTCTTGATGTACTCGCCCTTGTAACCGAGCGCGACCGCGAAGTCGTTGTGCCCATAGTGGCTGTAGAGCTTCATGATGTGCCAGAGGATCGGCATTCCGCCTATCTCGACCATCGGCTTGGGTTTGAGAACGGTTTCTTCGGCGAGCCTGGTGCCCACGCCGCCGGCCAGAATTGCGACCTTCATGCCCAAAGCGTAGCGGCTGGACCGCGCAAAGCAAAAGGCACGGAAGTGACGGAATCCGCCAGAGATGTTGTCTACCTCACGGCCAAATGGCTTTGCTATGCTACATTGCCAGCGGCCAATTTGATGCCTCCGAAGGTCAGCGTTGGGCTCCCCGTCCGCAACGGTGAGAGGTTCATCGGTCGAGCAATCGACTCGGTGCTCGCCCAGGATTACCCGGATCTCGAGCTCGTGATTTGCGACAACGTGTCCGAAGACCGGACGGTGGAGATTGTCCGCGACTATGCATCCCGTGACCCTCGCGTGAAGCTCTTCGAGAACGAACGGGACATTGGGCAAATAGCCAACATGAACCGGGTCTTCGAGCTGTCGACTGGCGAGTACTTCCGCTGGACGGGGGACGACGACTGGTTCGAGCGCGACTACATCTCGAAATGCGTGGCCTTCCTCGATGAGCACCCCGATTTCATCGCGGTATCCACCTACATCAAATACTCCGACGACGACGGCCATGAATTTTACGCTGAGTACACGGGAGAACGGATGGAGTCCCCGAAGCCAGAACGGCGCTTCGCCCGCATGCTCTGGCTCCTACAGGCGGACTACCGTTACGCAGATACGCACTATGCAATGTACCGGAGCTCAGCGCTGAAGCAGACGGGCCTTCTGCCGGTCGCGTTCGCGACGGACCAATTGCTCGCCGCAGAGCTTTCCCTTTTGGGAAGGTTCGGACACGTCCCCGAGTGCCTTTCTTATCGGCGTCGCGTGCCCGCCTATTATGACAAAAAGGAAACACTGCATGCGCTTTACAATCCGGACCAGCCGGAGGAGCTACGGCCCTCGGCGGTGCGCCAATGCGTCAACTTCCATCGCCAGGTGGAGCGGGCGCAGCTGTCTCTGGGTCAGAAGGCCGTTTGCGGCGCCGCAATTGCTCGATTTCTCTGCGTTGCGGAATCCAGACTGGCGGTAAGGAGGCTGCGGAGCGCCGCCCGTCGCCTGCCGGGGTACCAGCATTTCAAGGCGGCGCTCGGGCGCTAGGGGCACACCACGAAATCCTACGCTATCGTGTATTGAGCACGATGCCACTAGATGAAGCTCATGGGTGAATGAGCGAGGGAGCGACGAACGATGCGAGTTCTACTGACCGGACACAAGGGTTACATCGGCACGATTCTGGCGCCGATGCTGCTCGATGCAGGACATGAGGTACACGGGCTGGACAGCGATATTTTTTCGCGCTGCACGTTTGGCGATGATCCGCTCGCGATTCCGGAAACAATCAAGGATATCCGTGACATCACCATCGAAGACGTCCAGGGATTCGACGCAGTGCTCCACCTCGCGGGCTTGTCGAACGATCCGCTTGGCGACTTGAACGCGGAGCTCACTTACGAAATCAATCATCGCGCGTCCGTTCGGCTCGCGGCGCTCTCGAAGGAGGCCGGCGTCAAGCGTTTCATCTTCTCTTCATCCTGCAGCAACTACGGCGCAGGAGGCGATGACTTGTTGACCGAAGAGGGAGCCCTCAACCCCGTCACGCCATACGGCAAGTCGAAGGTGATGGTCGAACAGGACGTTTCCAAACTGGCAGACGAGGACTTTTGTCCGCTCTACCTGCGCAATGCGACGGCATATGGAGTTTCTCCCCGGCTTCGCTTCGACCTCGTGCTGAATAATCTCGTGGCGTGGGCCTACACGACCGGCGCCGTCCGCCTCAAGAGCGACGGTACGCCCTGGCGCCCCATCGTCCATATCGAAGATATCTCGCGTGCGTTCGTTGCTACGCTGCACGCACCTACGGAGAAGGTGCATAACCGAGCGTTCAACGTCGGCGTGCCGGGCGAAAACTTTCGTATCCGCGAAATCGCAGAGATCGTGCGCGACGCGGTTCCCGGCAGCGAGGTGAGCTTCGCTCCAGATGCGTCGCCAGACAAGCGCAACTATCGTGTCGACTGCACGCTGATCCAGCGAGAGGTTCCCGAGTATCAGCCGCAGTGGAACGTCAAGAAGGGGGCCGAAGAGCTGTACGAGGCCTACAAAGCAATCGGCCTGACCCTCGAGGAATTCGAGGGCAAGCGATACAAGCGAATCGACCACGTGCGCATGCTCATCGCAGACGGCATCCTCGACGCGTCTCTTCGACACATCTAGGCAACTCATGGCACAACATACGCGCAACACCGAACGAGCCGCGGGCTTCACCATCGACGCATGCCGATCCTGCGGGTCGTCGAAGCTCACGTCGTTTTTGGACCTCGGCACGACCCCGCTTGCAGACCGCCTGCTCACCGAGGACGAGCTGAACGAAACCGAGCTCGTCTCGCCGCTCGATGTGGTGCTTTGCGAGGACTGCAGTCTCGTGCAGATCACCGAGACCGTCGATCCAGAGATTCTCTTCTGCAGGAACTACCCCTACTTCTCTTCGGTCTCACGCGCCCTGATGAAGCACTTCGGCGACAGCGCACGACAGATCTTGAAGGAGCGGAACCTCGGCGCCCAGAGCCTCGTCGTCGAGGCGGCGAGCAACGACGGATACATGCTCAAGCACTTCGTCGAGGCGGGCGTGCCAGTTCTGGGCATTGATCCAGCCGATGGACCCGCCAAGAAGGCTCAGGAAGCTGGCGTCCGCACGCTGAACACCTTCTTCACGAAGGAGCTCGCGCAGAAGCTATACGACGAGGGCCATCGAGCCGACGTATTCCTGGCGAACAACGTCCTTGCGCACGTCGCGGACCTCAACGGATTCACCGCGGGCATGGCGACTCTGCTCGAGGATGACGGAGTTGCGGTCATCGAGTGCCCCTATTTGCTCGACCTGATCGAACATTGCGAGTTCGATACGATCTACCACCAGCACCTCTGCTATTTCTCGATTACGGCGCTGGTCAATCTCTTCCGCCGGCACGGCTTGTCGTTGAACGAAGTCGTGCGTACGTCGATTCACGGCGGCTCGCTTCGCCTCTTCA
>Ga0209536_100011045_pt1 | contig 13255 bp, 11 predicted proteins | sample DeeMarSeWOR28_12_FD_187461 | JGI IMG/M metagenome (GOLD analysis project Ga0209536, IMG submission 187461) | Marine sediment microbial communities from White Oak River estuary, North Carolina - WOR-2-8_12 (SPAdes) (version 2) | ecosystem: Environmental > Aquatic > Marine > Intertidal zone >...
TTTACATATATTTTTCTGCTTTTTACTTGGCTTTTTTATTTGATAGCTTATTACTTACATAAGGAACTTCCCAGAGCACTCACATATCTAACCATATTCGCTCTTGCAATACTTCTAATTGGTGTCCAGTTTTATTATCTACCTTATGAAGGATTAGGAATAATAAGTCAAAAAGTGATTTGGTATACAATTTTTGCATACTTTGCTCTCGTAAGTTATATTATGATGAACCAGTTAGAATCTTGAATTCAATCGGATTTTTTTAAATGTCGCTCAAACTCGTATTCAGCAGGATCAATTGTCATAAACACCCAAAAACTGAGTAATTGTATTCCTACGCACAATAGAGCAATAACGAAAAAGATTGTTAGAAAATCAATACCGGATAAGGCTAAAAGATGGATCGTATCATTGGTTTTTTAATTCGGGCAAAGCTGTTTTGGATGAGGACCAGAATCCGGTTCGTATGGTAGGATCCATCATTGATATTACGGATCGTAAAATTGCGGAAGAAAAAATCAAAAAACAGAATGACTTACTGGAAAAGGCAAATGCCGAGCTTGATCGGTTTGTTTATATCACCTCTCACGATCTGAAAGCCCCATTACTATCCATCCAGGGATTGATCAATCTGGCTGAAATCAGCGATGATAAAGCGGAAGTGATCCAATGTCTGCATTTGATGAAGGAAAGAGTAAAAGGTCTTGAAAATTTTATCTCGGACATCATCAATTATTCCAGGAATGTCAGGTCGGGCATCATAAAGGAAGAATTGAACCTTAAGAGTTTATTGAAAAGTATTGTCGACGAACTGCTTTATATGCAGAATGTGGACAAATTAAAATTTGTGATTGATGTGGATTCGAAATTAATCCTTCTTTCAGATGAAAAACGACTGAACGTGATATTAAAAAATCTGATTTTCAACGCGATTAAATATCATAATTATGATCAGGATCATCCTGAAATTGTAATTGAAGCAAAAAAATTGAAAAACCAGGTAAAGATTCATATCAAAGATAACGGAGAAGGAATCCGGGAAGAAGCCCTGAATAAAATTTTCGATATGTTTTACCGCGCATCAGAAAAATCGACAGGTTCCGGTCTGGGTCTCTATATAGTAAAAGAAATGACTACTAAATTAAATGGTACCATCCATGTAAAATCGGACTATGGTAAGGGATCCGTATTTACTGTTACCCTACCGACTGATATTTAGTGTTAATCCAGCGAAATATTTTTGGAAAACCCTATTCTAACTCCTAAACTGCGATAACTGAAGTTATCAAATTGGCCAACTACTTCCAACCGGAAAAAATTTAACAGATTATCCAGTGCGTAGCCAATTTCCATATAATTTTCAAGCGAATTGGCGTAAAGGTATTTAACCATAAGATCTTCCCTGATTCCTGCCATTCTTGCATAGACAATCTGGGTTATTAGTAATCTTCTGAACTGATATAGTAAATGTGATTCGATGTGGTACCGGTTGGCACTGTAATAATAATAATCGAGCATTCGATAGGAAGCAATCAGATCCTCTGTGAGGATAGGGGTTTTATTTCCACTAAAATGACTGAATTCCGGGAAAGGTAACGTATTGGGTTCTTTTGTAAAAATCCTGGATCCAGCCAGATGCATTTCTATACGGTTTCCAACGCCAAAGGTTTTCCCATATCTTATTCCGGCATTAATTCTATGAAAGGATACTTCCGCCCGGTTATCGGGTGAAATTCCAATAGCATAGCCCAAGGATAAGACCGGAGAACTCTCCTGAATTATGGTCCTTTCCCCATTACGTTCAAAAAATTTTAAAAAAGGATAATATTCGAAAGCGAAATCAAGGGAAAATAATGTATAAGGGCTGAACCGTGTATCACCGATTAAAATATTTTCCGGATTATTGGGCGCGTATTCCTTTTCCTGGTCCGTGAATGAAAAATCGGTTGTATTTTCCAGGGCACTTTTATCCTCCCACCGGGCATTCCCAAACAATACTATCTTGGATGAAAGGGGATTTTCAATAGAAATATCAATATACTTCCGTCCGTGCAGCTTCATGAAATTTTCCCTGAAAAACAGGGAACTTATCATATTCAACCAGGATGGAATCGGGTCGTCGCTGTTAATCTGGTATATGTATTTTCCGCCAACTATCTTCAATTCTCCGAATCGGAAATGTCGTTTGAAATTGTATTTTGCATAGATAACACCATACCATTGCCTGGAAGAAAACCCGTATCTGAGGGTGGGACCCAGTGAAATACTCCTGCTGCTGTCAATCTGGTATTTCAGATCCATCCCTGCATTTAAATTCCAGCCTTCTACCGTATTAAAACTAATTTTGTTCCAGAGGGATCTCCAGCCTAAGGATGTTTTCTCAGAAATTGAATAGACATTCCCGGTTAGAATATGTTGAATCCTGAAGTTTTTATTTTTCTCTTTCCGAATCGAATCCCTTTTATCTTCTTCCTTCCTCACGATCGATAAACTGTCTCGAAGCTCATAACTTTTTATTTCAAGGCTTGATAATGGGACAGGCCGGATCCCGGACCAGAATAAGGAGTCTTTTTTATAAGCAGCCGAATCAAAAGTGATATTTTCCCTGAACAAAATACGGTCGTCGGAGTCAACCTCCTGCAGCGCCTGTTTTTCATAGTCCCGCATCATTTTACGCATCTCCTTGTTAGTTAATTCCTCCCCCGGCTTTATATTCTCAAAGGGAATATTTCCTGATTTCTGATTCAACGGGTCCGGGACGGAAACCGGTGATGCATTTATATCGGGTTGAATTAACTGATCATTTAGAACTACTTCATAATCATTATTCACTGCAACATATTTAAATTCAAAGTCGAAACCCATGATCGAACCCTTCACATCAAAGCGGTGAGTCACCGGCATCCAAACCGTCGGTCTGACGGGGCGATAAACCTGCTTGATGTTCACGTCAAATCCCTGAAAATGGGTATTAAAATCCAGGCTATGCAAGGCCCAGAGGTCTTCGATAATGTATAGAAATCCTTCAAATACCATATCTCCCTTAATCCTGGGTTCCACGTATATTTTGTTCACAATCACCTCCTGATCCTTAAAAAATCCTTCATATCGGTACTGATAATGACTAAATGCACCGGGCGAAATAGGCGACAAAGCTTCTCCAACGCGTGGTTGATAAAAACTGGCTTTGATAAAGGGCATGGGATCGGGTGTATTATCCATATCGGTTGAGTTCACTGAGATCACCCTTTCTGTGTAAGTATTTGGTAATTTAAATTCGATCTCTGATAAGGATTCAACCATAAAGACCCGACTCGAATCAATCCCTTCCTTTTTAAGCCGGTTCCTGAGAAAAAAGGGTGCCTTTTTAAGCCTACCGGACCCTTTCACATAAACTTTGGTTTTATAGGAATTTAATTGATACAGATGGTATTTGCTTTTAGCAATCACCCGCCGCATAATTTCATAGGCTGGATCTTCCTCACCTGCCCGATACACCAGATTGGGCAACACAAGGGATTGGGATTTGAGTACTACATCGAGATCAAGATCGATATTATCTACCCGGAGAGTTTTAATCACTTTCTCATAGCCAAGAAACTGGAATATCAACGTATAGGATCCTTTTCCTAATTCTATTTCATAATAACCTTCCAGGTTGGATGTGGTCCCAAAATCCTTCTCTTTGACATATACGGTGGCAAATGGCAATATTTCACCTTCTTCATTCCTAACGAAACCTGATATTTTTGCCGCAAAGGCTGCCGTTGCATTTAATATGAGAATTAAAATTAAATAGTTAAGCTTCCTATTGCACATTTAAACTTAATAACATTCATTACGTGAAAATAAACAGAATCAGGACCAAGTTGTTCCTTTTAAAATGGTATTAATCCGATTATTATTCACCTTTCTACTTTTGATTGGGTACTTTATACCTTCTTTATGCCAGGAATTAGGTACCATCAATAAATTCCGTCGACATAAATTGGCCAACGAATTTTATGAAAAAGGAATGAGTTATTATGAAAATGATCGGCTCCCGGAGGCCATAGAAAATTTTGAATCCTCGGTCAGTCTGGATCCAAATAATCATTTAGCCTATTATTTTCTCGGATCGAGTTACGAGAAAACGGCAGATCTTGAAAAAGCACTTTTAAATTACAACCTGACCCTGGCCTTGAAACCTGACTTTTTAGAAGGATTATTCAGCAGGGCTGTTCTTTACTTTCAATTGGCCCGATATGAACACGCCACTAAAGACTTTAAACACCTATTGGAACTGCCGGAAAGTGAAACGCAGGCAGTTTATTTCCGTGGGATTCAATACGGTGAAAAAGATACTGATGTCGGTTTTGACCAGCTAATTACCATGTCCACACGGGAAGCGGATATTCATAATTACCTGGGACATTGTTATTCAAAAATAGGTAAACTTGATCTGGCCGTTTCCCATTTTTCAATAGCGATTGAAATTAATCCGGACCAGGACTTCTGTTATGTCAACAGGGGGACGATCTACATGGATATGGGTAGAACGGATTCGGCTAGATCGGACTTTGAAATGGCATTGAAGATTAATCCAAATAATAGCCTTGCAGGTTACAATCTGAGTATATTGGATCCCCGGGAAGATACCTTATCCTTCCACCGTATCAGTGATATAATAAAAAAGAATCCTAAATTGCCTTTTGCTTATGCCGCCAGGGCGTATTACCACTATCGTCAGGGGAACTATAAAAGTGCTGTTCTGGATTATGATTCTGCCATTTTCCTGGATGCCGATAATCACACATACTATCTTGAACGAGGTATGTGTTATGAAAAGATGAATCGATATGAAGATACTTTCCGGAATTATAAAATGGCCTCTCTTTTGAATCCCGGCGATCCGGATGTTTGGTTTAATCTTGGCAATATTTATTATAAAGAGGAAAAATACGATGAAGCCATTGAGGCCTATACAACTTCACTCGAGCTGGATAATACCATAGGATCATGCTATTATAATCGGGGATTAACATTTCACGAGAAAGGTGATATCGATAAGGCCTGCGACGACATGAAAATAGCATTGAATTATAAGATCGAACCCGCCAAAAACTTTCTCGGCAAATATTGCTCCCGCTGATCGGGACAACGCATTTAATTATACCACCCAGAGGGAATCCGCTTTAACCATCAATCGCACAAGGTCATTTTCAAGTACTTGATACCCATGATCGTAGCAGAAATAAACGGTACAACCTTTCCCATTTTGAATGACGCGGGTCACGTACTCAAAATCAAATCCTTCCCTTAACAACGTATTCTTCTGAACTTTTTCCAATCCATGCTGGTTAAATTTTTCAAGGATACGGCGGTTTCTACGAAGTACGTAGTTAATTCTTCTCACAAAATTATTGGAAGTCTGATTTTTACGGTTATGAAAATTATTCCGGCAATAATCTGAACAGAATTTTTTATCAGATCTTCCTCTGACAGTGGATCCGCAATCCAAACAAACTTTTTTCATAGCTGGCGATAAAGTTGGTTGAAACAAATCTTAATATACAAAAATATTGGAATTTTACGCAAGAGATTCAGGCATGTTTTTATAACTTCATAAAAAGTGACAAATAGTATAATCATGGAAATTGAAACAGTTGAGATCGAATTCAGTACCCGCGGTAAAACGGATATTATTGATATTACACCGAAAGTAAATCAGGTATTGGAGAAAACGGAATTTAAAGAGGGTCATATAATTCTATTCTCTGTTGGATCTACCTCAGGATTAAGCACAATTGAATACGAACCCGGCCTGGTACACCATGATGTTTCCAGGATGTTTGACAATTTTGCACCTTACGGGGATCATTACCAACATAATCTTACCTGGGGAGATGATAACGGAGCTTCTCATTTAAGATCCACTTTGACCGGCAGTTCCCTGACTATTCCCTTCAAAAACAATAAATTAATGATGGGAACCTGGCAACAGATAGCTTATTTTGATTTCGATACACGTCCACGCTCACGGAAAGTGATTATTCAACTCATCGGGAAAAAATAACTTTGAAAAAGCTCCTTCTGTATTTGTCTTTATTATTTATCATCATTTCAAGTGGTTCAGTCTGGTTGATTAACCGGTCAAAAAATAAAAAGGAAATATCCTATGTACTAAAAGATTATAACGAACCAGTGTTCGAGCATGAAGGTATCCTTTTTTTTTTCGATGAAATTTCAGCGGATACCCTGTCCACGATCGATATCGAGATCGTGGAGAAACAGGAAGAGATCGTAAAGGGGCTCATGTACCGAAATCGTATGGAACCGGCTCGCGGCATGTTTTTTATATTCAGAGAAGAAAAAGAGCAAACATTCTGGATGAAAAACACAAAGATTCCTTTGGATATTATATTTGTAAATGCAGACTTGAAAATTGTTCATATTGCAAAATATACGATCCCCTTTTCGAAAGAACCTATTCCAAGTGTATATCCTGCAAAATACGTGATCGAAGTAAATGCAGGATTTTCAAATAATATCAATTTAAAAACAGGGGATCATGTCGTATACAACATGATCACCGATAAAAAATATTAACGTATGAGAACCGATAACAAATATCTTCGTAGCATACTCTTTATAATGGCAGGTTATCTGATCGTCGCATGTAATGGTAACCAAAAAACAACCCGGAATTATGATGAATCTAGAGCGATCTATAACGAGGCACTTAAAATCCATGATGAGGTAATGCCTAAGATGGGCAAAATCATGCAATTACAAAAGACATTAAAGGCCAGAAAAGATGAATTAACCGATGAAATACTCATTTACCGGATAGATACGGCAATTCAATCCCTTGAAAGCGCACATTATTCTATGATGAACTGGATGCGGAATATTACGCGGATCCCGGATAATATCCGAAATGAAAAATCAGAGGAAAAAGGGCAGGAACCGGGCCTTGATCCTGAGGAAATGAAAAAAATACAAAAAAGCTCGCTTGACGAAATAAAAAGAGTTAAAGAAAATATGAATGAAAGTATCCGGGGTGCCGAATCCATGTTAGAAGAGCTTCAGATATAAAAATATTTTTTAATTTTTTCTTCCCCTTTTTATATCCACAATTAACTGGTAACCGTATAAGTAACTGGAAACTATTTTTCATGTTTTAGTTTACTTTAAATTTTTTTTATTCAATAAATAAAACAATGATTACATATAAGATGAAAAACTGGTGGATATTAACCCTAAAGGGAATTCTTGCCCTGGGATCCGTTGTATTGGCATTTTGGTTGCCCTTAAACTTATTTCTGCCTTTAATCAGAATAATTGGTATATTACTGATAGTCAGTGGCATTTCCCTGGTTATTTCTTCTATTGTCCAACGAATACAAACCGACCGGTACTGGAATCTAACGGAGGGTTTCCTGGATATCGTTATTGCAACGATCCTTTTATCTTTTTCAGAAATGTCTGCGAGCGTATTCATTGCCATGATTACCATATGGATGTCTTTTATTGGAATACTTCAAATTACCAATGGGTATCGAATAAGCAGTCTTTTTAATCATTGGGGGCACCTGCTATTAAATGGATTTCTCGCCATCCTGTTTGCTATGTTCATCTTCAGCTTCCCTGCCTACGGAATGGTTACCAGGGCAGTACTTATTGGCTTACAATCGGGAATTTTAATAGGATTCCTCTTGGTAAGTTCCTATCATATAAAAAGACTCCTGGAAGATATTCAAATTGATATCCCTCATAAAGAAGGAGAAGATGGCAACCAGGAATTATCTTATTACTAATTAGTTCCGTAATATACAGATATCCAAAACGCTCATCTGGTAGAAACGGGGGAAACGGTTTCTGCTAATGTCATATTACCTTGGTATGATACGTAAGCACGGGAATTTTGGAATAGTTCACCACATCTTCCGCAATACTTCCTTCCAGCAACCTGGCAAATCCTTTTCTGCCCTTGGTTGCCATGATGATCATATCCATTTTAAATTGTTCGGTAAAACTAATGATTCCATCCTCTTCATCTTCAAAATTATATACATGGGGTTCGTAATCTTCAATATGATTCTCCGCTGCAAATGATTTTATGGCTCCATAATTCAATTTGTCGTTCTCAAAGTGAGAAGGTGTATTAATTTTAACCAGGTGAAGCTTCGCTCCAATTACGCTTACTACCTTTTTGACAAGGTCTACAAGATTCTGATGATTATATTTAAAATCGGAAGCATATGCAATATTTTTTATCTGCGTCAGTTTTACCCTGTTCTGAACCGTCAATACCGGACAATTGGACCTTCTTACCACCTTTTCAGCATTGGATCCTACCAGTTCTTCTTCCCAGTCGCTTGTCCCCGTCGTACCCATCACAATCAGGTCAACCTTTCCATTTTCCGTTTCTTCATAAATTTGCCGGTGCACAGAACCCAACTGAATTTTCTGTATCATATTAATTCCCTGGAGTTCAGGGCGGTTCATGAGAGCTTCCATTCGTTCCTTGGTTTTCTCCACTAATTTGATAAAGAAAACATTATCCATGCCCGCATTTCCGGAGGCATCCCCAGTAACACTGATATTTTCAATTCCCCCAAACCCTTCTGCTCCCGGAACATCGAGTACATGTAATAATTCAATTTCTGCATTAAGTTCAAGAGCCAGTTGGTGCCCCAGATCCAATGCATAATCAGCTTGTTTTGAAAAATCGGTTGGAACTAATATTCTTGTCATAGTATTAAATTTAATTGATAAATAGTTCAAATCAGAAAAGCGATTTAAGATAGAAAGAAATAAGTCAAAAAAGAAATAAGTCAAATTAGAAACAAGTCAAACTAGAAACAAATAAAAATTTGATTCATGACGGATGTGAAAATAGACAACAAAAAAAATAATTGTTAATAATTTGTGAATAACCTGCCATGACTGGTTCAAATTATGTGAATTATCTGTTAAAAATCAGGTGGAAAAGATGTGGAATTCTTTTTGTCTTTTTTTTTTGCAAGAATCATTTCCGCCTATATCTTAGCAACATCAAACGGATCTTTGAAAGGTTGATCTGAAGTTTACGAGGAAACAAAAATTTGTCCTTCACGGAGGATGATAACAAAAAACTTTAAACGGAGGATTTGAATTGGAAGGTAGCTTTTCGGAGCGAGATTCGAAATCAAAATTTGGAACATTATTCCCCGGAAAAAATTGTTCCTGTTTAGCCTGAAAAGATTGTTTGACGTTAAACATTGACTACGGTCATTGGTTAGCGAAGGCGGGAAGCCATCAAGTCAAATTGATGTTTTCTCGCCTTTTTTTATTTGTAATTTTGGACGTCTTTCTATGTTGATAACCTCGTGGAAAAGTTGTGGATTTCTTTTTTCCATTTTTTTTGCAGATAGAAAATATGATGCTACCTTTACATCAGCAAGTCGATCTTTGAAGAGTTGTTCTGATAGTAGCGGTTAACAAAAAGTCTTCGTCTACGGGCGGAGATAATAAAAAGGCCGCCGTTAGAGGAATTGGTTTCTGTAAAAGAATCCTTCGGGATAACTTGACGGAAGTCAGAGATGGAGATTGAAGCTCTTCGGAATGAATATCAAAGTCTTAATTCGGATAAGTAGATTTGTCGTTCGCTTGTAACTACGGTTGCATTCGAATGAAGGCGGGAACAGTCGAGTAAAATTGATTGCCTCCCGCCTTAACTTTTTATATACACTTGAATTATTTTGTCAATTCAGGATAAGTTAATTGAACTACGGCCTTCGGAGAGTTTCCTACTCCTTCTTTCCCTTTTAACCGGTGAACCGTGTATGATTCCAGCCATGTTTCATCAAATGGCCTAATGAGATCCTGTATTTCATGCTTATCAATCTGATCCTTAACATCCATCAACCACTTTTCTTCCAATCCCTCGGGTACAATTACGGGCATCCGGGATTCTTCACTTCCCTTGGGCTTATTATGAATATATTCCATCAACGAATTAGCTCTTGTGGTCACGATACTGCAGGTATTTCGAACCATATCCTCCTCCTTGTAATGCCAGGTTTCCCATAAACCCGCGAGAAGCATGGGTTCTTCATTCTTCATTTTTATGTAAAAAGGATAAGAGGATCCCTTATGCCAGTGATATTCAAAAAATCCATCTACCAGGATCAGGCATCTTTTATTTTGTGCTGCATTACGGAATGAAGGTTTTTGAAACATATCCTCACCACGGGCATTCAGCGTCCGGTTACTGAGATCAACCGCCTGTTTGGGATCCTTTACCCAAAAGGGAATCAATCCCCATCCATACAATTGGATTTGATTCGGTTGCCGATTGGTAATGACCGGAATATCGGGATGATTAAATCCTGTTTCGTAATAAACCGGTCCCCCTTTTTTATGAAGATGATCCCAGCTTTTTTCAAAATCTCTGGCTGGGAGGATACCGCCCAGACGGCGTGCATATTCCTCCTTTTTTTTGGTAAGATAGTTAATGTTATAGCACATTTATTTTTTATTTTTTTGTTGGCTGGTATCCTTAACTTCCAGATCTCCCTGGTATAAATTAACATCTCTTTGCGGAAATGGAATGGTGATGCCTGCTTGCTTCAGCGCATTATTCACTTCCACGTGTAAATCACTTGCTACGAATATCCAGTTATCAAAATCGTCCGTCCAGCACCTTAATTCAAAGTTCAAAGCATAATCTCCAAACTCAGTGAATAATACATACGGATTAGGTGATTTTAGGATTGTATCTTTTTTATTAACCACCGAAAGCAGAATATCAATGACGTTTTGAGGATCCGTTCCGTAAGCAACGCTAACCTTAATAGTCAGGCGACGTTGCATATCCGAATGGGTCCAGTTGACCAACTCGTTTGAAATCAGATTCCCATTCGGAACAATTACCTCGGATCCGTCAAAGGTGCGAATGACGCTCGAACGGATGCCTATCTTTTTTACAGTCCCAGTCATTGTACCTACCTGAATGACATCACCAACCTGCAGGGGTTGTTCAAAAACCATGATGATGCCGGATACCAGATTATTGAAAATGTTCTGTAATCCAAATCCAATCCCAACCCCAAAGGCACTGATTAAAATGGTGAGTTTGTCCATTTCAAATCCAATGGCTATCAGTCCGATTAAAACCCCAAATGTAATGATAGAGAATTTGACCAGGGAAGATGCGGAGGCCACTAAGTCTTTTTTACTTCCAGGCTTGTACAATATCTGCTCATCGAGAATAAAAACAATAAATCTGGCGATCCACCTTGAAATCAAAATGACAATTACGAATAATAGAATATCTCCAATGGCAAAGGTGAAATTTCCAATATGATACGGATGTTCAATGATCCCCATAAAAAACTGGAAGACATCTTCAATCACCCGAAAAGACCTCAACATAAGACCCACATAAATCAATATCAATATTAACCGCAGAGCGGCAGATATCTTTCGTTCCATCTCAACCTTAAACTTCCGAACGATTCGTAGCTGGCTACTCGATTTGATGAAGAAAAAAGCTGTTATTATCCCGATTAAAATCAGATATAACAGATAAAGTAATAGCCCATAAAACAAACTGGCGGATACGGCATACGTTACATAGATTGAAAATCTGAAACTTCCCCAGATATTTGCTGCAAGGGAAATGATCAAAAATAAAACAAAGATCTGTGAGATCAGCTTCGAGCTTACTGCAATAAAATTCAAAGAAAAAATACGATACCAGTTTTTACGCAGCAAAAAAATCAGCCAAATTAAAGCGAGTAAGTTGAGAGACATCAAAAAAAATCTCCGAAAGATGGCCACTTCCTCGATAGGTTCCATAATTAATGTAATCAAAAAGATCAAAAAAAGCATACGGATGAGATAATGATATTTTTTCTCAACAATATTTGCGACTAAAAAATAAAGTGGAATTAAAGAAATCAGAAAAAGTAACGTGTTAATCACTTCGGGTTTGTCAGGAAGCGTGAAATAGACGATCATTAAACCAAATACCAATCCTGAAGACCAGTTTAGTCTGAGTAAACGAAGTGCTACATTTTGATATCTATCCAGTCCTTTTTCAAATTCAGTCTTATTTATTTGATATTTAAGATAAAAGAAAAAAGCCTGAATAACTGCCAGGTATAAGAGGGCTAAATAGATTCGGGTTTGGTTATTTCCATAATAATCATGGATATCACGCCTTCTAAGCTGAATTAAGTTTTCAAAACTATTTTCTAAATTTTCATCGTCCCCTTTTAATCTTAACAAATCCCATAACGGAGGCGCCGATCTCGTAAATAGATTCCTATTCTGTTCTGCCCACTGAAGATTAATCTTTTCAAGTAGTTCCTGGATTAAAGATAACTGATTGTTGATGGTTAGTTGCTTTTCCAGGTATATGTTGCTTAAATCATGTAATTCCTTCTGCGAGTCATTTATTTTCAGAATCAGGGTATCTATTTCCGTTCGAATCGCTTGTGATACTTCACTGTATCCTTCAGCCGAACGTGTATCCTCCCAGATCCGGGCATATTGCTGTATTTTATCAAACTCCTGCTCCAATTTATTGATTTCTCGTTGCAGGAGCTCATTATATTCTGTTAACTTATCTTTATATTTTTCCAGCTCGATGATTTTCCTTTCTACATCGACAAAATCGGAGGTTTCATTTAATTCCTTATTCATCAACTGATTAATGGAATCAGTTTTTACCTTATAAACCGATATTACAGAATCCATGGAGGCAATACTTTTTGGAGGTGTCGCTTTCTGATCGATCTCCTGAATTTTTTTATTTGTCTCCTCAAGCGCACTTGTAATCGAACTGATAGGAAGAATCTTGGTTTGAACCGTCGTATCCGTTATAAGTTTTTCAATCGACACAAATTCCTGTGCCTGAAGATTCGTAAAACTGAGAACAAATAGCAGAAATATAAATATGGCCTGGTTTCTCATTTAAAATGATAATTAGGTGAATTGATAATCATTCGTAAAAATGTAATTCAGTACCTCAAATGAAGAAAACGTGAATTAAGGTTTCAAATATAAAAATAATGTAATCAATGAAATATTTAATGTTTTTTTGATCTCAACCGGGAATAATACCCATAGGAGTTTTACACAAGGTATTTCTTTGCTGATTAGCCCTATTGCGCTCGTTCAGTAAAACCGTCCAGCAAATTATAGAAGATGGTTTATTATTTGATGAAAAAGATATTATTAAAGGTTTGAATGAATTTTGTGAAAGATTTTCAAATAATTTATT
>Ga0209536_100011046_pt1 | contig 13255 bp, 23 predicted proteins | sample DeeMarSeWOR28_12_FD_187461 | JGI IMG/M metagenome (GOLD analysis project Ga0209536, IMG submission 187461) | Marine sediment microbial communities from White Oak River estuary, North Carolina - WOR-2-8_12 (SPAdes) (version 2) | ecosystem: Environmental > Aquatic > Marine > Intertidal zone >...
AGAAGAAGGTAACGAAGGCTGCTGAAAAAAAAGGAGCAAACAAGCCAAAAGAGAAGAAGGTAACTAAGGAAGGAAAGTCCAAAAAGAAAGAAACAGGGAAAAAGGTTACCGAGAAAAAGATGGTTAAATCTACGTCAAACACTACTATTGAAGAATTAAGCTAAGAGAAAACGGATGCTACAACCAAAACGAGTGAAATACAGAAAGAGTCATAAAGGCCACCGTCGTGGTAAAACCCAAGCAGGGGCTGCATTAAATTTCGGTGATTATGGATTGAAGGCAGTAGAATCAGCCTGGATGACAAGTCGACAAATAGAAGCTACACGGAGGGCTATAGTACGTCATATCCGCCGTGGTGGTAAGGTATGGATACGCGTATTCCCGGATAAACCGGTTACTAAAAAAGCAGCAGAGACTAGAATGGGCAGTGGTAAGGGTGCACCTGATCACTGGGTGGCTGTTGTTAGGCGAGGAAAAATACTGTTTGAATTGAGCGGTGTAGATTATGAAACAGCTAAGGAAGCAATGCGTTTAGCAGCACATAAAATTAGCTTTGATACAAAATTCGTAACCAGAGAAACAATTACGCTGGATGAAGGAATGTCTTCAAAGAAGGAGATGTTATCTGTTGAAGGCTAAAGAAATAAGAGTTCTAAATGATGAGGATCTTATAAAGGAGATAGAGACGGCTCAAAAAGCATATTTTGATTTACGCTTTAAAGCGGCTACGAAACAGTTAAAAAATCACCGTGATATATCGAAGGTGAAAAAGACGGTAGCTCGCATAAAGACAGAGATACGCCGCCGGCAACTTGAGAAAGGAAGGGGTTAGTTATATGCAACAAAAGCGAAAAATAAGAATCGGACATGTTGTCAGCGATAAGATGGAAAAAACCGTAGTTGTTGCAGTAGGAGCAATAAAACGCCACCCTATTTACAAGAAGACTTTTAAGAGAGTTGTAAAATATAAAGCCCATGATGAAGACAATAAGTGTCGTGTAGGAGATAAGGTAAGGATTATAGAAACGAGACCTCTGTCCAAACAAAAAAGATGGCGGGTGGCTGAAGTCATTACTCACCAAGAAGTAGTCGAGGTGAAACCCCAGGAGGTAGTTTAAGGAACTCAGGCAGTCATGATTCAAGCTTATACAAGATTGAAAGTAGCCGATAACACCGGCGCCAGACAGATTATGTGTATAAACGTGCCCGGTGGTACTAAACGCAAATTTGCTCATATCGGAGATATTATCGTAGCATCGGTGAAGAGGGCGACACCGGAAGCAGTGGTAAAAAAGAAAGACGTTGTAAGGGCGGTAATTGTGCGATGTGCTCGCAAGTATCGACGTCCTGACGGTTCCTATATCAAATTTGACGAAAATGCAGCTGTAATATTGGACGATAAGAATAACCCTAAAGGTACGAGGATTTTTGGACCAGTAGCCAGGGAATTGAGGGAAAAAAATTATACAAAGATTATTTCATTAGCACCAGAGGTTCTATAGGAGCCCTAATATTTGTAAAAAAATAATAGCATGAATATAAGAAAAAACGATACAGTAATTGTGATTTCCGGAAAGGATAAAGGCAAAAAGGGTAAAGTCCGATTCGCCTATCCTAAGGATGAAACTTTGATAATAGAAGGAGTCAATTTTATTAAGAGACATGCTAGAGCTACCCGGCAGGCAAGACAAGCTGGAGTAATCGAGCTAGAGGCACCAGTTCACGTATCTAAGGTTTTGCTGCTTTGCGATAAGTGCAGTAAACCAACCCGAATCGGTTTTCGTTTTTTGGAAGATTTAAAGAAGGTTCGCTTTTGTAAGAATTGTCAAGAGGTAATTGATTAGATGCCAAAACTAAAAGAACTATATAAAAACGAAATAATCACGAGCATGATGGAGCATTATGGTTATAGAAACATAATGCAGGTACCACGCTTAGAAAAGGTAGTACTCAATATTGGTGTCGGAGAGGCAATCCAGAATGCCAAAGCTCTTGAGGCAGCTGAGAATGATATATTGGTTATTTCGGGGCAGCACCCGGTAACAACTAGGTCTAAAAAATCGATTTCTGCTTTTAAGTTGAGAGAGGGTATGCCCGTCGGTTTAAAGGTTACTCTGCGTGGAGAAAGGATGTACGAGTTTATTGATAAGCTGATGAATGTTGTCCTACCTCGTATCCGGGAATTCAGAGGGGTTTCGCCAAGCGCACTGGATGGCTTTGGTAATTATACTCTGGGTATAAAGGAACAATCTGTTTTCCCAGAAATAGATTACGATAAACTTGATAAGCTACGAGGTTTCGAAGTTTGTATTGTTACTACTGCTAGAACTGATGATGAAGCAAGGCATTTACTAGAGCTTATGGGGATGCCCTTCAGTAAGGATTGAGGTTAGAATGGCAAAAAAATCGAAAATCGTAAAATCGGAACGACCAGTGAAATACAGGGTTCAACAACATAATCGATGTCGTTTATGTGGTCGCCCTCGTGCTTATATCCGCATATTTGGCTTGTGTCGTATTTGCTTTAGAAGACTAGCTCTCGATGGGCAGATTCCAGGTGTTAGAAAATCAAGCTGGTAGATAAATGAAGATAAATAAAAAAATAAAAATAAAATGCAGGATTTAAACTAATGGCGATTTCAGACCCAATAGCAGACATGTTGACAAGGATACGCAATGCCATTATGGCGAGGCATGAGAATGTACTTATACCGGCTTCAAGAATGAAGTTGTATATTGCAAAAATCTTGAAACAAGAGGGTTTCATTAGCGATTATGAAGTAATGGGCAACCAACCAAATAGACAAATCAAAATTATTTTAAGATATGATGATAATAACAAGCCGGTAATATCAGGATTGAAGCGAGTAAGTAAGCCCGGATTGAGAGTGTATTCACAACGTGATGAGATACCTCGCATTTATGGCGGTCAAGGCATCGCAATACTGTCTACATCTGAAGGAGTTATGACTGGCAGTAAAGCGTGGCGTCGAGGAATAGGTGGCGAATTGCTGTGTTATATTTGGTAAAAAAATAATCGGAATAACAAATGTCTAGAGTTGGAAAATCACCAATAAATGTGCCACAAGGAGTGGTAGTAAATATAAAAAGGAATAGGGTTGCCGTAACTGGTCCTAAAGGGGAGCTCAACCGCTCCTTTAGCCCAGATATGAATATAAAACTGGATGGTGATGTATTAACAGTCAATCGTCCTAGCGATGGACGACAGCACCGTTCACTACATGGGTTGACGCGAACTCTTCTAGCCAATATGGTAAGGGGAGTCAGCCAGGGATTTAAAAAAGAGCTTGAAGTTGTGGGCGTTGGTTATAAAGCGGAGAAATCTGGTGACAAGCTTGTGTTGAGAGTTGGTTATTCGCATCTAGTTGAGATGACACCACCGCCAGGGATTGAAATAGAAATACAAGGAGCGAATAAGATAACGGTCAAAGGCATTAACAAGGAAACCGTTGGTCAAGTAGCTGCTGAAATCCGAGCTATTCGTCCACCGGATACCTACAAAGGTAAAGGTATAAGGTATGCTGGCGAGGTGGTCCGTCTCAAACCAGGTAAGGCAGGAAAAGCTATTGGGGGAACCGGTTAGTGGGTAAAAACAAAAAAAGACTAGCCCGGTACGGCAGACATACTAGAGTAAGGGAAAAGGTAAAAGGTACAGGCTTAAGACCTCGTATTTGTGTTTTCAGAAGCTTGCAGCATATATATGCTCAAGTCATTGATGACTCAAAAGGACATACCATTGTTTCGGCATCAAGTATAGATACAGAAATAAAAGGGGATATAAACGGTAAAAAAAAGTTAGCTCAAGCCGAGATAGTCGGGAAGCTTCTGGCAAAGCGAGTCTCAGGAAAGAGAATAAAACAGGTAGTTTTTGATCGTGCAGGATATAAATATCACGGAAGAGTGAGAATGCTAGCAGAGGCAGCACGCAAGGGTGGATTGAAATTTTAAGGAAAGGTATCTAAAGTGGCAAAAAAACTTGTAAAGAGCAAGATAGATCCTACAGAACTACCTTTAAATGATAAACTTATTTACTTAAATCGCGTATCAAAGGTGGTAAAAGGTGGTCGACGTCTGAGTTTCAGTGCTCTTGTAGTAGCCGGTGATGGTAATGGGCATGTTGGGATAGGTATCGGTAAGTCAAACGAAGTTCCGGAAGCTATTAATAAGGCTGGTGCCGTTGCTAGGAAGAATATAATTGAAGTAAAAATGATGGATACTACCATTCCTTATAAAACGACGGTTAAATATGGAGCTGCAAAGGTTCTACTAAAGCCGGCAGCACCAGGTACCGGTATAATAGCTGGTGGTAGTATTCGAGCAGTAGTTGAAGCGGCTGGAATAAAGGATATCCTTACAAAATCGCTGGGAAGCGCGAATAAAATTAATGTCGCTAGAGCTACTATACTAGGGCTCAGTCAGATCAAAGATCCGAAAGAAGAGATAACTAAGCGCAAAGGGACACAAAGGGAGGCGAAAGAAATTTCTGTTGACTAAGCTACGTATAACACAGATTAAAAGTGGAATTGGTTATGCTGCCGACCAGAGGAGAACGCTTAAAACCCTTGGGTTAAGGAGGTTGAATCAGAGCGTTAGTAAGGAAGATTCACCTTCAGTTAGAGGTATGATAATAAAAGTGAGACATCTGGTGAAAGTAGAGGAGTCACCCAAGTGAAACAGAACGATTTGTCACCAGCAATTGGTTCTAAAAAGGAAAAGAAGCGAGTAGGCCGTGGTAATGGCAGCGGTAATGGTACATACTCCGGTAGGGGCTGCAAAGGCCAAAAGTCTCGATCTGGTTATCGAATGAGGCCTGGCTTTGAGGGTGGCCAACTACCAATTATAAAGAGGTTGCCTAGAAAGCGCGGTTTTACAAATATATTTCGCAAGGAGTATAGCATTATTAACTTGGGTGCACTAAATGTATTTGAATCTAATAGTGAGGTAACCAAGGGAAGATTGCTAGACGCAGGGATAGTGAAATCATCGAAATTACCTCTAAAAGTACTTGCCGATGGTGACGTAAAACATCCGCTAATTGTAAAAGCGAATCATTTCTCGGCGGCAGCGAAAACCAAACTCGAGGCCGCCGGTGGAAAAGCAGTAGAGGTAAGTCATGGCTAGACCTAAACTCCTACAAGCAATGATTGATGCCTTCAATCTACCGGACCTAAGACGCCGCATCCTTATTACCTTTGGCATTCTGGTCATCTTCAGGTTTATCGCACATGTACCCCTTCCCGGTGTAAATGCAGACGTACTTCAGGAGCTGTTTGACGAGAATGCTTTGCTGGGTATGTTCGACATGTTCAGTGGCGGTGCTATGAGAAACTTTAGTGTAGCTGCCATGGGAGTATACCCCTATATAACAGCGACTATTATTATGACATTAATGACGCCTGTAATACCGAGGCTTCAAGCTTTATCACAGGAAGGGGAGACTGGACGAAACAGAATAAATCTGATTACCCACTGGTTAGTGATACCACTTGCTGGGTTGGCCGGTTATGGACAACTGACACTACTTCAGAGCCAGGGAGCTGTTGCTAGTGCCAATGCACTCTCAACGGTGGCTATAATATTGGCTATGATAGCCGGCACCATGTTCTTAATATGGTTGGGAGAACAAATTACTCAATATGGTATCGGTAATGGTATTTCGATTATAATATTTGCTGGTATAGTTGCTGGCTTACCGGAAATGATAGGACGTGGTATTCTGGCTCAAGAACAAGGCCAGGTTTTAGGATTGATTGTTTTTATTATTATTGGATTGGCTACAACACTACTTATAGTAATTTTCACCGAAGCTCATCGACGTATCCCCGTTCAGTACGCTAAGAGCGTCTTCCGAGGTGGCCGTATGTATCGTCAATCAGGTTCAACCCATATACCACTTCGAGTTAATACCGCTGGAATGATACCACTCATCTTTGCAATGGCTTTGGTAATATTCCCCGGTATTGTTGCTAGTTATTTCGCCAATCCAACAGGCGTTGATCCAAATTTTGCTAATTATATACAAAACATATTCAATCCAAACACAAATCTACCTTTAGGGCTTGTTTACTGGTTATTGTTCTTCTTTTTGGTGGTAGGTTTTGCTTTCTTCTATACTAAGGTGCTTTTCGCCCAGCAAGATTTACCGGGTGTTCTACAGCGGCAAGGTGGTTTCATTCCAGGAATACGACCTGGCAAGCAAACAGAAACTTACCTAAATGGTGTGATAAATCGTATTACTTGGGGTGGGGCACTTTTTTTAGCTTTGGTAGCTATAGTTCCATTTATAGCCCGCGAGATTACGGATGTACAAGTAATACAGATGTCTAGCTTTGGTATGCTGATTGTAGTAGGTGTTGTGCTTGATACCATGAAGCAGATGGAAGCCCAACTTGTAATGAGACGTTATGAGGGTTTCCTTAAGTAGATATTAAGAGATTAACTGATTGTTATAGCAAATTGAAGAAAGAGATATGAGGTGTATATTATTATTCTGGGAGCACCAGGAGCAGGTAAAGGAACGCAAGCGGAAAACATCGCTAGGCATATGAAACTAGAGCATATTTCTACTGGAGATTTATTCAGACAGGCTATAGACAAAGGTAATAAATTGGGTGACAGGGTAAAAGAGTGTATGAAAAAAGGGATGCTGGTGCCGGACGAAGTAACTACAAAAATGATACTTAAGCGTCTTGCCCTTGATGATAATAAGAATGGGGCATTACTGGATGGTTTTCCGCGCAACATAAAACAAGCAAGGGCTTTGGATAAAGCTTTGAAAAAAAAAGATAAGGTTATACACAAAGCGCTGTATATACGAGTATCAAAAGAGGAGCTTGTTCGCCGGCTTAGCGGCAGAAGGGTATGCCGACAATGCCAAACGCCACACCAGGTTTTAGATGAAATAATGGGCCAGAAAGAGAAATGTAAGCATTGCGGTGGTGAACTTTACCAGAGAGCCGATGATAATTTAGAAGCGATAAAGCAACGGTTAAAGATCTATTTTTCAGAAACCTTACCAGTTATCGAATATTATAAGAAACAGGGGAAGCTGGTAGAAGTTGATGGAGAGGGTAATATAGAGTTAATTACCGCTAGAATACTCGACCGTCTTCGAAAACGTGAGTTTATTACTAGATGAGTATAATAATAAAATCCGAACGAGAAATCGATGCCATGCGAAATGCCTGTCATATTGTGGCAACGGTGCTTGAAGTACTGAAAAGAGAAATAAAATTGGGAATGAAAACAAAGGAGTTGGACAGTATTGCCAGTAGAGAACTGGAGAAGAGGGGAGCACGACCCTCTTTTAAAGGATATCGTGGTTTCCCAGCAAACTTGTGTGTTTCTATCAATAATGAGATAGTTCATGGTATACCCGGGGAAAGGATCATAGAAGAGGGTGATATTATCTCACTTGATTTGGGAGCAATATTCGAAGGTTTTCAGGGTGATGCTGCAGTATCGGTAATACTAGGTGATGGGAGTCCACAGGCAAGAAAGCTGGTGGAGGCTACCGAAGGAGCATTAGAAGTTGGAATTGAAGCTGCTAATAACGGCGCTCGATTAGGTGATATATCAGCTGCTATCCAAAAATATGCCGAATCCAGAGGTTATTCTGTTGTACGTGAATATACCGGTCACGGCATCGGTAGACAGATGCATGAAGAACCTCAAATACCAAACTTTGGCAGACGAGGAGAAGGTCCTAAATTAAAAAAGGGGATGACTCTCGCTCTGGAACCTATGCTTAATATTGGGAGTTGGCGTACATATATAGGTAGTAATGGGTGGGTGGTGTCCACTATGGACGGCAGTCTTTCAGCTCACTTCGAACATACAATTGCTATAACCGACAGTAAACCGGAGGTACTTACCGCTTTATAAGAGAGCATATTATGCCAAAAAAGGAGGCTATAGAGGTCGAGGGAACGGTAATTGAGGCTTTGCCCAACGCTACCTTCCGTGTTGAATTGGCCAATGGACACAGAGTATTGGCACATATTTCGGGAAAAATAAGAGTACATTACATAAGAGTTTTGCCTGGAGATAAGGTTCTGGTGGAATTATCACCTTACGACCTTAGTCGTGGTAGGATAACCTACCGATTTAAATAAATGGCTATTAATGAGATAAAATGAAGGTTCGAGCATCAGTAAAAAGAATATGTGACAAATGTAAGATTGTAAAACGGCATGGGGTAGTAAGAAATATCTGCCCTAATCCAAAGCATAAACAGAGGCAAGGCTAGCTTTTTGCTTATTGGGAGGAAGGAATGGCACGTATTGCTGGAGTAGATATACCGAAAGAGAAACAGGTCTGGGTTTCGCTGCAATATATATATGGCATCGGTCGTACTACTAGTTACAAGTTATTAAAACAAGCAGGAATTAAACCCGAGATAAAAGTATCGAAGTTGACCGAGGATGAGGTTAACCGTCTTCGGGAACTTATTGATAAAGCGCACAGAGTTGAGGGAGAACTTCGTAAAGAAATAGATATTAATATTAAACGCCTTGTTGATACTGGCAGTTATCGCGGTTTGAGGCATCGCCGCAGTTTACCTGTAAAAGGACAACGAACGCGTACTAATGCACGTACAAAGCGAGGTGTACGCAAGACGGTAGCTGGTAGAGGCCAGAGGCGAGGTATGGCGAAGAAGTAAAAAAAGGGAGTAGGAAATGCCACAGAAGAAAAAGACAAAAGCCAGAAAACGAGAACGCAAATCTGTTCCTGAGGGTAGGGCCTGTATACAAGCTACTTTCAATAATACAATAGTAACCCTGACTGACCTCAATGGAAATGTTATTGCATGGTCGAGTTCGGGAATGGTTGGTTTCAAGGGGTCCCGTAAGAGTACACCCTATGCCGCTCAGTTGGCGGCGAATAACGCTGCACGCAAGGCAATGGAACATGGGCTAAAACAGATAGAAGTAATCGTTAAGGGGCCAGGTAGTGGCCGTGAAGCTGCTATCCGTGCTCTGCAGAGTTCCGGATTGTATATTACTAGTATAAGGGATGTAACACCAATACCCCATAACGGTTGTCGACCACCTAAAAGAAGACGGGTGTAGGAGAAAAGATGGCAAGATATACTGGTGCAGTTTGCCGATTATGTCGTCGAAGTGGCGATAAACTAATGTTAAAAGGTGATAAGTGTATTACCAAATGCACACTAGAGAAACGACCAAAACCACCAGGTCCACAACTAGGGCGCCGTCGTCGTATTTCCGATCGCGGATTGCAGTTAAGAGAGAAGCAGAAAGTACGACATAGCTATGGTATGCTCGAGAAGCAATTCAGGCGTTTTTTCAATGAAGCTGAAAGGCAACCGGGCATTACTGGAGAGAATTTACTGGTTTTATTGGAGAGACGCCTAGATAATGTTATTTATCGATTGGGTTTTGCTGATTCGCGTGCACAAGCAAGGCAACTTGTGCAACATGGACACATATTGCTTAATGACCGAAAAACAAATATTCCTTCGTGTTTGGTAAAAGAAGGTGATATTATTAACTGGCATGGAGGGAGTAAAAAAAGCGAATACTACAAACAGAGGCTTCAAAGTATCAGTGGGCAAGCAATCGCGGGTTGGTTGAGTTTAGATAAACAGAAGCTTATCGGGAAGATTGTATCAATACCAACCCCAGATGACGTCGAACAAAAGTTTGATGTTGCCTCTGTTGTGGAACACTATTCTCGTTAAATAATAAGGAGGTCGCATTGTCAAGTCTGGCGATACCAAATATAGAGTGCATTGAGAGCGGTGATAATTATGGGCGTTTTTTTATAGAGCCGCTGGAGAAAGGATTTGGCAATACCATCGGTAATGCCATGAGACGTGTATTGCTGAGTTATTTAGACGGCGCTGCTATTACTGGAGTAAGGATAAAGGGTATTCAACACGAATTTACTCCAATTCCCGGAGTTAAGGAAGATGTTCTTGAATTTTTACTTAATATCAAGGAATTGAACATAAAAGCTTTTTCCGGCAGAGCAGGTATGCTCGTACTTGAAAAGAAGGATAATGTAGAAGTACGCGCTTCTGATATTAAACCATCAGTCGATTTCGAAATTATTAACCCTAAACTCTATCTAGCAACATTAGATTCGACTGAAACCGGTTTATATGTAGAGTTAGATGTAGAGATTGGGATTGGGTACAGGCCTGCAGGATCGGGTGATAATTTACCAGCAGGTACGATTCCAGTAGATGCTATCTTTGCACCCGTGCGACAAGTGAATTTTGCGGTTGAGCCAGCACATGTCGGGCGTGAAACTAGTCGCGAACGTTTAACTCTAGAAGTATGGACAAATGGTACTATTGCCCCAGTGGACGCTATAAGTAAAAGTGCTAGCATTCTGATTGAACAGATAATGCCTTTTGTTGATTATAGTCGTGTTTCCCAGATTGCAGAAGAGAAAGAAGCATTGCGTGCGGCAATCTCCGATGATATATTCAATATGCCAGTAGAACAACTTAACCTTTCCGTAAGAGCCATGAATTGCTTAAGACGTAGTGGAATCAATACAGTCGGCGAACTGATAAGTACAAATGTTAACGATTTGATGTCACTACGTAATTTCGGACAAAAATCAAAGAATGAAATTGATGAAAAACTTACCGAACTAGGACTGTCTTTTACTCCCACTACTAGGGAAGAAAAATAACAAGTAAAATAATCAAAAAAGGCAGATAATTAAATGGGAGAAGATTGCGGCAATACCCATAGTTTTTTTAAATAAATTTATAAATAAGAGTAATGTGAGATATGAGACATAGAGTAGCAGGCAGAAGTTTGAGCAGATCCACAGGACAAAGGAAAGCTCTGTTCCGTAACTTGGTAACGGATCTACTAGCATATGAAAAGATTAAGACGACTGAAGCTAAGGCTAAAGAAGTACGTAGTATAGCAGAAGAGGTGATAACGCTGGGTAAGAATGGTGGCCTTGATACCCGACGTCGGCTGTTAGCCCTTTTATACGATAAAAAAGTAGTTGAAAAGGTCTTCGAAGACCTTGCACAAAGGTATGCCGAAAGATCAGGAGGTTATACACGTATTACTAAATTAGGTCGCCGTTTAGGTGACGGAGCAAAAATGGTGCAACTGGAGTTGGTGGTGTAATGGTATTCACGGGAATTGAAACAATCGGAAACGTAATATCAGATGATGAAATGGCGTCTACAGATAGTGATATAATAAATAAAACTCTACCAACAGAGAAAATCCAGATTGTGTTAGTACTGGAATATGATGGTAGTTGTTATAATGGCTTCCAGTTACAAAAGGCGCAACCTACCATACAGGGTGAAATCGAAGAAGCTCTGGAGAAACTTACTGGTGATAGCATACGGGTGATAGCTGCTAGTCGTACCGATAGTGGTGTTCATGCCTATAGACAAGTAGTCAGTTTTAAAACCAAGTCAAATCTAGAAAAGCGAGCATTTATAGATGGCCTCAACTACTATCTACCAGGTGATATTGCTGTAAGGGCGGCTTACCAAACAGGATCATCATTTAGAGTTAGGGGCTGGGCCACCAGCCGGGAATATAAATACTATATTTTAAACAGTGCTACACGCTCTCCGCTTTGGAAAGGATATTCTTATCTTGTTAAAGGACAACTGGATGTCGAAGCAATGAACCTTGCAGCCAAATCTCTAATAGGCACGCATGATTTAATTTCATTTGCGAGCAATTTAGGAGTGGCTTTAAAAAGTACAAGTCACTGCATCTATCGATCGGAATTTTTAAGAGATGGCGACTTTGTTGTTTTTTCTATTGAAGCCAACTCCTTCCTGCCTCATCAGGTACGAAATACTGTTGGTTCTCTTATACAAGTAGGGCTGGGTAAAATAGACATAGAACAATTCTCTGAAATAATTCAAGCTAGGAAAATTGGGCTAGCAGGACCAGCAGCACCTGCAAGAGGCCTCTTTCTCGTAAATGTGAAATATAAGAGAGAACTTGAGGAATATGATATTGAAAACCTATAGTATCAAATCTTCTGAAATAAAGCGGGATCGGCATATTATCGATGCTAAGGGAAAAGTTCTGGGTCGATTAGCAACGGAGGTTGCCCGTTTGCTTATGGGCAAACATAAAACTACTTTCAGTCGCCACTTGGATACCGGGGACTTTGTTGTTGTGTTCAACGCTGATAAAATAATAGTAAGTGGCAACAAAGAAAAGCAGAAGCTCTATTATAGGCATTCAGGTTACCCCGGTAGTCTAAAAAGCACAACTCTTGAAGCGGTGTTGAAAACAAAACCAGAGCGTGTGCTTGAAAATGCTGTTAAAGGGATGCTACCCAAAACCCGCTTGAGGAAAAACATGATCAAAAGATTAAAAGTATATGCCGGAGATTTAAATCACCATTCGACTCAGACTGGAGCTAGTAAATAAATATATAAGATATTTGTGAGGGAATATTGAAAAAGAAGGGCTATTCTCACGGAACAGGAAAGCGCAAGGAGGCAGTCGCCCAAGTAAGGTTAACACCGGGCAATGGAGCTATAATAGTAAATGGTATTACTTATGAGGAAAGGTTTACCCGTATCCTGCACCGCCAGATGATAATAAAACCAATGCTGGTGACCGAGACTTTCGGTAAATATGATGCACTAATAAAAATCGCTGGTGGTGGCGTAGCTGGGCAATGTGGTGCCATTTCTCATGGGATTGCTCGCGCTTTGCTAAACGAAAAGGAGAGTTTCAGATCAATATTGCGCCAAGAAGGACTGCTTACTCGTGACTCGCGAATAAAGGAAAGGCAGAAGCCTGGCTTGAAACGCGCCCGCAAGGCACCCCAGTATACCAAGCGATAAAAGGATAATCGCTGTAGGAGTGAGCAGGATATAATTTGGTATAGCCTACTTTATTTATTAGCTAGTTTACTTTTTAAAAAATCAATTGCCTCAACCGGAGTGGGATTTACCCTATTAAGAATAGCCAGAAAATAGCTAACATAATCTCCAAACAACACTAAGCTCATAATTTGAGCAAGGCGACTTTTACCCAATCCTTCTATCACACAAGAGTCAATATTGGAATTTTCGAGTATCTGAGTAGTGATTTGGTAGCGTTGAAGTATCTGTTGTCGTAGGTGTCTTGTTTTTAGCATTACTACAAATATATTGGGAGTTAGCTCTAGCGGGAAGCTGTAGCCGACAACCGCGTTGTGATTGAGCTCGGGGAAGGTTTCGTGAAAAGCCCATGCTTTACTGTTTTCGTTA
>Ga0209536_100011047_pt1 | contig 13253 bp, 11 predicted proteins | sample DeeMarSeWOR28_12_FD_187461 | JGI IMG/M metagenome (GOLD analysis project Ga0209536, IMG submission 187461) | Marine sediment microbial communities from White Oak River estuary, North Carolina - WOR-2-8_12 (SPAdes) (version 2) | ecosystem: Environmental > Aquatic > Marine > Intertidal zone >...
GTAGCCGTGATTGAGAATGACAACCGGAAAGGGGCCTTCCCCGTCCGGCACGTTCATCATACCCGTGATGGTCAGATCGTCGCTGGGATAGCGAATGAGGTATTTTGTGAAGCTGTCCGTTTGGGTGATAGTATTAGTGATCTGGATGTCCCCACCAGAGTAGACACGCTCGCGCAGTCCCTCGATCGTATAGCCAGCCAAGGGATGGGGAGTGGGTGTTGGAGTTATGGTCGGCGTTGGGCTAACAGTGGGTGTCGGGGTCATTGTGGGAGTTGGCGTCACGGTGGGTGTCGGCGCAGCTGTGGACGTAGGCCTTACCGAAGACGTTGGCGTGGGCGACGGACTGAGCGTCACCGAAGGTGTATGTGTGGGGCCCTGGGCAACACTCATAGGAACTGGAGTGCTGCCCATCCCACAGCCACTCAGGGTCACTACCAGTGCCACGCCAGTAAGAAAGATATATCGATGCATTAATAACATTGTCATCCTCAAGCCAAAATATAGTTCTATGATAAACATTGTACGGTTTGATGTCTACAGGTTATCGGGTGATAAACTCCTCAATCTAATACTCCATCACACGGATTGGGCTTGCAGCTCCCTGTGAGGGAATATAAAGAGAATCGTGCCCACGAGGGCCGAATGCAACTTATCGAAATCACTGTGACGAGGCACCAGTACCCTTTCACGATGGGTTTGACCAATTAAACCTCGTGCCCACGTGGGCTTTTTATAGTTTAGCAAGACCACTTTGATGAGGCATAGAAACGGCGAAGACTATTGAGACCATTCAGTGGGCTGCCGGTCCCAACGATGTTCGCGCAGCCTGGTATGCAGATCGGACGGTAATGGGCCCTTATCGCTGGCCAACAGGTTCTGCTGTACATGGTGCAGCTTCCGCATGCCGGGGATAATAGTGCTGACGGTTGGGTTGTTGATGATGAAGCGCAAGGCCATCTCGGCCATGGTCGCCCCCTCGGGCACCAGGGGCTTCAGGGCGTCGGCCCGCTCCACACTGGGGATGAGATTCTCTGGAACGAAATAGGTATTCCGCCAGTCCCCTTCCGGCCATGTGGTGTCTTTGGTTAGCTTGCCAGTTAGTGTTCCCTCGTCGAAGGGCACCCGAGCAATTACCGCTACGTCCATCTCGGCACAGGCGGGGAATAACTCGTCCTCCGGGTTTTGGTCAAAGATGTTGTAGATGACCTGGACTGCATCAATCAGCCCGCTGCGCACGGTTTGCACGCCATTCCAAGGCTCCCAGCGGTTGATGCTGATACCTACCGCGTGGATCAGCCCCTGACGACGCAGGTCGTCCATCTTCTTGGCCCAACGGTCATCCTCAAGCCAAAGATCCTCCCAGGTGTGGAACTGCATCAGATCGAATGACTCCAGCCCAGCGTTTTGCAAACTCTTGTGGACGTACTCCTCAATGTGGTCGGGCGGGAAGCAGTCGTCAAGAGTGTATTCGCGCTGACTGGGCCATTTGAAGTTCTTGGGTGGAAGCTTGGTCGCGGTGTAGAGCTTCTTGTCAGGGTTGGCCCGCACCAATTGCCCCAAGAGCCACTCACTATGGCCTTCTCCATAGCCCCAAGCAGTGTCAAAGAAATTACAGCCCAACCCCACAGCGCGTCCCAAGGAGCCCAGCGACTCCTCATCATCTGAGCCAGTCCACCCCCCACCTATGGCCCACATGCCGTAGCCAATCTCGCTGACCATCCAGCCAGTACGTCCAAAACGTCGGTAATTCATCAGCGCACCTCCACTTGCAGGGACACACTATTGGCGTGTCGTCGTCCAACCGCTCTCGGTAGCCCCGATTATACATCGGTAGTCAGTTTGGGGCGAAATACGCTGGGTCTATACTGCGAGAAGAGGACTCTCAGTTTAGATGACGAGATTATTGTGTACTGTTCCGATGAGGCATGTGTGGCCAGCGGAGCGGCATACCAATTGCTGGTGAACCGAGGCTGCAAAAATGCCCGCCGCTCCGCGGGTGCTATGTCAGACTGGGGAGATGCTGGCTATCCACTGGAGGGAGAGATGGTAGACAAGCAAGCGGTTTCCATCCCGACTCACTTGCCAGACCATTGAAAATGGGGTAAGATGCGGCTCACGACCGCACAACTCTTCAGCACGCGGTTCCATCATCGATCAGGAGAGAGTAGTGAGTCAGAATATTGCATCCCTCTTGCTTCCCCCCGCAAGCCTCGAAGATCTGGACGTCGCCCCGGGAATTGTCATAGACATTATGCTGCGTCTCCTATTCACCGAGGGAGACACATCGGCGACCCGATTTGAAGAGGTTTTGCGCCTCCCTTTCAAGGTTCTGGACGAAATCCTGGTGCATCTGCAACAAGAGCACCTGATCGAAGTTCCGCGTTCCAAAGGCAGACTGGGACGACGCAGCTACCTATACAGCATCACCGAGGAAGGCAAAGCGAGGGCCCGTGACGCCTTTGAGCGATCACAATACATCGGACCCGCCCCGGTCCCCCTGGAGAAATATAACAAGGCAATCCTCTGGCAAGCACATCGCGAAAAAGTGAGTCCTGAACGTGTTCGTGAGGCGCTGAGCCACTTGATTCTACCTTCCGACTTTGACCGGCACATCGGACCGGCTCTTAACTCCGGCTCGTCCCTCTTTCTCTACGGCCCCCCGGGCAACGGAAAAACAACCATCGCCCAGGCAATGGCTATGTTGGTTGCCAGCTCTGACACCATCTGGCTGCCCTACGCTGTGACCATTGGCGGCCAGTTCATCCAGCTACACGACCACTTGGTGCACCGTCTAGTTACGACGCATGACGAGTACGAGACGAAAATAGACCCGCGCTGGCGCCAGTATCGTCGGCCGGTAGTGATTTCAGGCGGAGAACTGAAGCTAGACAGTTTGGACTTGCGCTTCGATCCAATCGCTAAGTTCTACGAGGCGCCGCTTCAAATGAAAGCCAACGGCGGAATGTTTCTCATCGACGACTTTGGCCGCCAGCAGATGCGCCCCATCGACTTGCTCAACCGCTGGATCGTGCCGCTGGAAACCCAGATCGACTTCTTCCGTTTGCAGACGGGGCAGACCTTTCAAATGCCCTTCAAGCAACTGATTGTCTTCGCCACCAACCTCGACCCCGAAGAGTTAGTTGATGATGCCTTCCTGCGGCGTATCCAGGTAAAAGTAGAGGTCACCAGACCTGACGAAAAGCTGTTCTATCGGCTATTCGCTACGATGTGTCAGCAGCACAATATCCCCTTCGACAAAGACTCCTTTGTCTATCTTCTGCAAGAGTGGTACCACAAAACGGGGCGCAAGTTTCAGGCTGTGCACCCGCGGGATATTCTCAAAGGAGTGGCTGCCCTCTGCGATTACGAGGGAATCCCAAACCAGCTCACGCCAGAGTTGATTGACGAGGCCTGCTGGAACTACTTCGTAAGACCGCAGACGGAGTAAGCACTCGGTCAAACTACATAGTACCCCATCACAGAGATCATGACATAGCGATTTTCGTGCCTATGGGCTTCCTGTACCTTTTCAGAACCGCTCTGATGGGCACTAGCAACCGGCCGCCGCCACGTGCGGCGGACACGGCCGTACCCCAAACTCTCCCCTTCTAGCCCTGTTTCTGTCATCCCTTAACCTAGATTTAAGATAATCTTAAACAGACATTAACCACCCAAGTCTGAAGTCATGATACACTGGGCGTGTAAGATTCGCATTGGTATCCAAGACAACATCCAGCCTGTGCTGCTACAAAGTTAGCCGGGCGGCACGGAACCCGGTAGCGTGTGTCGCACCCGCAGACTGGAAGGTAGTGGCCGTCAGCCGGCCAATAACGACAACAGTGATCGATGGGAGGCTACTATGTCAAGACCCAGCGCAATTCTAGCGTCAGGTATCTTCACCCTTTTCCTTCTGTTGGTAATAGCCGTGGGTGTCATATGGAGTGTGCGCGCCAACACAACCGACCCAGCCACGGATCAGGCGGCACTACAAAGCGTCGAAGACCAACAGACAGCCTACCAAGCCAGCGTCGAACAAGTTCAGACAGCCATGACCGAAAGGGAAGCTGAATACCAGGCCCACCTGGCAGAGTTGGAGCGGCTGGCCAAGGAACGAGAGGCCGAGTACCAAGCCCGCCTGGAGGGGGCAGACGCGCAAATCGGCAGCTACCAGGCACAATTCGAGCAGATGGCTCAAGGAGCTGCCACCTACCATGCGCAAATCGCGGAATTGGAGCAGGCACTCCAGGAGCGCTACACGCTCTTCGAGGCTCGCCGCCAGGAGTTTGAAGCGCAACGCCAGGAACGGCTGGGGCAGCTACAGGCCCGGCTTGCCGAAGGCAAAAGCAATCTACAGCAAGCCAATGCCCAGCTAGGGCGATAGAAAGCAGAAGTACCGTGGTGTTTCTGGACAAGCACAAAGAATACCGATAAGGAGCTCGAAATGAAAAGAAGCATAGGTCTACTTACGTTTGGTGGTACTCTGGCCTTTCTGGCCATCGTCGGGTTGGCCTTTGGGCTGACCAGCCTGGCCCACGGCGCCCAGGAGAGTAGTCTCCAGCCAACGACCGGGGAGCAATTGGCCGAAGAGCTACCGGCCGCAGACGCATCAGTTGAGTGGGAGGCGCAGCTGGCCGAGTTCAAAGCCTCGCTCCAGGAGCGCGAGGCTGCCTACCAGGATCAGCTCAGCAGCGCCGAGCAATCGCTCCAGGAACTGGAGGCCTTCTACCAGGCACAACTCCAGCAAAAGCAGGAGAACCTCGGCGCTCAACAGCAAGCGCTCGTCGAGGCACAGACCGACTTGGAAACCAGCCAGGCCAGGGTGGCCGAGCTTCAGCAGGCTATCTCGGCGGCCGACGCCTCATTCCAATCCGAGATGGAGACCAAAGTGGCCCAGTTGGCGGCGGAAGAGGCCCAACTACGAGCTGAGACGGAACGCGTCTTCGCCGAGCTACAGGCAGCCTACAACGAGATCGCCTTGCACCAGGCGGCAGCGGGCGGCGGCGGTGGTGGGGACGACGGTGGCAGCGGCGGACAGTACGAAGACCATGACGACGATGATGACGATGACCACGAGGATGACGACGACCACGAGGATCACGACGACCACGAAGACGACGAGGATGGCGATGACGATTAGCGGTCCGCAACGCCACAAACGGCGCAAAAAAGTCGGGGATGGTTTCAAGGCGACGATCATTGGCCTAAGCCTGATGAGCCTGCTGGTCGCCTGGGACTTGGTTGCACGCCGAGACGCAGCCAAGGCGTTGGCCGAGACCAGCCCATCAGCCGCATCGCCCACACCACTGCCCCTACCGACTGCGACGCCCTGGCCCACGCTGGCGCCGCCACCGACCCTGGCCCCGCTACCCACATTAGCTCCGGTGCCAGAGGAGGTGGTGGCAAGCAGTGGGGCCACAGCAGTCAACGCAGCGGCCGTATCGATCAGCATCGCGCCGCCGCCTTCCCTGTCAGCTATGCCCACCATGGCGCCTCTGCCCGAGATGCCGGCGCCACCTCCGCCACCGCCCCCACCCTCCAAGGGCGGTGGTGGTGGCGGAGGTGGGGGCGGTGGCGGAAGCAGCCGCTCGAAAGGGTCCTGATGATAAACTTGTCGGAATGGGGATGGCACGGCCTCTGCTTCCGGGCGATGAACAGCGATGTTGAAATCCAACTGTACACCAACGTTCACGACCAAGCCGTGGAAGAGGTCCAACGTATGTTCAACAAAGCCGAGATGCGTCTGACCCGGTTTGAGCAGACTAGTGAGTTATGTCAACTGAATCGGTCGGCAGGATATGCGCAGCGCGTCAGCCCCCTGCTGTACGATGTGGTTGAAGCGGCAGTATGGGCTGCGTCGGCAACTCAAGGTCTGTTTGATCCAACGCTGCTCCCGGTGATGAAAGCCATCGGGTATGACCGAAGCTTTGAACAGATCAACCAAGATGCACCAGGAGACGCCGTCCTGCCAGCCCCACAGCGGGGCAGATACGAGCACATTGAACTGTATCGCTCCCGACGAGAGATATACCTTCCAGTAGACGTGCAGCTTGACCTGGGAGGTATCGGCAAGGGCTGGACAGTGGATCGAGCTGCCGACTGGTTGGCCAACAAAGGCCCATATCTTATCAATGCAGGGGGCGACCTGTACGCCTACGGTGCGCCCCCCGGGCAGTCGGGTTGGTCCATCGGCATCGCAGACCCGTGGGCAGCGGACCGTGATATGCTGCGCTTAAGGGTGCGCCAACGTGCCGTAGCCACCTCGACCATCAGCCGGCGGCGGTGGCGGCACGGAGGGCGACTGAGGCATCACTTGATCGATCCGCGCAGCGGACAACCAGCCGAGACCGACGCCGTGTCAGTCACGGTGGTCGCCGATCGGGTTGCCCTGGCCGAAATCTACGCCAAAACGGCACTGATCTTAGGAGTCGACGCGGGCTACAACTGGCTCAACAGTCTGCCGGAGGCAGAAGGACTGCTTATTCAAAGCGATGGCCAGCTAGTAGCTACCGACGGACTCTCCGCTTATCTGGAGGTGATAAATTGACGACTCAGTCACAAGCCAACCGCTCAGGCCCCCGTTTGGAAGACCTGGTGATATTGGGTGTCGGTCTGGCAGCTGGCACCGCGCTCGCCCTGGTTTTGGTGGGGCTGGTGATATACAGCCTGACACGAGGCGATGCCAATCTGGTGGATAGCCTGGCTCCCGTCGGGAGCTGGATGGCAGCGTGGCTACGCGAATGGATAATCGGCGAAGCAAAGTTGATGGGGTGGCCACTGACAGGCGAGACGTCTGCCTACTGGTACATGTCCCGGGCCGCTGGCCTGGTGGGCTATTTGCTGCTCTGGGCGGCCACCGCCTGGGGGCTGATAGTCAGCACCAAGGTGGCCAAGGGGCTGATCGCCGCCCCGGTTGCCACCGGGCTTCACGAGTTTCTATCGCTGGGGGCCCTCGCGTTTTCGGGCTTCCACGCCCTGATCTTGCTGGGAGACCAGTACATCGACTTCAGCCTGGTGGATATCATCTATCCTTTTGCCGCATCGTATCGACCCGGCTGGGTGGGACTGGGACAGCTGGGATTCTACCTGAGCGCGGCCCTGACGCTTAGCTTCTACGTGCGCAAGAGGATCGGTCCTAAGACCTGGCGATCGCTGCACTACCTGACCTTCCTGGCTTACGCCATGGTGGTGGTTCACAGCCTCACCAGCGGCACGGATGCCAGCGCGTTAGCGGTTCAAGCCATGTACCTGGGAACCGGGGCTACGATCGTCTTTCTGATCTACTACCGGCTGCTCACCATCGGGCACAAAAGGAACAAGTGAGGGCCAAGGCTACGCATTTTTTGGTGCAAGACTCCGTTTCGCATTAACCCCAATCTATGCCGACAACCCGATCATTGATGAGCAGTTGTGATTCGGTCCAGGTGAGGTTTTCAGCCTGGCCTCACTCCAGGCGGTGGCCGGTGACTTCACGCGCCAGGAGACTCAAAAAGCGTCCGAACATGCAGGTGGTCGGGCTGGCCCCCGAAAGCGATGCAAGGGCCTGCAAAAGAATAGCCTCCCGCTTTTCGGTCGGATTTACTGAGGCCGATGGGACTTAGACCGGGAATTTAGTCCCTAACGGTTCCTAGGGGGAAACCCGGGTGGCGCCCAATGCCTACCTGGTGGAGCGAAAGGTTATAATCGCCTGAGCTAGTATCTAATGACCGAGGGATGATTGTATAGGAACCAGTTTCCGACAGGATAAAACGATCGATCTTTGAATTAAAGTCATCGCCGCTGTCATCATCCTCGGCAAGGATCTGTCCATTTGGTCCGACAAGGGTCAGAAATGCGTCGAAGCCACTTCCAGCCTCATTCATGCTAATTGTCACAATTTTGCCGGCCTGTCCCTCAAAGATCCATACGATATCGGCTCCGATCCTGCCAGATCTAGTTTCACCTAACTTCAGCGGCTGCGTAACGGCTTTTTTCAACGAGAGTCTATAAGCCCCCGTGTCAGTATCTAATGATCGGGGGATAATTGCATAGGAACCAGTTTCCGGCAGGATAAAACGATCGATCTTTGAATTAAAGTCATCGCCGCTGTCATCATCCTCGGCGAGGATCTGTCCATTTGGTCCGACAAGAGTCAGGAAAGCGTTGAAGCCACTTCCTGCCTCATTCATCCTAATTGTCACAATTTGCCCAGCCTGTCCCTCAAAGGTCCATACGATATCGGCTCCAATCCTGCCAGATCTAGTTTCACCTAACTTCAGTCGCTGTGAAACGACTTTTTTCAACGAGACTCTATAAGCACCTGTGTCAGTATCTAATGATCGAGGGATGATTGTATAGGAACCAGTTTCCGGCAGGATAAAACGATTGATCTTCGAATTGCGGTCACCTCCGCTGTTATCGTCTTCAATGAGTGCTTGTGCATCGGGTCCTAAAAGCGTCAAGAAAGAATCGAAGCCACTTCCTGCCTCATTCATCCTAATTGTCATAATTTGCCCAGTCTGTCCCTCAAAGGTCCATACGATATCGTCTCCGATCCTGCCAGATCCAGTTTCACCTAACTTCAGTGGCTGCGTAACGGCTTTTTTCAACGAGAGTCTATAGACCCCCGTGTCAGTATCTAATGATCGAGGGATGATTGTATAGGAACCAGTTTCCGGCAGGATAAAATGATCGATCTTTGAGTTAACGTCACGGCCGCTGTTATCATCCGCAGCAAGGATCTGTCCATTTGGTCCGACAAGGGTCAGGAAAGGATCGATGCTACTCTGTTCCTCATCCATCGCAATTGTCACAATTTGCCCAGCTTGCCCCTCAAGACTCCAAACCCTTTTATCTTCTAGCTTGCCTATGATTGGCTTATCTCCTAACTCTACTGCCGATCTTCTGACCATGAGCGAGAGTCTATAAAACCCAGTATCAGTATCTAATGATCGAGGGATGATTGTATAGGAACCAGTTTCCGGCAGGATAAAACGATCGATCTTCGAATTGCGGTCACCTCCGCTGTTATCGTCTTCAATGAGTGCTTTTCCATCGGGTCCTAAAAGCGTCAGGAAAGTATCGAAGCCACTTCCTGCCTCATTCATCCGAATTGTCACAATCTGCCCGGCCTGTCCCTCAAAGGTCCACTCGGTTTCATCTTCAATCTCAGCGACTTCTTCATAACCGCTTACTAGTTTGTGATCACGTGCGTCTATCTTCTCGAGTAGAATACTTAGCCGCCCGTCCGGCAATTGTTCCAATTCAATCAGATTCAGTTCGATGGCCGCAATACCAATGCGAGTGGTTGAGTCAAAGCTTTTGATCTTTTCTTTTTCGTTGGAAATGAGATCAACATGGCCATCTTCTTGTTGAACAAATAGACCATAAGGGGCGGCGACTATACGACCTGCACTGATATTACGCCCTGTGGCAAAGTCTTCTACTACACCATAACGATCCGAGTAACGCCGGATATCATCTTGACGCAGTAGATAAACACTGCCCCCACTAACCGCAATTTCTTGGATACTAGTGTCGGCCACCAATAAATCCTCGGGCGTCAGCTCCAGCTTATTTTCCTGGAGGGTAGCCTGTGAAATACGCCAGATACCGTCCTTTTTGAGTACATAGAGAGTATTACCCTCGAGAAAGATTTGACGGGCGTCGCTCTGACCCTGACTGATTTCCACAAGATTCTCTTTCTTAAGCTCATACTCGCAAGGATTGTCTGATGGTGTAACCTGGTAATTATAACGGAGAATTTGGCCAAAGCGGCCAAGAGCAAAGAGATATTCATTGTTGGCAAGAATCTGGCGGATACCACCCGTATAATCTTCCCCCAGTCTTAAATCTTGTGCCTTTAGGACTTCGGTTTCAGAACGTTTATTCTCATCGTCACAATGGTCGCCGCTTCGGAAGAAGTTGACTAGCCCTTCATTGGTCAGATAAAAGAACCCGTCTTTAACCGCAAAGATCTGGCGTGGTTCTTGCTCTAAGGTCAAAGTCTTAGCTTCAAATTTTGAGTAAGAAGAATACTCTTCAAGTTTCGGTTTTTCGGTGGTAATTAGATATACTCTCTTGCGGATCTTCTCGTTTGTGCTGCCTGAAAAGTAATAGAGATCAAAGCTAGAACCATCTTCATTGACATGAACTGAAATCTCACGACCTGGACCCAGTGATGGATTGAATCCTGCGAGCTGGCTGATGCGTTCCTGGGTGGCTTCACGACTATCAGGCGCCAGCGTCTTATTGAATTTTGCAAAAGTTTCTTCCGCCTTATCTTCTTGCATACAAGCCAGGTATGGGAGGACGACAGAGCCTTCCGGAGCTTGGCTAGCTCGTATTAAAGTCTGTAAGGCGTTTTCCTTGAAACCGTAAGCGTCATCCTTATCCTGCAAGACCGTGGTACTTATTCTATAAAGGGTCAGACCCAACGCCAGCTGTGTAGTAGGGTCCTCCAGATCATAAGACTCGGCCATTAGGTAGTAACCCAAGGCACTTGGGTAGTCTCGTTCCTTGAAAGCTCGGTTGCCGAGCGATTGGGCAAGGTCTACATCACTAATCTGTTCGGATGGGCTGACGATCAAGTCAAGAACCATACGATTGATCAGGAAATTTACCAATTGAGGTAAGTGGTGGCGCGACCCAGTGACAGTCCAGGGCTTATGCTCATTATCCATAACAATAATACGGATATCGTCGTCTGCGCCAGGAAAATCAATATGTGCATCTTCGTGAATAACCTGGATGCTAAATTCACGGAAATTAGGACTTAATAATCGTAAGGGCCAGCGAAGAAGTCCTTCCAAAGGGAAACTAACACTGCCAACGGTCATATTTAGAGTAACAGTACTGTTATCACCTATGTTGGGAATGTCCTGTTTTGGCAGAGCTTGGGGATCAGTCCCCCGATCGGGTAGGTCAATTCTTAGCAACTCCTCAAATGTGTTGGGACCTATCAGGATTTCAGGGCATTGCTCCGGGGTAAGTTTTTGCAGGGTTCTCTTCGCCTCGATAACCTTTGCGGAGTCGCCAGGATTAGTAATAGAAATAACATCCAGCGGCGAAGTCCCAGCTAGGTTAAGATTGGCGCGAAACTGGGTAACAATGTCCTCTTCACTTAGACCTTCCACGCTAACTTCAACAACTCTAAAAGCCCATAGATTGTAATTAGAGACAACATGGAAGCTGAAAATGATTATGAGTAAAATGATCCCGACAGAAAGGACGGGACGTGCCATAAACCAGCGCCACTCAGGGATGATCAAAACCAAGATCAATGAGATGATCAGCACCCCAATAGTAACGGGGAACTTACCAAGAGTGACCAAGATGGGCTGGATTTTCACTATCTTGTCGGCCCACCACTCAAACCCATCCTTTTCGCTCAGCCAAATGATAACAAGCATTAAAACGATCGTTCTGACAACGCAAGGCTTTTCGAGCAGTTTCAGGCGCTTTGAAAAAAAGGATTTGAGCGACTGGCGTGCGTCACGTTTTTCCTCAATGATGAAGCGGGATTGGCGCTGTTTCGTGGGAGGATCTGATTTTCTTTGGAATACATTCTTTATCAACTGGACCAGATTCGCCAATACGGAGGACTTTTGCGGACCTTTGCTCATGTGGAATTCCCTCCTTCTGAAACGCGGACAGTGTCCCGTCCCCGTCGAGGGTTGCTGGCTGGCAAAGCTCTCGCTAACACTAGCAGGCGCACAGAGGAGTCAGGTTGGGCAACGCATCTTCGGAGCTTTCGCGAAGGACAGCATCGTCAAGAGACGTGTTCCACCTGAGTCTCGCTCTGAAGGTAATAGAAGGAAACATCTCCGCCTATTACGCAAGAGCGACACGCCCGGAGAAATATGATCCACCGCGCTCGACAGGCGGCGCGCTTATGGGAAGGAAAGGGGTTATGGTCGGTAGTACAGTTGTGAAGGTTAGGCGGGTCGTCTGACGGGTGAAGCGCCCTAGGTCGCGGTGGGCTTTGTCACATCCATTATACCACATTTACTCCCTGGTTTCAATATAGTTTTCCGCCTATTCATTAAGTTTTGTGATGTTCCAGATCATGTTGAACAGACTGACACCAGGCAACTTCACCGCCGAGACGCTGAGCGCGCAGAGAAATATCCAAAAAACTCAGCGTTCTCTGCGTCTCCGCGGTGAAGCGGCGTCCTTTACAAGGTTCACTATGTTGTTGACCACCACACTATTCATTGTATTCTCGCCTGGACGGCCCTCAACGACTTCACCCACTCCGCCGACATCCAACGGATGGCCGGCGCTTCTCGCTAGGAAGCACCGGCTGCCGCTTTCAGATCCAAGTCGATCCTACGCGCCCACCCGCGAACCACCAACCAGTCGCGAAAGTCGCCTACGGTCGCCTTGACCGACTTGATTATCATTCTTTCGGTGGCGCTGAGTCGCTCAGGATCGATCTTGCCGTGGAAGAGGATGACATCTTTGGGTTGGATCTTGTCCAGGACCGACTTCAAGTCCTCCGGAAATGTCCAGCCGTCCATGATTTCGTTGGGATCGCCCTGCCCGGTGGGGCCGCTGGAGAAAAGCCAAACGGGGTGACCGGCCAGCAGCTCCTGGTTCGAGCGCAAGAAGCTGGCGGCAGACTTCATCCAGCCTCCGGCGTAAAGCGCGCTGCCGACGACAAACGCATCGTACTCCAGCAAGCTATTTACATCGTCGACTGATTTGACTTCGACCTCGTAGTGACGCTTGTTCAATTCCTCGCCGATGACTTCGGCGATCTCGGCTGTCGAGCCGTATTTGCTGGCGTAAGTCACTAACAGTTTCATCAAAATCCTCCTGGCAAGATTAAGATCATCAAACTTGTATGGTCTTCAGTTAGGAAAGCAAGGGTTGGGGTCAGGCTCTCGACCGAAGCTCGGCGCGGTAAAACCAGTTGACCATGAACAGGGCGCCTAGCAAGAATAACGGTCCAGCTATCAACAGGTAGGTGATCCAATCGAACTTCCCCCAGGCCATGATCACGTACCATACTCCGAGAGCAACGAACAGAACGGCGCCGATCCACTCCCAACGCCACGCGATCGCAAGGGCAACCAGAATGATAGCTGTTGGGACGAGGTGCATGAGCAAGGCAACGATCGTACCCCAGAAGCCATAGCCCGCGCCGAACACATCCAGAGCGAAGAGGCTGATGAATACAGCAAACAGCACGCACAAAATCCTGGGCATCCAGAAGACTACCTGTTTCACAGGCTTGTTCACGGCCACCACCTCACAGTACTACAGGCAATTCT
>Ga0209536_100011048_pt1 | contig 13253 bp, 12 predicted proteins | sample DeeMarSeWOR28_12_FD_187461 | JGI IMG/M metagenome (GOLD analysis project Ga0209536, IMG submission 187461) | Marine sediment microbial communities from White Oak River estuary, North Carolina - WOR-2-8_12 (SPAdes) (version 2) | ecosystem: Environmental > Aquatic > Marine > Intertidal zone >...
CGAGTTCCAGAAGCAGCTCTCCGACCCGGCGCGGCGTCTCTTCCGAACGCTGGATTTCAAGGACGCGGTCAACCTGCTCTCGGGAGGCCAGCCCGAGCTCCACGAGGATGTCACCAATATGGGTTGCCAAAGTAACCGTTCACCTTCCGGAAAATCCTGAGAATGTACCCAGAATGTATTTCAAGTCCTCGTCTTCAAACCGGATGCCGCCGCCCAGGAAGAGACCGCCGAGTTCCTCGTTCAAAACATTATCCCAGCCTGCGGCCAGCACAAGATGGTTCCACAGAACATAATGGGCTCCCAGCTTGAGATGGGGATGCTCCGCGCCCGGCTCATTGTTGCGGAAATCCCAGATATCTGCAAACAGGGCCAGCCTGTCGTCCTGGAGGTGGTAGGCCGTTCCAAACCCGAAGGTGTTCTCCATAAGGCCGGCACGAAACTCAAGGTCATGATAACTTCTGGACAGCAAGGCCGTAAATTCCAGATTCCTTCGGGTCGTCCGTTCCAACGTGGTGGTCGAAGCGCCGTCCACGATGGTCACCGTCTCCTTTTCCCGAGTATACCCCAGGGGATCGCTGACCACACCCAGCAGGTAATACCGGTCCGGGGCCGGCTGAAAGCGGATATTCAGATACCCCTTGTTCTCCCCGATCCGCGTCAGGCTCTCTCCCTGAAACTCCACAAAGGTCCGGAACTTCTTAAGACGATCCAGTTCCGCCCCTATGCCCTCTGCGGCATTGGAAACGGACTCGTAGAGGCGGTCGTCCACAACCAGCTTTCCCAGGGTTCCCTCCCCCTTTTCCTCCCTGTCGGCGACCCGGTTGAGGGATGCCATGGCCTCGCTGGCCTGCTCCGAAAGTTTCTCAAGTGACTTGGCCCCCTCAATGGCCGGTTGTCGCATCTCCGAAATAAGGACCCGGAGGTCCCCGGCAGCCGCGGTGATCTGCTGCAATGCGGTCGGCGCCTCCCGGTTCAGGAAAGTCGTCAGCTCGCCGAGCCCGCTCAGCGTCTCCGATACCGCAGGTCCTTCCTGGTCGATAAGGGTCTGGACCGAACCGGTCACTTCGAGCAGATTGTCGAGCAACTGTCTGAGTTTCTCGTCATTGACCGCGATGGCGTCATCCAGGCGGTCGGTAATAATCCGGATATTCTTGGCACTCTGGGCAATGGCGTTGGTCGTCTCCTCGTCACCCAGAACTCGGCCCACAGCCTCGGCAATATCCGCAAACCGCGAAGCCATAGACGACAGGTTCGATACAAGCGCGTCATAGTTCGTGGGCTGTACCGTGCGGGTGATCGTGTCCCCTTCCTTCAAAACCGGGGTTGGTTCGGTTCCGGTGTAAAGGGCAACGTACTTGTCGCCGAGCAGGCCGATGGACTGTACGGAGACCACGGCGTCTTCATGAACGATAATCTCAGGGTCTATTCTCAGGGTCACCCGGGCCCGGCCGTCGAGGAGCCGGACTTCCTCCACCAGTCCGGCATTGACGCCGGCAACCTTTATCCGGGTGTCCCGCTCCACCCCCACAATACTGTCGAAGTTGGCGTACAGGAGGTACCCCTCCTGTTCAGTGAATTTCAGTCCCCCAACCTGAAGCGTCATGAACGAGAGAATCAGGATGACCAGGATGGCGAACAGGCCGACCTTCAGTTCCGGAGAAAGAACCTTCATGTATACCCCCCCTCCACCCGGATAGGCCCTTCGGCCCGGCCCGCCACAAACTGACTCACCACCGGACTGGAGGTATTCCGGATTTCATCCGGCGTACCCACCTCGATGATCTTTCCCTCGTACAACATGGCAATACGGTCTGCGATCTTCAAAGCACTGGTCATGTCGTGGGTAATCGTTACAGAGGTGACCCTGAGCTTTTCCCTTAGAGAAAGAATGAGGTCATTAATGACGTCCGCCATGATAGGGTCCAGGCCGGTGGTCGGTTCGTCGTAAAGAATGCATTCGGGTTCGGTTGCAATGGCTCGCGCAAGGCCCACCCTTTTTCGCATTCCTCCGGACAGGTCTGCAGGCATGACGTCCTCAATTCCACTCAGGCCAACCATGCGAAGTTTCTCTGATGCGATGTCCCTGATTTCGCTCGATTTCAGCGAGGTATGTTGCCGGAGCGAGAACCCCACGTTCTCCCACACACACATGGAATCAAACAGGGCCGCGCCCTGGAACAGCATCCCCATCCTTCTCCTGAGATCATGTAAACCGTGTTCGTCCAGTTCGTCAATATCCTGTCCATCGATGAGCACACGGCCCGCATCTGGCCGGAGCACACGAATAATATGCTTGAGAAGCACGCTCTTGCCGGACCCGCTTCCCCCGATAACGACCATGCTTTCGCCCCGGTTTATCTCCAGGTCCAGGCCATTGAGAACCGCTTTATCCCCGAAGGATTTCCTGAGTCCTTCAACCTGAATCATCCTGCAACACCTTACTGGAAAAGCCAGGACGACAGAAAATAGTCAGATATGAGCACGGCCATGGAAGACATCACCACCGCGCGAGTGGTCGCGCGGCCAACGCCTGCCGCCCCTCCTTCGGAATGGTACCCATGGTAACAGGAGATGAGGGCGATGGCCCCGCCGAAGAAGAACGCCTTGTACAAACCATGGTATATATCTGTGATGTTGAGAAAATCCCAGGTCCGTCTCAGGTACAGCGTGGGATTGGCTCCAAGAATGCGGGTGCTCACGAAATAGCCCCCCAGAATCCCCACGGCATCCGAAAAGACGGTAAGCGCCGGAAGCATGAGCAGGCCCGAAAGAAAGCGGGGCACCACGAGATACTGGATCGGGTTCGTGGCCAGCGTTTCAAGGGCATCGATCTGTTCGGTCACCCTCATGGTCCCGAGTTCGGCCGCCATGGCCGCCCCCGCCCGTCCTGACACAATCAGACCCGTGAGTACGGGACCCAGTTCCCGGGTCATGGATAGGGCCACAACGGAGCCCACAAGGCCCTCGGCACCAAATCTCTTGAACCCAATATAGCTCTGGAGCGCCAGCACGGCGCCGGTGAAGGCCGCCGTGATGAGAACCACCGGCAGTGAGTTTACTCCGACTTCCACCATCTGTCTCAGGAAATTTCTGACGTTGTACGGGGGAGAAAACGTGAGGCGCAGCGTACTCCAGAACATCAGGATGAGTCCGCCCGCCAACCCGAGGGGACGCATCAGAACCGCGCCGAACCTCTCCACCGGCCTGAGGATGGCCGGGGTCGTGGCATCAACCCCCATGGTAAACCCGTTTCACGCGCGTACCCACGGATGTGAGTATCTCGTACGGAATGGTCCCGGCCATCTCGGCGACCCGGTCCGCCCAGAGCTTTACATGATCCGACTCTCCAATGAGAATCGCCTCATCGCCCACCTGAACCGGTCCAATCTCCGTAATATCCACCATCGTAAGGTCCATGCAGACACGCCCCACAACAGGCACCTCCTGTCCCTGAATAAGAACCCGACCTTTTCCGGAAAGCGTCCTGAAAAAACCATCGGCGTACCCCACGCTGATCGTGGCGATTCGGCTTACCCGCGGCGCTCGGAAGGTGCGGCCATAACTGATGGGGGTCCCCTGAGGCACGGTCTTGATGGCAATGACCCGGGTGGATAGCCTCATGACCGGACGAATATCCAGCGGTTCGAAAGCCGAAACCGGGTTGTACCCGTAAAGCATGAGTCCTGGCCTCACCATGGTGAAATGGGCATCCGGAAAACGGATGACGGCCGCGCTGTTGGCCATATGTTTGAATGGAAGGTCAAGCCCCGCCTTCTCCAGGCCCAGGGCCACACGCGCGAAGAGGGCAACCTGTTCCGCCGCGACATCCGGATCCTCAAGTTCCGCATCGGAAAAATGGCTGGAGAGGCCCTCGACCGTCAAACCCGGCAGGTTGTGGATCTGGCAAATCTCCTTCTGCGCGTTTTCCGGAAGGATGCCGACACGACCCATACCGGTATCCACCTTCACATGAACAGACAGGGTTCTGCCAGCGCGGCAGGCCTCTGCCGAAAGGACCTCCGCCTGCTCCAGGCTCCAGATCACAGGGGTCAGATCATGCTGGAGAATTTCCGATGCACCATCGGGTTCCAGTCCGAATAGCAGGAAAACGGGGCAGGTGATTCCTGCATGGCGAAGCTCGATAGCTTCCTCGAGATGGGCCACACCCAGAGCGTCTGCCCCCGCGGAAAGAAGCGCCCGGGAAACCGGGACCGCACCATGCCCGTAGGCATTGGCCTTTACGATTGCAAGGATCCTGCGGTTTCCGACACGGGAGCGGACGACTCTCAGATTGTGTTGAAGAGCCGCCAGGTCAATATGAGCCAGAAGATAGCTCAGACGGACTTACCTTCGTCGTTCTTTTCCTTGCTTCCCTCTGCCTTGTCCTCGGGAGGCGTAACATCGATTTCATCGCGCGAAACGGCTTTCTTGAAATTCTTCATGGCCTCGCCGATACCGCGTCCCAGTTCCGGAAGACGACGTCCGCCGAAGATCACGATAACGATGACAAGAATGATGACAAGTTCTGTAGCCCCGAGACCGCCAATCATAATTTTGAAGCCTCCCCTCGGAAACGCGGCATGAAGCAGCAGACGACAGGAACGACCCTGCATTCCATACCGTCCTGATGCACGAAAAACAACAAGTAAACTTTACTTTGCAGTGGTGTTTTTGTCAATCTTTCAATTGAAAAATTCATGGTTTATTAACAGGTTATCCTGTCTTCCGCGCCGCCGGATCATTTTGTCCTGACAAATCCGTCGGACCGCGGTACGAAAAGGTTCTCCAAAGGTTATCGGAACCGTGCCCTACATTGGCCTCACAGGCGTTTTCGGGAGTGGCAAGTCAACGGTGCTTCGTCTGTTTCAGAAGCTCGGCGCCGAATGTATTGACGCGGACCAGCTCGTGCGGGAAATCACCGATACTGACCCGGCCATCCGAAGGGAAATCGGCCGTCGGGTTGGCCCGTCTGCCCTTCAAGCCGACGGATCCCTGAACAGGAAAGAGGTCGCCCGGATCATCTTCTCGGACGACCGGAAACGAGCAGACCTCGAGGCACTGCTTCATCCCTATGTATTCGCTGAATCCGAGCGGAGAAAGGCAAGGGCTTACCGGGACGATGTCGGAAAGGTGGTGATTCTTGAGGCCCCTCTGCTTTTCGAAGCAGGATACCATCGCATGATGGATGCGACCGTCGTCGTCACCTGTCCCATGGACACCATCCTGGAACGACTCCTGCAGCGGGGAGTTTCAAGAGAGGAAGCTGTGCTCAGGTTGCGCACGCAGATGAGCCAGGACGAGAAGGCCGCCCTTGCGGATTACCGGATTGACAACAGCGGGGCCCGGACGGAAACAGAGGCGCAGGCAACATCGCTCTTCGAAAAATTCGGGACCGGTGATTATTAGTCGTCCGTTAACGATGAGGGGGGAACAGTCCCTGGCGTCGGGGGCCTGGTGGAGCGGGTCGAATCCCCATTTGACGAAACCGCCGACCCGTCAGGCTCATATCCTTCGACCACTTCAGAGAGAAAGGCCTTCAGCAGAGAGGAATCCGGGCTTGCCAGCAGGTACGGAAGCAAGGGCAGTCGCTGAAGCACCCCTGTCGTGGGCGTCGAGGCATCACGAGCCCTGAAGATCTTCGGGTGATTCGTCGGGCTGGTGTCTTCCTTTGCCGTTAGCAGCTCTTCATACATCTTCTCTCCGGGACGGACGCCTGAAAATATAATCGGAATGTCCACCTCGGGCTCAAGCCCGTGAAGACGGATCATCTCGCGGGCCACGTCCAGGATGCGCACCGGGTCACCCATATCCAGCACATAAACCTCGCCGCCCTCCCCCATGGCCCCGGCCTGCAGGATCAGGGATACGGCCTCAGGTATCGACATGAAATACCGGGTCATCTCCTTATGAGTCACCGTCACAGGTCCACCCATGCGAATCTGTTCCTGGAAAACGGGGATAACGCTTCCCCGGCTGCCCACCACGTTTCCAAACCTCACCGAAACGAAACGCGTGGACTCCGTCGTATTCAGCTCGCGAACGACCTTCTCGGCCACGCGCTTGGTGGCCCCCATCACGTTGGTCGGGCGCACAGCCTTGTCCGTGGACACCAGTACAAACAATTCCGTGCCAGACTCCACGGCCATCTCGCCCACGTGCAGGGTTCCGAGAATGTTTGTCTTGACCGCCTCCTCGGGGTACTGCTCCATGATGGGGACATGCTTGTAGGCCGCGGCGTGAAAGACCACATGAGGCATGTGGTTGGCAAAGACCCATCGCATCTTTTCCCGGTCCCGCACGTCCCCTACGACAGGGCACAGGGTGGGTCCCTGCGGGGTCCCCCTCAATCCGCCCTCCAGATTGAAGAGCTCCGTTTCATCGATATCCAGTGCGACCAACCGCTCCGGACCGTAAGAGAGGGCTTGTCTCACGACTTCCGAACCTATGGATCCTCCTGCTCCCGTGACCAGAATTCTCCGACCCTTCAGCCGCTCCCGGATGAGGGAATCATCCACCATGACCTGCTCCCGACCCAGGATATCCTCGATGCGAATCTGTTTGATATCCGAAAGGCTGACCTTGCCATGGAGAATCTCATTCAGCCCGGGGATTGTTTTGACCTCGCTCACGCCGGACTCGCGGATATAGCCGAGGATGTCCCGCACTTCCCGGGATGGAGCCGAGGGCATGGCAATCAGCACGACGCTGATATCCTTCCGCCTTACAACCTGGGGAATCCGCTTGCGTCCGGCATAGACGCGAACTCCGTGTATATAGACGTCCGCCTTCCGGGGATCATCATCAATGAAGGCCACAGGCACATAGAGCGAGTCCGGATTTCTCCTCATATCCCGCACGATCTGTTCTCCGGCATCCCCGGCCCCGATTATCAGCGTACGTTTGGAGCCTTCACGGGATGCCCCTCCCGCAATCTGGAGATAGAATCTCTTTGAAATGCGAAGCCCGCTCACGAAGAAGAGGGAACAGAAGAAATCGATAAAGAAGAGGGATCGCGGCATCCCCTCAAACAGCCAGGTGTCCCGGAACACAAAAGAAAACCCAATCAGAATCAGGGACGACAATCCCAGGGCTCTCACAATGCCCCACATCTCGTACATACCGAAATACGACCAGCTCATCTGATACACGTGGCTGAAGAGAAAAGCCAGCACTTTGGTGGTGACAAAGATCAGTGCGACCGGAAACACCTTGGCAGCGTATTGACCCGGAATATCGCCGCCGAATCGCAGCAGGTACGAAAGATAGACGGAGAGCGCCAGCAGGAAGATGTCGGAGAGAACAAAGAAGAGGGCTCTTCTGAGCGGTGTCTTTTGAAGGCGAAACATCGTTGGAATATTACGTGAGCGAGGAACGCGGCTTCAAGGAGGATCTACTCAGGCAGCGGATTCCCGCCCCGTTCGCTCCACAGAGCGTACAAGCAGGATGGCAACGCCGTAGAACAGGCCCCAGGCTCCCAGCAGGGCGACCTTTGAGGCAATGCTCTGATATTTCAGGAGAAGGGTCGCGGTCATGCCGCTTCCCAGCATGAGTGCATATTCGGCAAGAACCGTGCGCCGGTGACTCCATCCTGAACGGACCAGTTTCTGGTAATAATGCGTCCGGTGTGCCTCCCATACCCGTTCCCTGTTCAGCAGGCGTCTGAACAGTGTGACCGTGGCATCCACAATAAACGGCGAGAATATCAGCAGGGGAACTTCTGCAGGCAGCCAGCCCTGCGAGATACCCGAAATCGAATACGCGGCGGCGAGAAATCCCATGGTGGCCGAGCCCACGTCTCCCATGAAGATCCGGGCAGGGGGAAAGTTGCAGAGTAAGAAACCCAGGTTTGCCGCGGCGACGATCAGCGTAGACAGTGCATATTCCTCCTGTCCCTGAAGCCACCCGCAGAGTGCAAGGAAGCCGAATCCCCAGACCCCCATGCCTCCTGCAAAACCGTCCATACCATCCATAAAGTTATACAGATTGATCATCCACACGACCAGAAGAACCAGAAGGCCGTAAAGCCACCAATCCGCCCATTTGCCATTCAGGGTCACCACGAGGAGCACCGCTGCCGTAACATGGATGCCCAGCCGGATAAGGGGGGGGATATCCCGAAGGTCATCGGCAAGGGATATCGTGGCAATCAGCCCCGTCCCGACCACGAGCAGCGCGACCGGGGCGCCGAAGCCAAGCCCCCACCTGAGGACCGATGCGGCCAGGAGGCCGGAAAGAATTCCAAGCCCCCCGCCCCGGGGTACGGGATGCGCATGAAGGGACCGTTCCCCCGGCGCGTCCATGATTGTGAAGGGTGACGCCTTGGACGCGAGCCATGTCGTCACAGCCCAGGCTGTCAAGAAAGCGACCACCGGCACGGTAAATGTTTCCATCAGGATTTTACGATGCTCCGGACCATCTCCGGCATGCTGTCTACCAGGTTGTGTTTTGGCTCGAAACCGAGTTCCTGCACAATCCTGTCTGACCGATAGCATGCAGAACCCGTAATTCGTGTAAAGGCCTCGGTGTCGAAAAACATCCGGCGGCCCAGCACCCGCCCGACTCCATCGCCAATACGGGCGAGACCCTTGAGTAGCCCGCCGGAAACCGTCCACCCGGGAATCCGCTTGCCCAGGGCTTGGCTGATTTCCTCAAAAAGCCGGCGTGTGGAATACGTATGACCGTCCGTAACAATATAGACCTTACCTCCGGCCTCAGGCCGCTCGGCCGCGAGAATGGCCGCTTCGGCAAGGTCGCGTACGTGCACCAGGGACCGTCGATTGTTCATTTCCGGAAGGGGCGGAAACCGGTTGGCCGAAACGGCGCGGATCATACGGCGGAGATTTCCCTTTACTTCAGGCCCGTATACAAGTGCTGGACGCACGCAGCAGACATGCAGTCCGTGGTCGCGTCCTGCCTCCAGCACGAGTCGCTCAGCCTCCCTCTTGGAGAGGCCATACGGGTCATCGGGAGGGTAGTCCCAGGATTCGTCCACACATTCCTCTCCCGGGTCTGCCACTGACTTGATACTGCTGAAATAGATGAACGCCCGCACCCCGTCCCGACGGGCCCGGCGCAGAAGGCGCCGGGTTCCTTCGACGTTGACTTCCACGTAACGCCTTTCAATTCCGGGTTCCGGTGCAAGGGCGTGCGCCAGGCCGGCCAGATGAAATATAACGTCGACCCCCTTGGTCAGGGATTCCGGGAGAATTTCATCCGTCAGGTCGCAGAGGAAAGACTCGTGCCACGGGCCGGACTGTGACGAACGTCTCAAAGAGGCACGGATTCTGTATCCCCGGCTCTTCAGCGTTTCACAGAGCGGGCGGCCCACGAAACCAGAGGCTCCAGTAACCAGAACAAGGCGATTCATAGATATATCCGCTGACCGGAAACCCGCAGTCCCTTACCACCTGCGGGGCCCCAAAGAGCGGCCTCCGCGGAGGGAATGAACTGCAAACATAATTCGATACCCTGGGCGCTGCCGTCCCGTTTCAAACCCAGGATGGGGACCAAAACGTTCCGACCGCCGTCGCGGATGGCAAACACCCGGATCATCCGGTGGCGAGGCAGGGCTTCAGCCCGTCCCCTCTGGCGATGAGCGGCCATTACCGGCTTCCATTCCGGGAAGGACTGAAGACCCGGTCTCTTCCTGCAAAGGAATCAGGGAGGGAACTTGCCGATGGAGCGGCACAACGGTGAAGGCGTCTTGCTGTTTCGTCACTTACTCCACGCAGGTGTTCACCTGATAGGCCTCAGGTTTCTTCCTTGAGCCCTTCCGCAATCCGGGTGACCACACCCGTCGTGCTCCGGCCTGCCGTGAGGGGAATGAGGGCGACGCGCCCGCCCCACCCCTCCACCAGTTCATGCCCCACGACCCGGTCGCGTGTGTAATCCGCGCCCTTGACCAGGACATCGGGTCTCAGCTTCTGAATGAGATCAAGCGGCGTGTCCTGGTCAAACAGGACAACAAGGTCCACACACTCCAGTGCCGCAACGATGCTGGAACGGTCATTCTGATCCAGGATGGGCCTTGTGGGTCCCTTGAGACGCCGAACAGAACTGTCCGAGTTAAGTGCGACAACAAGCCGGTTTCCCTCCCGGGCCGCGGCGTGGAGCAGGTTCACATGCCCCGCATGGAGCAGATCAAAGCACCCATTGGCAAAGACGACTTTTTGCCCCATATCCCGCCATTGAGCGAGGCGCCTCATGGCTTCGTCCAGGGAACAGACCTTCGGGTTGTGTCCGTCTGTCCTTCCCACGGCCATCTCAAGTTCGTCAATGAAGACCGGCTGGGTGCCTACCTTGCCCACGACAATTCCAGCGGCCGTATTCGCAATTTCTGCCGCCTCACGCCAGGGTCTTCCCGCAGTCAGTGCCGCTGCCAGCGTCGAAATAACCGTATCTCCGGCGCCCGAAACATCAAATACTTCCCGGGCAATGGCAGGAATAACCGCATATTCGGTCCCGCGACTCACCAGGAGCATTCCGTCGGCTCCGCGGGTCACAAGCATCTGATCGAGATCGAGGCCGTCTACCGCAGCCCGCACCGCATCCAGAAGGGATTCAAGGTCGGCCCCTGCCGGTACCCCGGAAAATGCGGAGAACTCTTTCGAATTGGGCGTAATGCAGCTCGCTCCGGAATATCGTTTCCAGTCCGTGCCCTTGGGGTCCACCAGGATCGGGATACCGCGTTCACGCCCTCTCTCGATGGCCGCTCGGCATATTCGGGCTGAAAGAACCCCTTTCCCGTAATCCGAGAGAATCACCCCGTCCGCCTGGTCCATCTGTTCGACAAGACGCGAAACAAAATCGTCCTCGTCTCCCTCCGTAATCGGCATCACAGCCTCTTCGTCAAGCCGCATTAACTGCTGATTATGGGCCATAACCCTCTGCTTCGTGATGGTCGGACGGTCCCCCGTCACGAGAAGATGGTCTCCGATACCGTGCGTGTCCAGAAGCTTCACGAGCTGCTCGCCCTCGCTGTCATCACCGCGAAGCCCCAGAAGGTCCACGCGCGCACCCAGCCCCACAAGATTGTTTGCAACATTGCCCGCACCGCCCAGCACATGGGTCTTCCTCCGAACATGAAGAACCGGCACCGGTGCCTCGGGGGAGATTCGACTCACATCGCCCCAGACATAGCGGTCCAGCATGACATCCCCCACGACCAGGATGCGGACATCACGAAAGCTCAGGGTCATCAGGCCCCCCCCAACCGGGCCTCAATATGTTCCGCCAGGTAATGAATGAGAAAGATATGGGCCTCCTGTACCCGGGCCGTGACAGGGTCCGGGACAACCAGCGCATGGTCCACCATCGCCCCTAATTGTCCGCCGTCTCCTCCAAGCATCCCGATCGTTTGCATTCCCTTCCTGCCCGCCATCCTTACAGCCTCAACAACATTTTCGGAATTGCCGGACGTGGATATCCCGATCAAAACGTCACCCGCCTGGCCGAGACCCTCCACCTGCCGGGCGAATACCCTTTTAAACCCATAATCATTTCCAACCGCAGTGAGCATGGACGTATCCGTCGTGAGCGCGATGGCCGGCCAGGCCGCCCGCTCTTTCTGAAACCGGCCAAGGAGCTCCGCAGCAAAATGTTGGGCATCCGCCGCTGAGCCCCCGTTGCCACAGGTCAGGACCTTGCATCCCTCGTTCAGCCTGTCGGCAAGCAGGTCAGCAACCTCGCTGACCCGGCCTTCCAGCGCGCCCAGCAGGTTCATAACCGCTTCGTGTTCCCGTAATCTTTGCTGAAACATGTTTCGCTCCATTCCGGTTGCCTCTTCTGCTCCACCCGTGATGCTTACCCGGACCGCCAGGACGCGGCCGGTTAGCCCTTAACCGGCAAGATCCCTCTACCTCTTCCTCAGAAACCAGGCCCCGTAGCCATACGCCCGAGATGTATCTGGGAATCGGCCGGGAGGGGGCAGCACCCATATCCTCCTAAAAAAACGCGGTATTTTAACACAGCACGTATCGGTAAATGCCCCGTAGATACGTGACGCCTTGTGGTTTCTAGCCAGGACGGGCAGCCCTCTGACAGAGATCTTCCGCCATCAAGCCGTCGAGAAGACCCGAACGACTGAAAATGGGAAGGGCATTCGTGCGTGACGCGGACGGGCCTGTCTTCGAATTCTCATGCGCGTGCGAGCAGCGTTCCAACCCTTTCCGTTCAGGATGAATCCGTGCGGAACCCGTCATGAATGGCGCGCGGACCCGCACTCCTATCGAACGAGAAGGCCGAACGCGAGGAGCACCACGGTTACGGTTACCACCTTCTTTATCCAGTCGTGCCCTTTCTGCAAGGCTTTCCGGGTGGCGATCTGGGCGCCAATCACATTGCCCACGCCAAGAACAACCCCAACCCAGAGAATGACCTTCCCTTCAAGGAAGAAGATGAGGCACGCAGGGACCGTCAGAATAAAGATCACGATCAATTTGACGGCGCTGGTCCGGATGAGGTCCACTCCCAGAAGCGCCAGTGACGCAATAATCAGAAAACCAATCCCGGCCTGAACGAATCCACCGTAAATCCCTATGAAGAAGAACGCGGCCATAAGCCCGGCGAACTTCCAGCCTGCCAGGCCGTCGCGGTCGAACAGGGTGGTCTGTGTGGTTCGCTCCTTTGGATTCCAGAGGGTGAGCAGGGTAACGGACAGCATGATCAGGGCCAGCGCTTTCTGGAACGCCGCGTCGCTGATCACCACGGCAAGCCTGGCCCCCAGAATCGAACCGGCAATGGCCGGAACCGACAGGGCCAGGGAAAGGCGGATGGGGAAGTGACCTGCACGCCGGAACGCCCAGATCGCCCCCACATTCTGAAGAAGAATGCCAATCCGGTTTGTCCCGTTGGCCACGGTGGCGGGAAGTCCGAGAAACATGAGGGCAGGAAGGGTCAGAAAAGAGCCTCCCCCGGCCAGTACATTAAGAAAACCCGACAGGACCCCCACCGCAAAGAGGAGAGCGAGTTTAAGAAAAGAGGTCTCCTCCATATGGGCGCGTCACCGTCCCCGCTCTTCAGAACGTAAGGTTCTGCCGGCTCATCAGGAGCTCGCCAAGGAAAGATCCGGGCTTAACCTCTGCGCCGTCAATGAGCTCCTTGCCCGTAAGCCCTTCGGGTTCCACGCAGGATGCGCAGACGTAGAACTTGCACCCGAAATCCTCGGTTACGGTCCTGACCAGATCCTGCAGCGGCGAAAACGCATGTGAGCACACCTGCGAGACGATCTATTCCTGCGCCAAGCAAGAAGATGA
>Ga0209536_100011049_pt1 | contig 13253 bp, 12 predicted proteins | sample DeeMarSeWOR28_12_FD_187461 | JGI IMG/M metagenome (GOLD analysis project Ga0209536, IMG submission 187461) | Marine sediment microbial communities from White Oak River estuary, North Carolina - WOR-2-8_12 (SPAdes) (version 2) | ecosystem: Environmental > Aquatic > Marine > Intertidal zone >...
CTGACCTTGGACGTGGAGGCTGAGGACGAGATCAGGACGGTCACATCGGGGGACCTCGTGTCAGAGGACCCCAAGGTCGTCCCTGTGAGCCCCGGTGTACCGTTGACCAAGCTTGCCCCAGGGCAGGCCGTCAGACTAGAGGCCTACGCCCGCCTTGGGACAGGCAAGACCCACGCGAAGTGGCAGCCCGTCTCATCGGCCATATACCAGCACGTGGGGGACATAGAGATCGACGGGAAGACCTGCACCGGATGCGCAAAATGCGCGGAGGTGTGCCCTACGAACGTCCTAGAGATCGAGGGAGGCAAGCTCCGCGTTGCAGACATAAACGCGTGCATCCTGTGCGGTGACTGCGTCAACGTATGCCCGGTTGACCCTGCCGCCCTCACCCAAGGCATGAAGGACAACGTGTACCTATTCACCGTGGAATCGACGGGATGCCTGCCCCCCGAGAGAATCGTCACCGAGGCGGGGAGGATACTCACCGAGAAGTTGTCCGAGCTGGCCGGGAAGATCGAGAGGGGCGAGACCTCCGAGGAGATAGTCGAGATGGACCTGGGCACCCAGAGGGTGCGGGGGCTCTACAGCATAGGCTCCACGGACATCGACGAGGAAGAGGAGGAAATAGATGAATGATGAACCCACTGCTCAAGGAGACGATTAAGACACTCAAGGACGCATCGAGGAAGAGCGGTCAGAACATCTGGGCCGCCATGGCGGAGGGGCTGGACAAGCCCAAGCGGAGGAGGGTCTCCGTGAACCTGAGCAGGATCAACAGGCACACCCAGCCGGGGGACATCGTCGCCGTCCCGGGGAAGGTCCTCGCATCGGGAGCACTCGACCACCCTGTCACCGTAGCGGCGTACTCATTCTCGGACGGCGCTAGGAAGAAGATAATCCAGACCGAGGGAAAAGCGGTGTCTCTGACCAGCCTCATTGAGGAGCAGGTCGAGCCCTCGAAGATCAAGATCCTGAAATAAGCCACTACCACATTTCTCGAGCCCCCAACACTGGTCTTCGGCTTACTTTTACAGGGAAAACTAAGAGGAAAAGCCCAAGCCTTCTAAGGATCGCCCTCAAAAGTCTTATATACAAATTTTTTTTATAAAAATCGGTACAGGTTCTGTAAAGTTTAACAATTAAGTTGACTTGCAGCACCTGTATTCAGGAAAATGTGATAAAAATGGCTCTAGTGATAGGTAAACACAAGACGGACAAGGCTACATTGGAAACGATATATCAGAAATTTGAGGAAGAATGGCTGCCTAACATGGGCGAAGGAAGGGACTTTCCAGAAATCGTGTACGGCCCAAAAACGATTGGCATAAGCATGTTTCATAAGGTGCTCTTCATCGTCGATGGGTCCGACCTCCAGATCAGGAATCTAACCAATCTACTATACGGTTACATGAGCTTGGAGGTTCACAGGCTATACGAGATCATGTCAAAAGATGAAGTAGACGCTCTTCCCCAGCACTACTAAGGATACATTTTTTCTCCTTTTTTTTAAGATAGCAGTTCTGGATTCATTTACTTAAAAGGGTCATCTCCACTCATCAAGTTCCATGGCGTAGTAGGTCTGAACCCTTCGTGGACGAGGCTGGATGAGCGTGGCTATTAGCACCCCCATCACGAACCCCCCTACGTGGGCCCAGAAGGCGACCCCCGTGTCCCAGGGCGAGAGAGCCATCAGAAACTGGTAGAGGAACCAGACGCCTATCATCGTGTAAGCCCTGACGTTGATTACCCTCACGAAGAAGCCTATGCCGACCAACGTCCGGATACTGCGCTTGGGGTAGAAGACGAAGTACGCGCCTAGCACCCCTGCGATGGCCCCTGAGGCCCCTACGGCGGGCTGGACGGAGTCCATCGCCGTGATGAGCCAGACTGTTGAGGCAGTGATCCCGCAGACAATATAGAACCCGAGGTACGAGAGGCGCCCCAGTAACATGGATCTGCTCCGGCATGCGATGTGGTCCTCGATGTTGTCCCCGAAGATCCAGAGGAAGAGCATGTTCCCCAACAGGTGGGTCCAGCCCCCGTGGAGGAAGATGTTGGTGATGAATGTGTATAGCCCCTGCCCCCCCAGGACCCTCACGGGGATTATGCCGTACTCGATCAGGGTGTAGATGAAGAAGGATGCCCCGGACGACGACTGCCATAGGAAGACAGCGATGCACGAGGCGATCAGAGCCCACGTGACTATCGGCCTCAGCCTTGTCGGATTCTCGTCGCCCAGCGGGAGCATGGCAACATCTACTCTACTTGGGTACGAGATTAAGCTTGTTTTATTTAAGCGAAATTTGGGTATGGAAGCCCGGGAGAGGTCTCTCCTATCGTCCGTTTTCCCTGCGCCTCATCATCGGGAACAGGATAGTCTCCTTGATGCTCGTGTTATTAGTCAGCAACATCACGAGCCTGTCTATGCCCACACCCAGACCCCCAGTCGGCGGCATCCCATAACGCATGGCCTCCAGGAAGTCCTCATCGTACGGGTGGGCGTCTGCATCCCCATCCCTCGCCCTGCTCATCTCCTCCTCGAATAGCCGCTGCTGCAGCACCGGGTCGTTGAGCTCGGTGTAGGCGTTCGCCATCTCCATACCGTTGATGAAGAGCTCGAACCTCTCGATGAGGTCAGGGTCCCCCCGGTGGATCTTGCAGAGAGGCACCGTCTCCTTCGGGTAGTCGGTGACGAACGTGGGCTGGATCAGGCTGCTCTGACAGAAGTGGTCGAAGAGCTGGGCGATGAAGAGCCCCCTGTTGTACCCCCTCCTGCCCATGAGCTTGCGGTAGTTGTCCGGGTCGCAGTCCCTGAGGATCTCCTCAACCTGACCATCGTCGAGGCTTTCAACATCTATTCCAGCGATCTCACTCAGGGCGTCGTACATGGTCACCCTCCTCCAAGGGGGGGTCAAATCGACCCTGGCCCCGTTGTACCTCGCCACCGAGGAGCCGTGGATATCCATGGCTAGAGTCGAGATCATCCCCTCCGTGAGCTCCATGATGTCACTGTAGTCCGCGTAAGCCTGGTAGCACTCCATCATCGTGAACTCGGGGTTGTGGGTGACGTCTATCTCCTCGTTCCTGAAGTTCTTGCAGATCGTGTACACCCTGTTGTAGCCGCCGATCGTCAGCCTCTTGAGGTAGAGCTCGGGGGAGATCTGGAGGTACCGGGTCTCGTCCAAGTAGTTGACGCGTGTGGTGAATGGCCTCGCCGTCGCCCCTCCGTAGGACTCTTGGATCAGGGGCGTCTCGACCTCAAGGAAGCCTCTGGAATCCATGAAGGCTCTCACCCCCGAGATGATCCTGCTCCGTATTCGGAATAGGTCCCTCACGTCGGGGTTGAGGAGGAGGTCCAGGTACCTCTGCCTGTAGCGGGTCTCCACCCTGCTCAGGCCGTACCAGCTCCCCGGCAGGTCGTAGAGGGCCTTCGAGAGCAATGACATCCGCTCGACCTGGATGGTGAGCTCCCCCATCTTCGTGTAGAACAGGCCCCCGGAGACCCCCAGGAAGTCCCCCCTCTCGACGTACCTCCTCAGGAAGTCATACCACTCATCACCGATGACGTCCAACCTGAGCTGGCACTGCAGCTTGTGGTCGTCGTCGTGGAGGTCGACGAAGGTCATCCCCCCGTGCCTCCTGATGGCCATGACCCTCCCCGCGGTGGCCACCGTCCCTTGTATGACGGTGCCGGAGCCCGCGCTCCTGGTGATCTCCCTCACGGTGTGGGATATTTCGAAGTTTGGTGGGTATGGGTCTATTCCTTGAGAAACTAGTTCCTGTAAAAGGCTAGCGCGCCTTTTTATAATCCTCTCTCATCACTTTCACTTCCATTACAGGTGGCTAATGAGTATTCGCCACCTAGCCCCATTAGTCAGACAGGGGATTTTTAAGTCTTTTCCGAGGCTAGACTTTCACTTGGTGATTCGATTCAGTTGGGATATGACAGAACTTGTGTAAAAAGGAAAACTATATGAATATCTAGCTGAACTTCAGGAGGATAATTGAGAGGATAAAAAAATGGAGAGTATACTTGAGGACATCAGAGTTCTAGACATGACCCACGTCTGGTTCGGCCCGTGGTCCACCATGATGTTGGCGGAGCTGGGCGCCGAGGTCATCAAGGTGGAGCCGCCGTGGGGCGGGCTGGGCAGGATCCCCCAGCAGGGCACCCTCTACGGGGGAGCGAGCGCGACGTTCCACCACTTGAACCTCAACAAGAAGGCCATCGCCATAGACCTGAAGAACCCGGAGGGGATCAAGATCTTCAAGGAGCTCGTGAAGAAGGCCGACGTCGTCGTCCAGAACTTTGCACCCGGCACCATGGAGCGGATGGGGCTGGGCTACGACGTGCTGAAGGAGGTCAACCCCAAGATCATCTATGCCGCCCTCTCGGGCTTCGGCCAGACGGGGCCCTACTCGACCTGGGCATCCTACGCGGTCATCGCCGAGGCCATGGCCGGGTTCACCAGGAACCAGGGGATGAACGTGGACCCCGAGGGCCCACCCAAGAGCATGACGGGCGCCTTCGGCGACCTCGCTCCCGGCACCATGGCCGCCATGTGCATCATTGGGGCCATCAGGTACCGAGACAAGACCGGCAAGGGGCAGATGATCGACGTCGCCCAGACCGACTGCATGGTCGCCTACCAGACAGGCATCACCAACTACCTCATAACGAAGCAGACCGAGCTGGAGAGGCGGGCGGAGCAGGAGGAGAGGCGCAAGCAGCAGCAGGGCAGGGGCGGGATGATGAGGATCAGCGGCATACTCGAGGTGAGCGACGGCTACATCCACCTCGCGGGCTGGAGGCCCAAGGGAATGGAGAAGCTCAAGGAGGTCATGGGCGTCGAGGAGCTCGAGCAGGAGGCGGTCAAGGAGCACATCAAGACCATGCCCCGCGACGAGGCCGTCAAGTTCTTCGCCGACGTAGGGCTCCCAGTGGCTCCCGTCTACTGGGCGAGCGAGGCCACAAATGACCCCCACGTCCGCGCCAGGGACATGTTCGTCGAGGTGGAGCACCCCAAGATGGGTAAGTACGAGGCCGTCAACTTCCCGGTGAAGATGTCCGAGTCACCCGGCAAGGTAACTTCGTACGCTCCTCTACTCGGAGAGCACAACAAACAGGTCGTCATGGACTACCTCGGCTACACAGAGGAGCAGTACGCCGAGCTCAAGAAGAACGGCGTGATGGCTGAGGGAGTCTAAACTCCCCTACAATTTCTATCCCTTTCCCCATAGGAACCACCGACGCCTGATTAACATTTTATATCAATTAGGACTACCTAGGTCGAGAAACATATGACAAAGTTGTTTTTCGACGGAGAGAAAGCCTTCAAGTATATCGAGAAGCTCGCAGTCGACATCGGAACAAGACCCAGTGGGAGCGAGGCCGAGAAGAAGGCCGCGGACTGGATCGACTCCGAGTTCAAGGCACTCGGTCTTAAGACATCCATCGAGGAGTTCGAGGTCACCACGGGGAGGGTAGTCTCCCAGAAGCTCCAGGTACTGGAGCCGGAGATGGGGGAGATCCCCTGTGAGGTGATGCCCCTCTACGGAAGCACGGGCCCGGACGGGGTGACCGGGGAGCTGGTCTACCTCGAGACCTACGACGAGGAGTACCTCACCCCTGAGATCGAGGGCAAGATAATCATGACCTCCGGACGACCCCAGGACAGGAAGAAGTCGTACCGCCTGCTATCCAAGTACAAGCCCCTGGCAATGATCTTCATCGAGAGCGCTCCCAGGGTCCTCGCGAAGAACCTCTGGGGAAGCCACCTCGTCAAGGAGAGGTACGGGGAGCTACCGGCCCTCAGGATCTCGTTCATGGACGGCCGCAAGCTGGTCCAGTCAGGGGCCAGCAGAGTCCACGTCGTCGCAGAGACCGAGTCAAAGACGGTAAAATCTCAGAACGTCATCGCCGAGGTGGAGGGCTACGAGAGACCCGAGGAGATCATCGTGGTCGGAGGCCATTACGACACCGTCCTCGAGGTCTCAGGGGCGGGGGACAACGCAGGTGGCACCGCCATAACCATGGAGCTCGCCAGGGTCTTCAAGGAGAAGGGGACGAAGAGGACCATAAGGTTCGCCGCATGGGGCTGCGAGGAGGTCGGGCTCCTCGGGAGCAGGGACTACGCCACCAAGCTGAGGAAGGCCTCCGAGGAGGCTAAGAAGGAGAACGAGGACGAGGACCAGACGGAGCTGGACAGGACCGTGCTCTGCGTGAACCTCGACGTCCACGGGGGCTTCCTGGGCACCAACTCGTCAAGGACCCTCGGCCCGCCCGAGCTGAAGACGTCGGTCATTCTGCTATCCAAGGAGACCGGGACGGTGTTCACAGTGAACGAGGGGGTATACTCCTCCGACGGGACCTCCCTCTCCGCTGTCGGAATCCCCAGCGTCTCCTTCTCCAGGAGCACCCCCAGCAACACATTCATGCACAGCGTCGAGGACGACATCAGCTGGCTCAACCCGAGGGCGCTCCACAGCCAGGGGAGGTTCATCGAGGAGTACCTGACGAGGTACGTCGCCGAGGCCGCGGCTTTCCCCTTCGAGAGGAAGATACCTGAGAAGCAGAAGAAGGAGATAGAGGACTACTTCAAGCGCAGCCTGAGAGGTATGCCCTGACCCTCCAGCGGGGCCATATCTACCTATTTTTTTGTAGCAACCTTGATATTGGTAGGTCCCGGAGTAGACCAGAAGCCCATGAAGGAGACGTTGACCCCCAAGAAGCTGACCTTCATCGCATTGATGGCGGCCCTCGGAAACGTCCTCTCCTTCATCTCGATAAGGCTGGCACCCCTAGTGCCCTCAATCCCCCTCGGGCCGACGAGCTTCTCCCTCGCCCTCGACCTGTCCCACATGTCTACATTCATTGCGGCCTTCTTTGGGGGACCCGTTGTGGGGGGACTCACGGCACTAATCGGGAGCTTGGTGGCAGCGTTCGAGTTCGGCTTCTCCCAGGGGAACTTCATCTCAGGCTTCGGGCTACCCGTAGGAAAGGCCCTTACGGGCATCACGGCGGGACTCCTCATGAGGCGGCTCGTGGTCGACGGAAAACGGGTTACGATGGTGGTCTCGACGGTCGTCTCCTACATCCCGGAGGGGATAGTGACGTACCTCATCTTCATGTACCTCTTCCCGCTGTTCATCCCAGGCTCCATCTTCTGGGTGGCCGCGCTCACGGTGCAGGTCCTCGTGAAGGCGACCATCGAGATGGTGGTGATGGGCGTCCTGCTGGCTGCGATGCTCGGAAACCAAGGGTTCACGCAGTACGTCAGGGGCTCATTTAGCTAGGAACAATGCGATTTACATTTTCAATAAATCGCAAGTGACATATTGGTAGGTACCCCTACACCACTTTCCTTAAATGGGAAGGTTCATAACAGAATCAGATATGAGTTGATAGGGCGGAGGAGGCTGAACTCGGGGGACGTGCGGGGGCTCGTCTTCGAGTCCATCGGGCTTATCGACGACGCCCAGATGAAGCTTCAACTGCCCATCTGTGAAAACCTCGCAGCCACAAGAAGCATTCTCAAGCGAGGGAATTTCCAAGCAGCTCCACTCCGTAAGGAGAGGGAGGGCAAGTACCACACCCTCTACGGAGACTTCTCCCCTCCAGCGACGATCATCCTAGACGATGAGCTACCATTCTGCGACAGCCCCCTTGACATACCCGAGGTCCCCCGCACAATGACCTACTACACCTCAGTCCACGAGGTCATCCACGCTGACGACTACGCGGGGGGCGACCGAGTCGTCAATGGAACCAGACAGCACATCCTTGAAGACCATAAGGATAAGCTCGATGTCAGCATGGAGATCATCAGGCAGCGATCCGACGACGACTGCATCAGGACAGAGGAGGAGCTCGCGGGGCTCTGGGCGATCCAGTACGCGGACCTCCTCACCCACTACAGGTCATACGTCGTCATCAGGCAACACAAGTTTCCGAGGCTCGACTTCATCTGGGACCTCATGCAGAGCGACCTCTTCCCCCCCAGCCTCCTCACCAAGATCGAGCGGGAGAAGGGAACCCGATACATATTTGAGACGATAATCGACCGGGTGGGGGAGTACTGCCTCATAGACGCCCTCAGAGAAAACATACACATTGGCGAGAGAAACGCCGACGCCTACACCGTCTAAAGCCTAACAATTATATCCACTATCCCCTTCTGGTTCTCTGGTACTGATGCTCTACGATACTCTCGTCACCACCTACGAGAAACTTGAGGCGACTACGAAGAGGCTGGAGATGACCGACATACTGGCCTCACTGCTCAAGGAGGCCAGCCCGGATGAGATCGAGCAGGTCATCTACCTCACCCAGGGGAAGATTCACCCGGACTGGACCGGAGAACCAGAGATAGGGATGGCCGAGAAGATGGTCATCACATCCATCGTGAAGGCCACTGGGCTGGGCAAGTCAGAGGTCGAGGCACTAGTGGCAGAGAAGGGGGATATAGGCCTCACGGCCGAGGACGCCCTCAAGGGTAAGAGGCTGGGCAGGCTCGGGGGGAAGAGGCTCTCCGTCTCCGATGTCTACGGCACCCTCGACCAGATCGCCAAAGAGTCCGGGAAGGGGAGCTCCGGAAGGAAGATAGACCGCCTCGTGAGGCTCATGGTCAACTCCTCCCCCCTCGGAGCCCGCTACCTGGCACGGACGGTGGTGGGGGCCCTCAGGCTCGGCATCGGGGACATGACGATGCTGGACTCCCTCGCACTGGCCTACACGGGTTCTGCGAAGAACAGGCCCGTCTTGGAGCGGGCGTACAACTTAACCAGCGACTTGGGGTACGTGGGCAGGACCATGGCAGCTGAAGGGCTAGAAAGGCTGGAGAACGCAGAGATCATAGTGGGGAAGCCCATCAGGATGATGTCCGCCCAACGCCTCTCCACGTCCGAGGAGGTCCTCGAGAAGTTGGGGGAGTGCTCCGCCGAGTACAAGCTCGACGGGGAGAGGTTCCAGATCCACAAGAACGGGGAACACGTGGAGATCTTCTCCCGGAGAATGGAGAACATCACCCACATGTACCCAGACGCCGTGAAGATGATGGTCGAGCAGGTTAAGGCCGAAACGGCCATCGTGGAGGGGGAAGGCGTCGCCATTGACGCCGAGACAGGTGATATGAAGCCCTTCCAGACGCTGATGCAGCGGCGGAGGAAGTACGGTATCGAGGAGATGATGGAGAAACTCCCCGTGGCCGTGTTCCTCTTCGAGTGCCTATACGCTGACGGCGAGGACCTCACCCTCCGACCCTACCCGGAGCGTAGGGGACGACTCGGGGAGATCGTGGAGGAGACCGAACGATTCAAGCTCGTCAGGGCTAAAGCGATCTCTGAGGCATCGGAACTAGACGACTTCTTCGAGGAGGCCATAGCCGACGGCACAGAGGGGCTGCTGGTCAAGTCCGTCTCGGACGACTCCATCTACAGGGCTGGCGGACGCTCCTGGCTCTGGATGAAGCTGAAGGCCAGCTACCAGAGCAAGATGGTTGACCCCGTGGACCTGACGATTGTCGGAGCCTTCTATGGCAGAGGACGCAGGGCTGGTAACTACGGCGCCCTCCTAGGCGCGGTCTACGACCCAGAGGAGGACACGTACAGGACAATCTGCAAGGTGGGGACAGGCTTCACCGACGAGAACCTGGCCAAGATACCCGAGATGCTCGAGGAGTATCAGCACGAGGGCAGGCATCCCCGGGTCGACTCCCTGATGGAGGCCGAGGTCTGGTTCAGCCCCGGTGTGGTGATGGAGGTCCTGGGGGACGAGCTCACCCTGAGCCCAGTCCATACGGCCGCCTACGGGCAGCTGAGGAAGGACTCAGGGTTGGCGGTCAGGTTCCCAAGATTCATCAGGTGGAGGGACGACAAGTCCCCCGAGGAGGCGACCCAGGTCGCCGAGGTCGTGGACATGTACAACGCCCAGACCAAGACCGTGTGAAGCAACCGTTTTATCCTCCCACCATATTCTATGCAATTCATGATGAACGGAGAGGTTCTCTCGAAGCTGGATGACACCTACACGCTGAGGCTCCTCGAGGACATGATCCGTATAAACTCGGTGGTGGGCCAGGAGGGGGAGCTCGCCGAGTACATAAGGGCCGAGCTGGAGTCTCTGGGGTTCAAGTGCGAGATGGACGAGGTGGAGCCAGGGAGGCCCAACGTCTACGCCAGGCTGGGTGGCGAAGGGCCGGGGAAGAGGCTCAACTTCAACGGGCACACCGACACGGTCCCCATCGTCGAGGGATGGGACACCGACCCGTTCACACCTGTGACCAAGGAGGGGCGGATGTACGGGCTCGGCTCATGCGACATGAAGGCCGGCATAGCCTGCACCATTAACGCCCTGAAGGCTATAGTAGAATCCGGCCTAGAATTCAACGGGGAGCTGTCCTTCTCTGGGGTCATCGACGAGGAGGCCTACGGCGTCGGCGCCAAGGCGCTGCTGAAGACGGACCTCGCGGGCGTCGACGCCATAGTGCTGGCAGAGCCCTACCCGGGGAACGAGACGAAGCCCATCCCCTTGGGGATAACAGGGAAGATACTATACGACATCTACGTCCGCGGCAAGGCGGCCCACGGATTCAGGCCCCACCTCGGGGTAAACGCCGTCGAGGAGGCCAGCAAGATTATCGCGAACCTGGACGGACTCGAGTTCATAGACCATCCGGACTTCGGTCAAGGCAACTACTCGACCCTCAAGATCGAGGGGGGCTACGATGTCTACTCGGTGGTCGTACCAGCAAGATGCCGGTTCGAGGTCAACAGGCTTCTGGTGCCGGGTGAGACAGTGGAGACCGCCATCAAGGACATGGAGAGGCTTGTTGAGTCCCTAGACCTAGAGGCTAACGTCGAGGTGAAGACTAAACCGCCGAAATACGAAGCCTACGTCATGGAGAAAAGCGATCCCATCCTACAGATTTTCGACGAGATCTACCAGGAGGTCATGGGAAAGGAGCCCCTGTACGAGTACGCATCTGGGATAACCGACGCAAACATATTCGCCGGGGAGGGGGGCATATCCTGCTTACATCTCGGACCAGAGAGAGGTGGGGCACATCAGAAGAACGAGTACGTGCCCCTGGATTGGTTGCCCCCTGTATCCAAAATGTACGCGCTGATAGCGGCGAGATTCCTTGGGGAGCCATGAGAAACCTAAAATTGAGCACGGGCTCGAATGCCCCCGACATTTCATTTATTAGGGTTCAGTTTCGTATTAGGAGAAGGTGTCCAGTATGAGCGACGTAATCACGATGAAGGAGTTCAAGAGGCTCGACATCAGAATCGGGACCGTGGCCGAGGTGGAGAAGGTCTCCGGATCCGACAAGCTCTACAAGCTACAGGTAGACATAGGAGGGGAGCTACGCCAGATAGTCACTGGCCTCGTCGACTGGTACACGGCCAACGACCTCTCAGGGAAGGTGATAGCTGTGGTCCTGAACATGAAGCCGGCCAAAATATTCGGCCAGTGGTCCTATGGCATGCTCCTGGCGGCCGAGATAGATGGGAAGCTTGCGCTCCTTACGACCGACCACGAGATACCGAACGGTGCAAGAATAACCTAAAATCACATCGCTATTCTCGTGAGAGATAATATTCTCTCTTCATTTTCTTATAACTTAAAAATCGATCAGAGAATACACTAGTTTCGCGAGAGATATCTAAAAAAAGGATTGGGAGAGCTACTCTCTCCAGCAGACGACCTTGCCCTCTTTCTCCAGGGCCTTGACCTGCTCCGGGGTGTAGCCCAGCATCGTTGTGAGGACCTCCTCAGTGTGCTGCCCCAGCATGGGGGCGCCCGAGACGACCTCTCCGGGGGTCTTGTAGAACTTAGCTGGGAAGTTGGGCACCCTGTATTCTCCCACGGCGGGCTGGGACGCCTTGACCCACATGCCCCTTTCCAGGAGGTGGGGGTCGTCCATGGCCTCGTGAGCCTCGTACACCGGAGCCGCCGGGAAGCCCATGTCGCCCAAGAACTTGAAGGCCTCGCGGCGGGTCATCTTCTCGATGTGCTCCTTCAGCATGTCGTTGGTGAGCTCCTCTACCCCGAGGGCCTCCTTCAGGCTGTCGAGGGCCTTCGCCCTGGCACCCATGAGCTGAACCCAGCCGTCGCTGACCTTGTACATGCCGCCGATGCGGGTGGGGTCGTCGCTCCTCCTCCTCTCTGGGGCCTTCTGACCGCTATCCTCCCAGAGGGCGTGGCCCACCGAGCTACAGGTGTTGAAGGAGACCATGGTGTCCGTCTGGTTGATGTCCACCATCTGCCCCTCACCTGTCCTATCCCTGTGACGTATGGCTGCCGTGATGGCGAAGGCTGCGAACGTCGCTGGACCTATATCGCCGATTGCGCCTGCCAGCGATGAGGGCGGGCCGTCGCCCCGTATGCTCCTCGCGTTGCTGAAGGTGTGGCCGCTCATGGCCTCGGCGATGACCGCGTAGGATGCGTACCTGCTGTACGGGCCTTCTTGGCCGAAGCCCGAGAGGGCAGCGTAGATTATCTTGGGGTTGAGCTCCTTCTGGACCTCGTAGCCGAAGCCCAGCCGCTCCAGGGTCCCAGGGACGAAGTTCTGGACGACGACGTCCGACTGCTTTATCAGCTCCTTGATTATGGACTTCCCCTCCTCGCTCTTCAGGTCGACCGATATGTCCTTCTTGTTGAGGTTCAGCGCGTAGAAGGTGGTGCTCACCTGCTTGAACAGGGCGCCCGGGCCGAGGCGACCGATGGTCCCCCAGGGGGGCTCCACCTTGATGACCTCCGCGCCCAGCTCCGCCAACATCATCGTGCAGTACGGACCGAACCAGACATGGGTGAAGTCTAGAATCCTGATATCCTCAAGTATCTTAGCCATGTAAATCCTACAATAGGTTAAGGTATCATTATTAATCCTTTATCCCAGTCAAGAGCGTTTTGAGAAGCTGTTTTTCTCTCACGATTAGAGAAAAATAACGATAAATGACGCTTTCGAGTCAGTAAATACGACCATATTTAGGTAAATAGACTCAGACGGTTCACGGAAAGACGTCGAAAAAGACCCAAAATCAACGTACGTTACAGTAATCCCTATCTCCGTAACGTATCCTTGCTGTAGATTTCAGCTACACACAAACGAACATATCACGAAACAGGACCCACTTGGTACAGGTAACCAAAAAGGTGGTTAGAAAATGAGGAAAAGTAAAGCGCTAAGCGAGGTCGTGTCAACACTCATACTACTCGTCGTAGCAGTACTACTCGCAGCCGTCGCAAC
>Ga0209536_100011051_pt1 | contig 13251 bp, 7 predicted proteins | sample DeeMarSeWOR28_12_FD_187461 | JGI IMG/M metagenome (GOLD analysis project Ga0209536, IMG submission 187461) | Marine sediment microbial communities from White Oak River estuary, North Carolina - WOR-2-8_12 (SPAdes) (version 2) | ecosystem: Environmental > Aquatic > Marine > Intertidal zone >...
AGCTTATAGGATTGTGATCCTGGAGTATCTTGAGACACCTGTATGTTAGTAGCATTGTTGCTATAGATCCAGCCATATCGCGCGCCCATAGGCCCAGAAGTGAAGTCAATCAACTTACCTCTATAAGCACCTACAGTCATGCCAGAACCAATAGTTAGATCTAAACCATTAGCTCTCGAACTGGCATTGATACTTGATATAACATGTGATGATGCTACAGACGTAGAGCCAGAGATGGTAACCTTGTTGAGATCTTCAAGAACAGGAGGAAGCACATAGTTTACCCCTGTACCAGCTACATGGATAGTCCGTGATATTGCAGCATATACAGGAACTTCTCTAATAGCACGTGCAATAGTAGCAAATGGACCAACAGCACCAACACCAATAGTAGGTGATGTGCCATCAAGATTATCATCATCGCCAAGCAGATTGTTAACATACAGGTTTACAGGTACGGAACCATCGTCTTCCCATAGACGACCACCCGATGTTACACTAGCTCCACCACCCGAGGAGATAATTCCAATTGGCACATTAGCTCCTATTAGCCCATAGACTATATATCTAGTTTACTACAGGGCAAGAACAAAAGACATTAAGCAGATTGCTGCGGAGAATATGGCTCCAAATGTCATGATTATTGCCCACTCATCCAGATTAGCGATTGGATGCCGGATAAGCCTTACTACATCAGCTATCAATTCACGAGGCTTTGTGATTATACTCCAGGAGTTCCATCTCAACATACGCCCTAAGTACACACCAAAACCTGCTACGGCAGACACTGCAGCATACAGACCATACACGACTAACGGACTACAAGAGCCACATAGTGCACCGATCATCTGAAAAACACTCAATGCTCCTATCCAGAGACCAAGTGCTGCAACGCTACTAAGAAGCACGATATCGACCCAGTGCTCACGATCACCGAGGTACTTGAGATCAGTTACAAGATATGGTGCATTCGGCAGAAAGAGAAGCCACGCAGGCACTATGAGTAATAGAGCAAGACCTCCAACCCCTGCAAGGCTAGAGAGTAAAAGAGGAACCCATGCAAGTGTAAGATTGATAGCAAGCCACTTCAGCCAAGGAACATTAGCTAGCTTCTTGTCTCTAACTGCAACTCCGGCTAAGACTATTACTGTTCCGAGCAACGTGCCAAGATACACCATGACTTCACTACCGTACTACATACTCTCCAGTATCAGCAAAGAAACCCTTACGCTCACTTTGTGTGGTGATAGTAGCTAATGTGCCACCACCATCCTCATTGATCGTTCCCATGTTTATCTCCTAGACTACAGCATATCTCATGCATTAAAAGCCCATCCAATAATATCAACGACTGCAGCGTCGGCGTCTTGTACGTCAACCTTACAACGCAAGACTTGATCGGTGCCAGGTGGCAGCCATAGATGTGAGTTGCCCCATTGGGAGTTTCCGGCCGAGATGAAAACCATCCCATTACCAGCCTCGCTGAAACCCTTGGGTAAGACCTGGAAGTTGGAATTCGAGCCACCATTACCGTTGTCATAATACAAACCATAGTAACCTTCGTCAGCAATTGGAGGAATAGCTTTTGAACAGTCTGCATCAGTCCAACCAGCCGCTGTGGTCAATGCTCCCAGGTCTACTCGCAATCGAGAGTCTGCAATCGGAATCTCGTAATAAAATCTACGAGTTGTTCTTTTGGTTGTCATGTTGAACGGATAGAAATCACCAGATCCGTCATTCCTCACAGCCCCAAGTAATCTCTTGTACAGGTATCCACTAGGCATAGTTGGAGACGATGAACTAGTACTTAGTAGTGCTGCTGCAGTCCCGTCTGCTTTCGAAATCACCCATAGGTAATACCATGTTGAGTTGGCCTCACTTCCTGTGTCCAGCCCATTAGCTCCACCCGCTGTGATGTCAGCAGTAAGCGTTGAACCTACAGTAATGTCTACAGTGTCACTATCATCTCTACAAGAGCCAGTCTCAATGTCAACTGTGCTGGCTGTATTGTAAACGGCCTTAAGACCTTCGATATAGTTAGTTGGAAGAGTGCCTAGAGAAGCTGCTCCACCTACACCGTAAACAATGATCCTTGTGCCTGCTGCAAAACTACCAAGACTTGGCCAAAATCGTAGCGATGTAATTGCGTTTGTGTTGGGCCGATAGTGCCAGGTCCTAGTGTGGAGATAAAGTTTAGCAGTCTGAGATGCTCCATAGAAACTACTATGTGCCACTTTAACCTTGGTGTCTGAGTATCTTGGGATGCGAATATCATGCTCAAAGAAGGCATCAGTCTGAGCACCAGTCCCGTACCACGACCCTATATGTGAATAATTGGACTCTGTGGCGGCAGCCCGAGCGCCATTTTCTACAAGATTCTGCTGCATATGATAATTAGTATCTGTGGTGTCTCCGTTCATCTGCATATTGAGGTCACCAGCTTCGCCTGTGTCGGTCGAGCGCGCAGACAATCTAATATAGAGGTCGTCATACTTCTGTGGAATATTGTCAATCGTAATGTCAGCTTCTGTTCCGGTTACCTCATAATCATAGATCTTCGTCATTCCCCCAACTTGAGCTACTTGTCCTGCTTTGATACCGATGAGACGGGCGATAGTACCGGAGACGAAATTACCAGAAACTGGTAATACCTTTACGGACGTGATTGCGCTGGTGCCACCGTCCCAAGCCAGTGTTCTTTCAAAATCGCCAATTTCTCCTACACTAGCACCGGCATTAGCCCAGGTATGACAAACGGCTATCTTTCTGCTGCTGTCTTGGGTGTACTCAGGAATCGAGATTGTGGTATGGGCGAAGGTGCCTGCTGGCGCTGAAGTCCCAATGGTGGCAAACGATTTGTTGTCGTTGGTTTCTCCGTGTCCACCACTGTTGTTAAAAGCACTATTGTCCTGACGATAATAGTTAGATGCCGTTGAATCACCATTCAGTTCTACTTTGCCATCCAGCGCAGTACCAGCCGTATCACTTCTACTTCTAAGCTCGATCCTTATATGATCATAATCCTGCGAAATATCACTAAATGTGATACTGGCCGCAGATGCTGTTAGCTCACGAGAATCAAGCAATACCTCACTTGAGAAACCTGGACTAATCTCCTCTAATCTAAAACCACCTAATGCTACTTGTACACTCATTACACTGTCTCCACTGTCCAGGTTCCAATGCCACTTGTTACTACCCACTCTGTTGCACTAACAGCTGCAACGGTGATGCAGTGACCCACAGTTGATGCTTCTACACTACCACCAGTAATAGTAACCTCATCGGCCAGCCTGATTGTCTCTCCTGACTGTGCAGTGACCTTTAGGTTGTAGGCTGCCATAACATAGAACGTATAGCCCAAGCCAGCAGCAGCACTTGGCAAGTCGAACTCTACCTCTACAGTAGCTCCAGCATTAGTGAATAGCTTATTCACATCAGTAGCCAGAATAGTGTAACCAGCGGTCTTGTCACTAACTCTCTTTCTTAGATTGGCAGCTGTACTAGGGACCATAGCTCGTACAGAGTCTGTACCTGTGTTAGCTTCTGTTTGAGTAGCAAGTTCAACCTTACCCTGAACGGTTGTTGACGCGCTTGCCAATAGGTTAGCAATAGATAATGCTGTGACCTTTTTCTTATTGTACCCGTCGTCAGCATCTTCGGCCATCACTTGATCAGTACTAGCTACTGTAGCTGCAGTTAACGCATTAATCTCACCCGCCTGGTCACTATGAAGAGCCTCATTGGTCCATGTTAAGCGATTGCCTGCGTCGGTAAGCGTCCCTATCAGGTCCCCGGCATTCATGACGCATGGTACCAACCAGCCGGCATTCTGAAGGACCATATCGCCTTGGACATAGGTGTTGTAGAGGTTCATCGTTGCGTCACCGGCGACTGCTACGGCGCAATCGAAGTGGCAACTGTATCCTCGGAGCGTTGCTGTGCTGTTAACGTTAACCGAGGTGATCCCGGCGTTGAACCCTACGCGCATGTTTTCTATGCTGCAAACCGCGCTGTTATTCACTGTAAGCCCGCCGGTATTGGTCAACGATCCGCCACATCTAAGGTCGAATGTCGCCGAGTCGTTGATCGTAAGGGTGTTTTCAAACCGAGAGTTGCCCACCCAACAATTGACCGTGTCTCCGATAGTGACAGCGCCTTGGAAATAGTTGCTTCCGCTCATGCCTACGTTGCTTGAGCCGGCCAAACTCACGGTGCCCGAAACGCTCAACTCATGGTTACAATAGAGGGTCGACGCCCCAGTTTTGACGATGTTTCCGAAGATATTGATGGGGCCTTGTAAATTCACAAGTGACGTGTCCCCAAAGGTAAGATCACCGTTAATCGTGCTACGAGCGATGTCCAGCTGTGCCGACCCAGCGAGTGTAATATCGTTGGTATTCGGACATTCTGAGATGTAGCAATACGATGATCCGCTCAGGGAGATGAGACCGCCTATGTTCGTGGGCAACAGGATATTGCTGACTGCTGATCCACTGAGTGTCACAGTGCCCGTTATTCGATTTGGCTGGATGAACTGCGCGACCGCTGACTCGCTCACCGTCACATTACCGCCGATGTTCCCAACCTGCCTGGCAAGGAGCGTCATCGCGTCACCGGACAAGGTGAGATCGCCTCCGATATTGGCGTGCTCCACTGAAACCAAAGTACCCGTCGCACCTCCCGGCATATCATCTGTGGTGTCAACATCCGCAATGAAGGAGTATACCCCGCCATCCTCTATTGCCCAGGCTCGAACGTTATATATGGTCACTTCATCGTAAAGCCAACAGTTGCCATAAAACCAAACCCAGTTGACCAGGCGATAGTAGCTCGACCCAAAGATTTGGCAGTTGTAAAGCTCAAAGCCGTAGGAAAACATGTCGTTTCCCGCACCTACCCCGAGCGCCATAAGGGCCGGATAGGTGTAGGTATCGAGATTCCCAATGTTCAGATCTTTGATGTAGCAGCCCCACGGCTCATAACTGTCCTGCTGCAATCTCCAGTATTCTCCTGCTGGGTCGGCGAGCCCTCCGTTGGCGATGAAGTCCGCCAAAGATGCGTCTGTGGCGTTCGTAACGATCACACGCTCGACGCCGGCTCTGCCCGTCCACCCAGCACCAGAGCCGTGCAAGCTGATCCCATCACGTTTGATGATCACAGTCTCAGAGTAGACGAGCCCGCCTGTTTGGGGAGCTATGTAGATCTCAACTGGGTTATCGTAGGCCGGAGATAGGTTGTCCTCGGCGTAGTCAACGGCTCCCTGGACGGTCTTAAAAGGCTGACCGCTACTTCCAGTCTCCTCATAGTTATCAGTTCTTGCCCCATCTACATAGAGAGTACGAGTAACACCAGTAACTCCTGTTGCACCAGCAGGATTGAGAATTTCTTGGGGTGTGTCTCCAAGACGTAGGGTCATAGTGTTCTCCTAGAAAGTCTTTCCAGCAACATAACAAGTCATTGTGCCTGCTGTACCAGAATCTGGACTACTTACCTGAACATGAATCGTTGAGTTATCTGGTATGAGGCCAAAATGGCCAGCCATCTGAACTACATAACTCTCACCTACTCCATTCAATGCTATGAGAGATGTAGCAGGAAGGATCTCTGTTGCCCCTAAAGACAGCCCAACCTTTACCTGCACATCCCCAGCAAGTGCAGTAGCACTATCACAAATGAAGATTAGCATTGTGGGGATGAACTTGTCGGATGCGCTACCTACCAACGTACCAGAATAATCAGTAACTCCACCGTCCTTCATGTTGATACTAGAGATAACTACTCGATTTGTATTGCCTGCCTCATTAGCTACTTCATCAATGGCAGACTGCACATCAGTAGAAGCTAAACCAGACGAAAGATTGTCGTAGCCAATGTTTTGAGCATCTGCAAGTAGCACTTCACTAAATGAGCCAGAGAGATTGGCATGTGTATCGGAAACTGCCGAACCTGCACCATAGGTATTAAGGATTACAGATGCTGTAGAGACACCACGAATAGTGTCGTTATCTACTCCAGCACCGTCATAGGCATTGATCACTAGACCTACATAACTACCAAGCTCTATAACCTCATAGCCAGTACGTGCGATTGAGAAGTCGTTATTCATCTCAAGTGTCAAATCAACACCGCTGGCCACTGTGACAAATGGTGCACTTGCACAACTAATACTGCTAGATCCACTTAGAAGAAGTCGAGCATCTCCATTGACCGTATAGACAGGTGATGTACTAACTGAGTTGATGTGTAAGCCATCGCCAATAGCCCTTAGGTCATTAATCACAACACCATCAGCTATGGTGACAGAAGCAAATGGCTCACCCTCATCAGCACGTCCAAGCCACACGACATCTTGCATATCATATGTGCCAACTGGAATCACACACGGCGAGGTAGAGCTATCATCAAACAGTATGTATCGATGGCCAGTAAACGCACCCATTGCTGCAACTAGACTAGGCCAATCTCCATAGATATTGCCACTAGTTACACCACCAGGACGGAAGATAAATACGTTAGTACCAGCTATACCGACAGAACCAATCGCTTGATCTAGATCATAGATAGCTTCCTCAAGGGAATCACCATTGTTGATGATATTAAGAAGACCAGCCCCATGAGCACTGTATGTAGGCGAACTATCTACAACATTACTCATCCCAGTGAAGCCAGTGATAGCAGGACCAATAGTGCTCCATCCGTCTAAATCATCAATATCAGTACCATGAGGATTGCCAGGTCTAGCAGTGCCAAGACCAACCTCTGACATATGAAGACCAAGTGACACAACTGCTGGGTTGTAGCTTGGAGCAACACCTACATCGTTATTCCAGCCAGCAATAGGACTTTTTATATGAGCTATCTCATATCTGAGTCGCTTGATTTCGTCATACATTGAAAAGACTGGCGCAGGACGAGGTGACGACGCCGTTACTGGTAGTACCTTGCCAATCCACGTAGCTGGAATTGGCGTAGTTAGTGTAAGATCGCCAGTTGTAACAGTAACACCACTTAGTGTGATTGTTGTGGCATATGAGAGACCACTCTTGTACGCAGCACCACCATGTTGGTCAAGCAAAGCATCAACAATCTGCTGTATTGGGTAGCTTAGATTAGCAGACCCGTCTCCACCTAATGCATAACCATCACCAAATGTATCGGCAGTAAGCTGGTCAAGATCAAGATTATTAGTCGAGATACGACCATCCATTGATGACGAACTACTTGACTGGGTGTCATCAAAAGCTTTGAGACCAATATATGACCTAGTATACGAATCAACACCAGCATCCACATCGTTAATCAAAGACTGTAGGGTAGCGAAATTATCATTGATACGAGCAGACAACGCAGACAAAGATTCTTTGATAGTAAGCTTGCGGCTATCAGTGGGTGAATAGAAAAGGTCTTCAGAACTGGCATCTGCAGTGTCATCTGTCCAAAGCTGGTCACCACTTAAACCATTCTGTATTGGATCAATAGCATCGCCGATAGAAGGATACTCATCATCATTTGATCCAAGAGGCAAACTAGATAGAAATGGTACTAGTTTGTCATTATGAAAGGTTTGTAGTTCTTGGACTTCTTGAACAAGCTCTTCCAGGCTGGCATTAAAACGTGCGGCATTGAATGCACCACCCTTCGAAACTCTTCGAAACCTACTTTTCGGTACTATGCTATCTACAGTCGACATGCGCTACCCTAGCTTTATTACGTAGGAACTGAGAAGAGGTGTAAGAGACTCGTCCGTTGTGGTCAATATGGCCTTGAGAACAACGTTAGTAAATGTCTTGTTCGCCAACTTATATTCTACCAGGAATCGTTCATTCCCATGATCTGCATAAGAGCGATCTACCTTAAAGACAAACACTAGTTTGCCATCATCATCTACATCACGAGTATAGACACTCATATCGCCTACGTCTGTCTGTGTGTTGAATTCATGCGTCGTTACATAGCTGCAGATTTGTTCTACATACGTATTAGCTCCTGCGTACAAACGCTCCTCAGTATAGTTTGAGCCATACTGATAGCCCTCCACAAGAAGCTTGTGGTTGTATGGATACAGCGTATCAGCAGCTTTCAGTTCATCGAGAGTATCAAATTCTGTATCTACCTCAAGCCAGTTATCCGAAGACACAACAATCGTATGACTGCCCTGTGATATGTTCTGAGTGCCAGTATAAGATGTACCGTCGATAATTACACTTGCTGTACCAAAGTCAATATCCAAGCCAGACGAGTCATCAATACGCACCATAGTAGTGTATGTACCGGCATCAGCATCATACACCCAACCCCTAGCGGCACCACGTACAGTCTCGTCAGTAGCTGTATTATCGCCAACATTACGATAAACTACTACAGATGTTTGGTCTAATGATGAAATATCATCAGCTGGAATATACCAATTAAGCACCTGGTCAGCTTCGCCAGTCAACGTATACGAAGAAAGATCATCTAAATGTAGCACGTCTGGATCAAGATCTGTGTCAAAGACATTGGTAGATCCAAGATTGTTAACTGCTACAATGTCCGAAAAGTCTAAGATCTGTGGCCTAGATGGGTCTTCAAGTTCAACTGGATCGATCGGAACAAAGACTGAGCCACTATCTATACCAATTGAGTAGTGTATATCAGTACCGTCTGGTAGCTGCTGACATGTGCTTAATATAGCTTTCTGAAACTCGATAGGGTTACCTTCCTCATCAAGAACAGACCTAACTGTTGAGACAAAGTCAAATCCCGAACTACTTGTATCATAGCCAGCTGCGTAAAAACTAATGTTCTTGGCACCAAACTCATATACATAACTATCGCTAGTCTTATCGTCAGCACCATTCTTAGTCATCAAGAACTTAAAGTATCTAGCTTCAATCTCTGGAAAGATCCAAGTAACCGTGTCTAGAGTACTTTGAGTATAGCCATCGGTTGGTACAGCTAGATAGTCAACACCATCCATACTGTACATGGCTGTAAGAACAAAAGCTGATGTAGCTGTAGAGCCATTGACCTTGAAGACAATCTTATTAACCAGCCTGCTTTCCGCTAAATCTAGCTTCAATGCACCGGTTACAGCAGCCTGCTCACTGGTCTTGACATAGCTAAGCCAAGTTGTGTACTTGTCAGTAAGGGCGTTGAGCAAGGAGCTATCAACAGCAAGAGTAGTACTTAGGTATCCAGTCGCCTCCACAACAGTAAAAGAAAGGTTAGACACACCAATATCATCAACACTAACCCTACTTGCATTGTCATTTGACGTAGCCTCCTGAGCAATGGTTACTGTACCAGTACCAGTATCTACCAAAGCTGTTGTTTGTTCTAGATCAGTGTAATCAGTTGTAGAAAAGTTATCACTAACATACTGAAAGTAACCCAATGTGTCCGAGTTCAGTAGAAGCAAGTTGTCGACACGATCTTCTAGCTTATCCAAATATCGTTTAGTAGTTTCGTATGCTGTAGCCCATCTACGCGAGTTCTTGACAATAGTGCGCTTCAAACTAGTGATGGTATCCCACATAGTTCTTACATCTTTGGAATAGCGATCAAAGGTGTCATTAGTCTTTGCTGCACTCGCATTCTCGTAATACTCTACTGAGTTATCCTCAAGCGAGAACATGGGCTTCTCACCAAGTTCTGGCTGAGCTGCCTTTAACTCATCTAGTTCGTCAGTAACTGCTTCCAGTGTTGGAATAGAGCCTTCTTTAAGCTTGTCAACTAGCAGTTCAGAGAGAATAGCAGCATTGTACTCACCCTTTAATGTCACTTACATCCCCTCCGTCAGTATACGCCAACGCAAATCTCTTACCACAGGTGTATAGTACTCTATCAACTCATCTAAGGTAGCGTCTGTTGTTGGGTTGAATTGATAGGCTAGAGAGATGTTGCCGTTTACCAAGTTCTCAGTATTAACCTTGACTGTATTACGCTCAACGTCAACTGTATATTCGTCAGACTCTAATGCACGTGCAACAGGATAGCTGACTCTGTACTTCGTATAGTCATAAGAGATCTTATAGCCATCTGTTGGTCTGTTGTAACAGTAAATAAGCCCTTCCTTGTAATCTACTGAATACCTACCGTCTGTATCAGCTGAAGTTGAGTATACATAGTACGTGGCGATAATGCCTTCTGGCATATCTGCATCAAGCCACACAGTAACAATACCGGTCGAGAAATCGATATGATACCCTTCGGTATCAGTTGTCACGTCAGCAGCTGTAGCCTTTTCTAAAGTGGGATTAAAGATAGATGCATTAGAAAACATCACACCATTCCTGAGCGAGATGTTCTCACCACCAGCCAGTTGAATTGTGTAAGCTGCTGAACCTGCAATAGTAATAGACGCTAGCTCTTCTTCTGTAGTAGCAGTGGTACGCTGTAACTCTGTAAAACCATCAATGTAGTCTACTTCTACAGGTGTTATACCAGTACCAAAAATACCATCTTCCAGTGTTAGTGAGCCTGCAATGACTTGTTCTTGACTCAGTTCCATAACGCGCGACCATGTCCCCGCTACTTTCCCCACCAAGCCTGTAATCTTGTTGGTACTATCTGCCAAATCGAAATTATATTCCGCACGATCCTCACCTGTTGTGTCTTCCCACGAATCGACTACAATGTCGTTATCTGAAAGGAACACACCAGCGAACTTGCCTTCATCATCTCTACGCCACTCATATGAGCTAATGATTGTTTGCGGATAATACTTATAAACGGCTGTGACAGTATAGATACCTACCCTAACAAGATAGATAATGCCGCGCTTATAATCGACATAGTAGTCGCCATCAGAAGCGAGATCACTACGATTGCTAACCTCATTCTGAAACGACCATGATTTCTTCTCACCACTACTGTTTCGCTCAGTTAGCTGAAAACTATCTGAGTCGATGTAACGATGAGCTAGTTCAATACGTGTGACACCTTGAGGCAATACCTCAGACACATAGTTACTCAATTGCCCAAGACGTTCCAGTCGAGTTGATCGACGATTCCCAGATGAGGCTAAGTCTGTTGTTGCAAGATACCCACCATCGGTTGCAGTAAAATGAAGTTCCTCTGCTGGCAATGCTACCTTGATCTTAGCTCCGACCTTTGGTGACCGGCCATTTCCAAGGCTATTGATCGGATCTCCATCTCCAAAAACTAGCTCATCATCATCACTGATGTAGTAAACACGCTCGTCTGCTGCTGCAGCACTTAGAGCAGCTTCGTCATATACGCGTGTCCACAGCTTGCCAGCAACAAACACCCTTAGGTCTGAGCGTCTAATAGATGTTTCTGGATATAGCTCGAAGGGCAACGTGACATTGATAGCATCTCCTATCCCTTCACCTACCTCAAACCTTGGCAAACCTGGTCTACGTCTGTTAGACCTGCTACCTACAGGCGCATTCATGATGACTACATCTGAGTTAGCCATTTGTTGACTGGGCGTCACAGTCGCAGGACTTGCATTGATATTGATCTGTGCAGCCTCAAAAACAGTCACTGTATTAGTTTCGGCATCTTCGTCTAGAGTATCGAGGTCAGAGAATGCCTCGTCGTTCCTAGTGAAAGTCAGCTTGTAGATAAAGTTATCTGTACTCTGAGTAACATCTACTACTTCGGGTGCCTCCATATCGTCGTCAGTAATTGGCTGTATCGCGTTCCATGTAGTGCCACCATCAAAGCTTATATCAAAACCAACACTTGCCAATGTGCTCATCGACGGTCTGTAAGCTGCTAATACAGCAAGTTTCTTTATATCAGCCGAAGTACTCAAAGGAGCAGACACTAATTGCGAATCACTAGCAAACTTCACTGAGTAGACATCAATACCTTTGATACCTATTACATAACGCGTCTTGGAGCCGGCAGCAGTATCAATCAAGAAACCAGAGTCCTGCTCCATATCAATTGAGATGTGGGTTACCTTACGTGGCAAGAAGGTGTATGCGAACTTGCCACTAAACCTAGAGCTAGCAGGTGACAGCACGTATGTATTTTCCTCTGTTTCGCCTAGGTAGCTGGCTAGTGGCAAGTCGCCAACTATAGATGTCCAAGTCTCTCCATCAGCAGACACTCTAATATCTGTAACAGAAACGTTGTTGAGCTGACCGAAATTAACAGGATCTATAACCATCCTGTTGATGATGCGCTGTTCTCCCAGTTTGAGAATCAGTCTCAATCGCAATGCTTCTACATCGTCATCCTGGAACACAACTTGTTCATACTCAGCCCATGTGTCTGGGTTATCGTCAATAATAGTCGATAGGTCATTATGAAATTCAGTAACCCCAGTTTCCTCATTATTGCCAAGTACGCCATTTGAATTAGAACTATCAAGCACAATAGATGAGACTTCTAATAGCTCAGACTCCTGTTCTTTAGATGTCACAATGCCTTCAGTCGTTGAGACCTCGGCTTCCTCAGTACTAATCAACTCGCTCCCTATCGATAGATTGTCTGTGTTAAGGAACGACTCACCTATCGAAATACCACCCTCGCCAGAGATAAGCTGATAGTCACCTACCTTGCTTCTTATCCGTTTAATTCTACCAACTAGATCATCTGCTTCGCTGACTTGCTGATTAAACAAACCAGACATTAAAGCTGCAAGCTGGTTCATTTCAAAGAACAGTAAAATAAGATCACGGTTAAGACCTGTCACCAACTCATTACGCCATTGCTGCGTTGGCTCTGTATCTGGCACAACTTCTTCATGTTCATAAAGAGAGGCACCAATCGTCTTTTCATAGAGTGATATAACCTCGCTGTATGTTTGCAGTAGTGATTCTTTGGTAGCGAGATCACCGGCCCTAAAGGCACTGATAGTATCAAGCAGAACAAGTTGAATGCGCTTAAGGTCGCCCTTGAGGGCAGGAACTTGAAGTTCGTTAAATGGCACCTAGACCTCTGCTATCTTGGTTGAATACTCAAATACGATGGGCGTCTCTCTACCAGCTGTGTAGTTTAGTGTCCTAAGTACAATGATAGTATATATGAACGACTTTACAATCTCAGTATCTGGCGAATAGTTGAAAACTACAGTACGTCCAGCCAGCTCAACATTACCATCACCAGTCAAGTAAGCTGGATTGCTATTGATTGTAGTAGCTGGTGTATAGCTAGTTGTGTACACAGAAGCCACCTTGGGATCAAGTATCTTGATATACAGCTTTTGGGGAGTACCTGTAGCAACGTCAAGAGAGAGATCAGATATAGAGCTTCTATAGTCTTGGCCATTAATAGACAATGTGTAATCTG
>Ga0209536_100011052_pt1 | contig 13250 bp, 10 predicted proteins | sample DeeMarSeWOR28_12_FD_187461 | JGI IMG/M metagenome (GOLD analysis project Ga0209536, IMG submission 187461) | Marine sediment microbial communities from White Oak River estuary, North Carolina - WOR-2-8_12 (SPAdes) (version 2) | ecosystem: Environmental > Aquatic > Marine > Intertidal zone >...
CTCTTGAGATCTGATGTCTTTAGGCGTTCAGCTGCAATAGATATTGGGGTTTCTCCATCAAACTCAGTAAGTGTTCTAACTGTTTCAGGGGGTAGAGGTTCTGATAGAGGAATTCCCCCTGTGATTGAAGTTGCATGATAGATGTCATCTGGCTTTACGGGATTTTCTATTGTGATTGCTTTTTCCCAAAAGGCTTCAGCTGCTAAATTGAGTCCCAATTCGAGAGGCATCTCTAGAAACTCTGCAGCTTCCTTTACAGTACATATTGAGGGGATTAGCCTAAGGAAGGAGACCACTTCTGCTTTCTTGGTTAAATGTTGCCATTCTGGTCGAACTTTGATGAGTGTGTCAGGATGTATGATACTTCTAACAAACTCATCAATTACGCTCTGTTCAAATCGAGTATGGACTGCGAGATCAATATCGACCCATCTGAGGACATTAAACTGCTCTTCGAACCTGTCGATCAATCTTTTCAGCTTAGCTCTTGCAAAGGCACTATCCTCTTTCGTTGAAATAGCACCTAGTGTCCACTCACCAAATTCTACAATTATCTTATAATGCGTTCCCTCAAAGGCTCGTGCTTGTGATGTCACAGAACGAGTTGCCTCATCAAAGAAAGAGGTCATAGCCACCAGAAATGAGGATAATAGTTGGGGGTCAAAAGCTGACTCTCTGAAATCTTTATGGTATAGACACACCCCTGTATCTCTTTTTATGATGTATAAACTACTAATCTCCATGGGGTGCATTCCTCGTATCTTTGTGACCGGATTTTAATTCCTACATCCTCTTTATTATTGGTCCAAGATTTTTGCGTACTCGTATTCAATAAACCCACTTCTACATTTGAGCCTTCTAGTGATGTACTCAGCATATCGCAATTGTTCCACAAGGTCAGCCTTATAGGATGATACACGTCAGCAGAGTTGATTGATATGGCCAAAAAGGAAGAGGTTGGCATAGTCTGCCCCTCTTGCAACGAGGCGAATCTCTTAGTGCGTTCTATGCTCTATAGCATCCCTTACTTCAACGAGCTAGCCATGTTCTCAATGGAATGTCCATCGTGCAACTTCACTCACAATGATGTGTTCTCAGCTGAGCAGAGAAAACCAGCTCGCTTCACTCTTCATGTTAACGATTTGAAGCTCCTTCGTTCACGTGTCGTGCGTTCTGGGTCCGGTACTATCAGACTACCTGAGTTTGGAATTGATGTCGAACCTGGCCCTACTGCTGAATCGTTCATCACCAACGTTGAGGGCGTCCTTCAGAGAATCATGTCTGTTGTTGAAACAGCGATTGGGTTTGCAGAGAAACCACAGGAGAAGACTAAGGGTGCTGAGATTCTGGTCAACATGAATCGAGCGATTGAGGGAGAATTTCCTTTTACTCTCGTGATTGAAGATCCAGCTGGTGTGAGTGGAATAATACCTGAGGATATGTCAAAGGTCATAATAGAGGAACTTTCCATTGAGGAAGCCTCTCAATTGAAAGGAGCTCCATTCTGGTTGGATACGATTCGAGAGGACTATACCTCAAAGAAATAGTTGAGAGCGTAAGGGTTAAAACGCTCAATCAAAAACCCTCTCGTTAGACGTGGGCCGATAGATCAGCCTGGCAGATCGTCTGGTTTGCATCCAGAAGGTCGCGAGTTCAAATCTCGCTCGGTCCACCATTTCTCTTCTATCCTACTCAGGCGTGAATGATTTTCCACAATTTTGACAGTCGACCGATCCATCTTCTCTTCGCTTTTCTTTTGGATACTTATAAGCGGCTCCACAATGTGGACACTTGCTCCCAGCTGCTCTAATCTTCATCTTTTGAATTTCATATGTCCAACCTTTGTCATCAGCAAGTTTTGCTATGTCTTTGGTCATCGCTGATATGAAGTCCTCAGACCTACCTGTGCCAATAAATGAGAGAGCACCACCTACATATTTCACAGAAACCTCACAATTCTTGGTTGATTTATTAAAATCGATGAGTGTCATAATGGTGAAAACATTGCCACCTATGATACCTATATGCTCATGAAGAAAAACTCCAATTTCCTGTTCTTCGAGTGACCAAATCCTTCTGTAATCACTGGAGTACTTTTCTTTGATCAAATCTATTAGTTCCGTGATATCCGTTACACTTCTGCAAACTATTCTAATCATGTAGTAACCCTCCCAAACTCGGGTGTGAATTTTTGAACTCGAATAGTTATTCTTCTTTCGTTTCTTTGAACCTCAACTTCTCTCTTACCGCATCATCATAATATACAATGGGTATGTCCTGAGCCATCTCCTTCATGTCATCTAGAATCTCCAAGCCTAGCTCAAATTCAGAAGCAAACTCTTTCGCAAAGGATCCATCCTGAATCTCCTTGAGAGAGGTCTGCATAGCCTCTCGAATCTCAGGGCTTGCGTAGCGCATCCCTCTCGACATGCTTCCATACTGACTTGTAGGAGAATGAAACTCAAGCTGTTTCAGTGTCCCCATCTTAGCTATCATCTCTGCTGTATATGCAAACTCCCCAGACATGTAGAGTTCAAGCAGTACCACCTCGGGTGGATATCCTGCTTCGATGGCTACATCTACAGCGCAGGTTAGGACTTGGCCAAACGCTGGACCAAAGCATTGTTCGTTGAATAGATCCAATTCAGCTTCCTGTCGGAAGGTGACCTCAAGGACTGCGCCACCTAGTTTTGTCGATCCAATCCCCTTTGCTATAGCAAGAGCAATATCTTTCGCCTTTCCAGAAGCGTCATTGTGTACACCGATGAAGGAATAGAATCCTCTACCCTTTAGGTAAGATTCTCTTACACCTCTCCCTATCATTCTAGGTGCAACGAGGACTGTATCTATGTCGTTAGGTACAGAGAAAGTTTCAAACGTTATGTTATATCCCGATGCGAAACAAAGGACCTTGTCTTTAGTCAGAACTGGTTTGATTTGTACCTCAAAAATAGAGGGCTGGAGTTCGTCTGGTATCAGAAGGAGTATCACCTTCGCCTTTTCAGCAGCAACCTTCGTTTCGAATACTGGAAACCCATCGGCTTTGGCTAGTTCCCAATAGTCATCACGCCTGTTACCGATTATGACCTCAAGTCCACTTTCATAGAGATTGAGTGCCTGAGCTCTCCCTTGGTTTCCATACCCGATGATTGCAATTGGCTCTTTCAAGAATCCTAGGTCTGCATCCTCATCGAAATAAATAGGGGTATTCAACTCCTTGGTAATGTCCTTTGAATCGACCATATCTGCAGATAAAACCGGTATGTGTTAAATGCGTCTGTGGTCATTATCATAGAAGCGTGTGACACGAATGAAAGATACTGACCTTATTTCAGTCGCTCTTAGGTTTAATGAGCGAATAAACGCAAGAGACCTCACAGGTCTCGGTGAGATGATGACAGAAGACCATGTTTTTATTGATATTCCCGGGGAGGTTCATGAAGGGAGACCCCTAATGGTTTCTGGATGGTTTGATTTCTTCAAGACCTATCCTGACTATCGGAACAACTTCACACACATAGAGGTCATAGATGGGGTTGTCGTTATGGTGGGATTCTCTGAGTGCTCTCATGATCCACTCGATGGTCCTGCAATATGGACTGCAAAGATTCGAGATGGATTGATTTCTGAGTGGCGAGTCTACGATGATAAAGAGGAAGTACGAAAGGATTTAGGAATTGACTGATGGCTTAGGTCCAATCATCTTGTTAGAATCTAATGAGTAATTTGGGGGCTATTCAAAGAAAACATGAGCAATACATTTGCTCAGACACTGTCGTAAAGTAACCCTTAAAGGGCACCATCATTGCGAAAATCGAAACGACAAGGGCCTCAGACTGAGTACTATCGGAGTACCAGAGCCCTTGAAGTGGTGAATTGATGATGCAATTATTCGAGACTTTCAATGGTATGCTCCTAATTGAGAAAGTGATGATTTTAACAGTCATTGCTGCTGCCATTGCCAGTCTTGTGTATGCCTGGTGGCTCAGGAAAGGTGTCCTTCAACAGGAAAAGGGAACTGAGCAGATGCAGAAAGTGTGGAAAGGTATCAGAGAAGGTGCATTGTCTTATCTGAATAGACAGTTGAGGACAATCATCCCAATCCTAGTAGTTCTATCCTTCCTGCTGTTTTTCACTGTATATATAACAGTCCCAGAGAGAGGCACACTAGAGTTGTTTGGAATCGATCCTATCAATCCTGAATCAACTCCCGAAGCCCTTGCCTCAGCAAGATTGCTTGTTGGACTAGGTCGCTCCTTAGCGTTCGTACTTGGTGCGAGCTTCTCACTCATAGTGGGACAGTTAGGAATGCGAATTGCTGTTGAGTCCAACATTCGCGTTGCACAGGCTACACGAGAGGGTGAAGACAGATACAATCGAGCTTTGACAATCTCCTATCGTGGAGGGACCTTCACAGGAATGCTAACCGATGGACTTGGTCTGATGGGTGGTACTGCGATTTTCATATTATATGGCATTGCAGCCCCTGACGCACTTCTAGGATTTGGTCTCGGTGGTACACTCCTTGCTCTCTTCATGAGGGTTGGAGGTGGAATCTACACCAAAGCCGCAGACGTAGGTGCAGACCTTGTTGGAAAGATTGAGCAGGGACTTCCTGAAGATGATCCACGAAATGCTGCAGTCATTGCAGATCTTGTTGGTGACAATGTCGGAGACTGTGCAGGAATGGCTGCTGACATTTTCGAGTCATATGAAGTAACAATTGTATCTGCTTTGATACTGGCTATTGTCATATTCCTTGAGAATCCAATCAACCTCCTACCTGGTGGACTACTTGCAGTTGTAGTATTTCCACTATTCATCAGGGCTGTTGGAGTCATTTCATCTATGATTGGTACTGTAATGGTCCCTGTCTGGCCAAGAATCCTGAAGAAGAGTGCAGTATATGCAGAGAAAGCGATGTTCCTCTCATATGAGGCATCAAGCGCATTCACAATCATCCTGTCATTCCTCATCTCTTGGTTCTATGTAGGTGACCTCCGATTTGGAATTTTAATAGCTGTGGGTGTGCTGCTGGCTGTATCATTCAATCCAATCACTAGTTACTTCACATCACTCAAGAAGCCACCAGTCCAAGAGATTGTTGCTTCTGCTGACACTGGATATGCCACATTCATCCTCTCAGGACTTGTCGCTGGATACGAATCAACTGTGGCTGCTTTGGTTGTGATTGTGGCAACCTTCGGCATTGCATGGGCATTATTCTTGGTCCCAGTTGCTGCTGCTGTACCCTGGTTCGTAACAGATGTCAACGGACATCTATGGACACTCTATGGTATTGCATTGATTGGTATCGGTATGCTCTCACACACCGGTAACAACGTCGCCATGGACTCCTACGGTCCTATCAGCGACAATGCTGCTGGTATCGGTGAGCTATCACCAGGTGACTTCGATGAAACCTCGATGAAGACAATGGCTGAGCTCGATGCTGTTGGTAATACAACCAAAGCAATCACCAAGGGTGTTGCAATTGCATCCGCAGTTATCGCGGCAGTCAGCCTGTTCGATAGTTACGTTGTCGTGGCTGGCTTGGATCACATCTTCATGGATGATCCAATCGTGTTCTCGGGTTTACTCTTGGGTGCTGCTCTACCCTGGCTATTCTCTGCTTTGAACATCAAGGCTGTCACACGCGCAGCTGGTGAGATGGTCATGGAAGTTCGTAGGCAGTTCAAGATTCCAGGAATTCTTGAGGGAACTAAGACACCAGACTATGATAGGGCTGTAGATATCTCAACAACTGCAGCACAGAAAGAACTGATCTCACTTGCAGCTCTTACAGTTTCAGTTCCTATCATTGTGGGTATTCTCTTTGGCGTGACTGCTCTTGGTGGTTTCCTTGGAGGTATCATCGTGTCAGGGCAGCTATTGGCAGTCTTTATGTCCAACTCTGGTGGTGCATGGGACAACGCCAAGAAAGCCATTGAAGATGAGCCATGCGACATTGAATGCAACACTGGAAAAGGCTCAGAACGTCACAAGTGTGGAGTCGTAGGTGATACAATTGGTGATCCTCTCAAGGACACTGCTGGTCCCGCACTCAACCCAATGATCAAGGTAGTCAATCTTCTCGCACTGATTCTCGCACCGTTGCTGGTGCAGTTCCAGTTTGGCGTTGATGCTACTACCAACCTTATTCTGGTTGCAGTACTCTTCGTGCTGTTCTTGATGACTATCTGGGCCATCCGCAAGAGCAACAAGCCTGCTGACTTCGGTAAAGGCAGTGCTGTTGAAGTAACAGCTTCCCAGTAGGGAACAACATCATTGTGGTGGCACTCTGTGCCACCCACCACTCTCTTCTTCTTGAAAAACGACAACCTTTTGTTCATTGATTTCTAGGCTTCTAACAACTGCAAATACGTTGGAGGATCTAAACAATTTGGCAGGGGAATTGATTCCTAACTTGCAACTTGAAGGGCATGAGTTCACAGTATGGTCACTGGCGTTGACACATGATGGAATGACCATTATTTCTGGAGGACAAGACGCAACTATCCGCCTCTGGGATACAACATCAGGAAAAGAGATTCACAAATTTGTTGGTCATGATGGTCCTGTTTATGGTCTCATACTAATGCCGGATGGTAAGAGACTGGTTTCTATTGCTGACAAAGACCTTGCAGTGAAAATCTGGGACCTTGAAACTAAAACTCTAAAGACCTCACTTGCCCCTAATTCAGCTCATATCAATGCTGTTGCTGTTAGTCCAGATCAGAGGTACATAGTGACCGGAGGAGATGACGGGATTGCTCGTTTCTGGGATATAGACCGTGGTATCATGCTCCGGTATCTCGAACACTCTCAAGGCATATACACCATAGCAATCAGTCCGGATGGCCGTCATATGTTGTGCGGCAGCAAGAAAGCCCCCACTGCAGATACTCCTGGTGTGATCTGGGTTTGGGACTTTGAGTTAGGCGTCGAGCTGAAGACACTTGAGGCGCATAAGGGTCATGTCACTGCTCTTGCTATGACTGCAGAGTCAAGGTATATCCTTTCAGGAGGCCAAGATGGAGAGGTTCATCTCTGGGATCTTGAAACTGGAACTCTGCTGAAGACAATGACTGGGCATTCCGCTGCTGTAATCATGATTCACATCGCAGCTGATGGCCGACATGTGATCACTGGTTCCAATGATGGGATGGTTCGAGCTTGGCTTCTCCGTGGTGGCGTTCTCTTACAGAGCTCAACCTCTACAGAAAATGTTCACTCCATGACGGTGACTCCTGATGGTAGACAGTTAATTACCGGTTCAATAGATGGTAACGTTGAGATCTGGGACTTTGATAAGTTGAGTCCTTGGATAGACAGAACTAAAGACTACGAAGAGGAGCAGAAAGCTGCACTCGAAGCATTTAGGATGTTTCAACTCAAGAAGGTCATCACCCGATATGACACACTTCCCCTTGAGAGACTACTAATCTTACTGAGGTTCAATAGCATGGAGGAGCTTGAGGACTGGCTTCTCGATCTTCCACCAGAAACCCCTGTCAAGATAGATGGTGCTCTTCTTGTAGTGAAGAAATAACCTCCTGAGAACCCCCTCAACGTTTCTTGTAAATGAGGACTACAGCAACTATGATGACAATGGAAGATCCTGCAATGATTCCCATAGTCAGCATATCTGGTAATTCGGGTCCTCCGGGACTACTCACTGTGACCCATACTGTGTCGGTCACTATATGTCCTGATATGTCCGTGAGAACTAGAGTGTAATTATATGATCCACCAGACAGACCATCAACATTGTGAATTATGTTTGACCCGTTCCAGTCGTCAGTAACCACCAGAATACTATCTCGGTATATCGTGAAATCATTGGGGTCTTCATCCGTGACCTCCCAGACAATCTGATTCCCAGTAGTCCCTTGGACATAGTCTACATCAGCTGATGAAAGAATCTCAGGTGCCAATCCAGACAGCCAGTGATATTCCATGTTTCTGCTCAGCTCAAAGGAGAGAGAATCGTGATCAGAGAGATAAAATGGTCCGCATGTGACGAATGGATCTGAGGTCAACACAGGGTCCCAAGTCGCCCAGCCTGCATACCCAATTCCAGTGTCATCATTGAAGATATGCTCTGGAATGATCTTTGCCAATAACATCTCTTCAATGGTTAATCGTGTGTAGTACGAGTTTCTATCCAACTTAATTCTGACAAAATTAGGTGATAACACCTCGGAGGAAAGAAAATCGTCAGTCCATCTACCCAAACCTGCTGGTCTTCCTAGGAGACCAATCTCATAGAGATATGTGAATGTGAAAGCTACATCACTGCCAGTGAGTGAAGTCCCATCTGACCAGACAATACCATCTTTGACTTCTACTTTGATCCATGTCTGTCCTTCAGGTACGGCTATGTTTGTAGAATGAGTTTCAATGAGCACTTCTTTTGCAATGTCGAGATACAACTCTCGATCAGGCCCCATCTTGTATACTCCTGAGTATAGGCTACCTAGGAAACTCTGTATACTATAGGCATCAGTACGGAACATATTGAATGTATGTGGGTAGGAACCAATCGCAATATCGAAGACACCGCCAAAAACACTTCCCATCTTATTATGAACCTTCACGTTTGTCCAAGGACCAGGAATTCCCCAATAGTCATCCTCTACATAGCCAGTGAAGTATGTATTCTCGTAAGCGTGATAATCTATTTCCTGACACACGATTAACATAGGGACATTCTCGTGTAGGTGTTTCTGAATGTCAGAAACTGCTTCTAAGAACTCTCCATCTGTTGATGCATCCAACACGACCTCACGCAGTGAGTCGAACGTGTCATTTTGGTAGTTTGATGGATTCTTGTACGGAATCGCTAAATTCTGCGAGTAGTAATTGTCCAATATCCAAACTAGATCTCTTCTGCCGTAATGGTCTTTGGAGACAATCATGTCATAATCATAATGCCAGTCCACATTGCTGAAAATAACAGGGTCCCCTACAATATCCGTTTCTATACTCAATGAGTTTAATGCAGCTGCTGCTTTTTCAGCGATACCGATTGATGTTACATCCCCTGGAAGACATCCCAAGTTAACCGTAAATGCAGATCCATCTGGTGCTAACCTCCAACCTGTACCTCCATCAATGCTGAAGTTTAGTGTGTCAAGGATTTGATTCCCTAGGGCTGACTGATTCGAGTAATAGTGCCAAGGAAGTTCATCCTCGATACACCAGTCTTCCTTCGATGAAACCACTGAATCGTGTGCAATTGCATGCCCATCCATTACCTCTGATACAACTTGGTTCTTGTTGAGTGCATAGGCAAAGGCTCTTCTAAAACCTGAGATGTTCAGTGGATATTTCATGCAATTAATACCAATGAATCTCAATCCGTTTTCTAGCACTGGATAAATATCAATATCTGATTCCATTTCCAAGCTATTCAGAAATGAAGAATCAACTGGAAAAATAAGTGCATCAGCATCACCACTCATTAATCGAGTTACTCGATCGTTCTCATTAGGATACGAAGTGTATACGACCTTGTCAACATAAGGTCCAGAACATGGATTCTCTGTTTCTGCATGTACTGTATTGATTGTATTAGTAGTGGAAAGCATAAGAATCGCTATTGTACTTAGAGCAAGAATGCGAAGAACTGACTGTGGTTTCAATTAGTCCACCCCTCCACTCTCGAGAACTACTTCTCGATAAATATCTACTCTTTTCTCAAATCAGGATGGTCCATTATCAGTTATTATGAAGTAGCCTGCAAGCACATACTTGGATGCGAGCATCGTTATCTGTTTCTCATCTTCAGTCAGAGGGATCGTTTCTACACCTAGACGCTCCATCAACTTCACAAGCTCCTCCTCATACATCTCCTCGATGTGTTTGCCAGCATCATACTCAAGTCGCTGCATATCTTCTCTTAGTATCTTCACTGCTCTATCAGTACCTGCAATAAGATACAACATCGAAGTACCTACACCTATGCGTAGTAATTCTTTGACCACACGAGGTCTCTTTCTTCGCAGACCACTTCGGGGTCTTTTTCCCGATGTTCTCATGACATTCTCGTTCGCAGAAATAGTCCAGAGCGGTTTCAATGTTTCTAAATTAGTGAAATTACTTGCTCTTAGCCTACGCGGTTCAATAGACATATACGCAATCAATCTTATGGGACTCTTGTGAGCGGGAGAGAAATTTCAATAGTACTGATTGTATTGGTTCTGTCATCACCATTTGTTGTAATATCAGAAGGATTTCACCAACGAATCAATCACGCAACTGAGAGCGGGACAAGATCCTCCCTGTTTTCCGATGTCGTCTACAACTCATCTGTGACTATATCATCTGATGCTGATTTCGTTCTACAGAATTGGCCGGGGAATGGAACTATGAATCAACCCTATTTGATTTCGAATTTGCGTTTTAGTCACTCTGAGGACTGGCCAATAAGAATCTATAACACGCAATCATATTTCTTGATAGTCAATTGCACTGTAGAACCCTCGGAATACTATCCAGCGCATAGCGATGGCAAGGGTATCTTGCTCTACAACATCACGAATTGTATTGTTGAAAATTGTTCCATCAATGATAAGAATGTTGGAGTGTATGTCGATAACTCCAACAATACAATAGTACGAAACAATCTAATTATTACCTGTGATACTGGAATATTCCTCTCTCGACTTGAGAGATGCATTCTTTCCAACAACTCAATCCGAAAGGGGAATACCGGTATCCAAACGCTTCATCTAAGATTCTCCAATCTTACAGGAAATCAGATTGTTGAGAGTCATACTGGAATAGGTTTGAGTGTCGATAGTAAGAATAATACACTGTCTATGAATCGAATTGGCTGGTGTATTGAAACAAACGCAAAGGACTATGGTTCTAATAATACATGGGACGGGAACAGCTGGAGTGATTGGGAAGGCATAGGCCCTTACCTTATTTCTGGTTCAGCAGGTAGTGTCGACGACCAACCCACATTGTTTGACGAGGATGTTATTGCACCAATGTTTGAATTCTATCACTACCATGGAAGTGTGGCTGACCTACTAGAACCGTTCTACTCATTCACATTTGTTGTCAATGTATCAGATGCAACGTGTGTTGATACTGTCAGTTTGTATCTCAGCGGAGGCTATACAATCGTTGATGGCATATATGTGGCGACCTGGATCGAATATTCCATGAATCATCAACCAATTGAAGGAAACCCGAATAGATACTTCTACACCTTTGATTGCAATGGAAGTTTCGGTGGGACTTATCATTTCTGGGCTAACGATACACTCGGTTTTTCGCGACGAAGTGAAATTGATTCTTTTAGTCTGGGTTACTTCCCTTGGGAGCCTTTGCCAACTGAGAATCCTCCTCCATTAAGTTCTGGATACCTCCTTCTTCTACCACTGGGAGTACTTGTGATTGTTTGGTTGATCAGACGACTTAGACCAACGAAGAAATAGGAACTTGAAAAAGGCCGCCAGAATAAGATAGGCCGGTACAGAGGTAAAAAGGGAAAGGATGTTTCGTAGTTAAGGAAAAACCAATGTTTGCTGTTACAAAGGTATTTTATTAGAATACTCCTGGAAGTTCGTGACGGATTGAACTGGATAATGCGGAATGGAAAGAAACGGAAGACCATTGATCAGTTTTCAGTGTCACAACTACTTGATGACTTCCTCAGTCCTGCGATTGAAGCTAGTGGAAAGTCTGCAAATGAGATAGATGATAAAGAATACATCAGGATGATGCTTGAGAAAGAAAAGCAGAGGGCAGTCATACGGACAAAGAGGGCGGCTCAAATAAAGCGTGACAGGACTCCACGTTCTCAGAAGTATATGCTTGACGAGTATATCCGACAGAAGTACTTTCCATACATGGAAGGGGCACCTCCCCAAAAAGAAATATCACCTGAAGACCTCCTTGTCGAAGAGATACTTGATACTCTAGTTGTCAAGGATGTGTCTGATCTAGCATCTAAGATGAAACAGGCTGTTGATTTTGTCCAAGAAGAAATGGGAACTAGTGATTAAGAAGGAATACAGTATTCTTTCTCTATAAGCTGAGAGGAAGAAGGTCTATCTCAGTAATTTAGAACTCGTTTAGAATAAGATAGGTCCGGTGCAGAGGTAAAAAGGGAAAGTAGGTATCCTACTTTGTAGGTATTCGCGTGGTTTCTCCCTACTGAAGGAAACCTTCAGAGGTTAGGAGGGGAGTTTGAAGCCCTCTGTACCAGACCCTGTCGGTAATTCAATTCATAGTATATTAAGGATTACTCTAGAGGAAATTAGAAAAATTAACTGTGACATCGCTCACAATACCCATTGATTTTTCGAGGTTTAAAGCTGAATTGATGTCGTTTGACACGATAGATTAGGATTCGTCCTCTTCCACTGGTAGTAGGTCTATGAGTTGAGCTTTAGTGAGTTTCTGAAGCTCTTCCATTCCCATTAACTCCTTAAGCTCATCAGGTAGTAATTCTATGATCTCAGCTTTTGTCAAACGCCACTCAGGTCTGACTTCGTCTACTTCTGTTTCAGCAACGTCCTCAGAGATGATGTCTTCGACAGTATCCGCCTCAGCAATGTCAGCCTCTTCAGCCTCAATCCTATCGTCAGCAATCTCGATGAGAGACCTATCATCGTCTTTACTTCCCCGCATGGCGCCAGAAGCTCTTGAAAGTCCCTTTGCTATCTTTGAAGATGCATAGGGTATCACTAGTAGGAATACCACTGGCATCAGAACTATGACACCAAGGGAGTAGCTCCTGAGGAAGTCCATGGTGAGAACAGTGGTTCCAGCCAAAACTACTAGGAACATGAAGAACTTCATCCTGATGGATGAACCCAAACTCTCAACAAGATCTGCACACTCCTGTTCGACGACTATCGGTGGTGTTCCTAGGACTGCCATCTCGTTAAGCCTCGAAATTCCTCTTCTGATCTCTCTATAGAGGTTCACAACGACGATCACGATGGAAGAAAGGTATGCCGCAAATATGGTCATCATAATTGTTGGTACACGGAGTTCTCCTAGGTGAAAGACGTTGTCCAACACATAGAACTTCAACCACTCGATATGTTGACCCCAGTCAAATATCTGCATGATGACAAGTGGTACAAATATCAAGTGCCAAAGTCCAAGGAACATTCTCCTTCTGCTAATCTTCTGTGTATAGAGAATCGATGAGGATGCATCTCTGTACAACCAAATGCCATACAGTATTAGTGAGATCCCTAATAGTAAAATGCTCTCAAGTA
>Ga0209536_100011053_pt1 | contig 13250 bp, 10 predicted proteins | sample DeeMarSeWOR28_12_FD_187461 | JGI IMG/M metagenome (GOLD analysis project Ga0209536, IMG submission 187461) | Marine sediment microbial communities from White Oak River estuary, North Carolina - WOR-2-8_12 (SPAdes) (version 2) | ecosystem: Environmental > Aquatic > Marine > Intertidal zone >...
CCCGAGGACGCCCGGAAGGGCGGCCATATTATTCGCGCTCGCTGCGCTCCGCTCAGTCCCGCAAGCGGGTTCCCAGTTTCGCGGTCGCAGCAGACGATTCGTGAAATATCCGGGCTAAGTCTATTCGACGCTGCAAGCCCTGTTCAGTGTCCATCGGCTGAAAATACCTGCCTAAAGGAAAAGAATGATTTGCAGAATTCAATTGCCTCCAGCGCACTATAACGAGGCTCCCCCATGGGGTTGTCGGGAATTTAAACTCCACTTCCAGAATCAACTGCTTTGCAGTACCTCTCAGCAAAGGTTTCCATCTGATCTTCGATGCCTTCCACATTCGATCTTTTTTGAGCGAGGATTTCTGTCGGGTATGGACAGTCAAACATTTGCAACTTCTCCTATGCTAGGCAGGCAAAGTAGTTGTCTCTTCACATCAAAGCTAATGGCATCGCTTTCCCCTGAAGGTCAGAAGATAAGACTACAAAAAAGAGATTTCAACACCTCTTAAGAAGGTCTGGAAAATCCTACAGCGATGCCAAGCATACCTGCATCAGTTAGACTTAGAGCGAGCGATTCTTGGGATTGATGCCAGTGGGGTGCGAAAAGATGAGGTGGTTGCGAACGACTCCCATCCGGCGAATAATGCTCGCCTTACCCGTGGTGGCCCTGGTTGACCTGCTCTTGATAATCATCTCAATTTTCAAGGGAAGACCCACGCTCTGGCAGATTGTTACTGTAAATATCTTGATCCTACCGGTACTTACTCTGCGACATGGGTTCAGTTTCCTCTGGAGACTTCGATGTCCGCACTGCAAAGGAGCATTTGGCGACGATAGCGGTGAAGATAGATCCGGCTACCCGATCTTCAGATGCCCCAAATGTGATTCAGAGTGGCTTCTTTAGACCTCTCGGGACCGCCCAATGCGCAATAGGGACGGGTGCAGAAACACCTTGACACGGGGGAACAGCACTTTTAGGCTCTTCCTGTGGCAAGACACCCCAGACCGAATACACTCGGGGCCCCGCACCAGCGTGCCCTGTTTTAGGTATAACAGTGGATAAACCGACAAAGATGGCCAACAAACGCGGAACCGGAATCCTGCTCTGCCTTATCCTGCTGCTTTCAGTCAGCTGGGAAGTTTCCTGTGCTCCGGCACAGATCAGACAGGGTTTGGTTCTCAGCGACATCCTTCTTCCACCCGGTTTCACAATTGACGTCTATGCTCCTAACGTTGAAAACGCCCGTTCTCTTGCTCTTGGAGACAAAGGTACCCTCTTTGTGGGTACCCGCTCGGCAGGCAAGGTCTACGCAGTTCTGGATCGAAATCAAGACCACAAGGCTGACAAAGTGATCACTGTGGCCGAGGGACTCAATATGCCGAACGGAGTGGCTTTCAAAAGCGGGGCTCTCTACATTGCCGAGGTAAACCGGGTGCTGAGGTACGAGGATATCGAGTCCCGGTTGACCAATCCGCCAAAACCGGTGATCGTCAGAGAGGACTTCCCGAGGGACCGCCACCACGGCTGGAAGTTCATCCGCTTCGGGCCGGATGGCATGCTTTACGTGCCAGTGGGTGCACCGTGCAATGTCTGCGAAAGGGATGATGAGAGATATGCTTCAGTCATGCGGATGAATCCCAATGGAAGTGGACTGGAGGTCTTCGCTCATGGAGTTCGCAACACGGTGGGCTTCGACTGGCACCCGAAGACCGCTGAACTCTGGTTCACCGACAACGGCCGCGATTGGCTGGGCGACGACCTGCCCCCCGACGAGTTGAATCGAGCGCCGCGCAAAGGTATGCACTTTGGTTTTCCATACTGCCACGGGGGAACAATCCCGGATCCAGGATTCGGCACAAAGCGCGGTTGCGAAGAGTTCGTGCCGCCAGCACTGGCCCTGGGGCCGCACGTTGCCGCCCTTGGCATGCGCTTCTACTCTGGAGCTATGTTTCCGGAACAGTACCGCGACCAGATCTTCATTGCCGAACACGGTTCCTGGAATCGAACTTCGCCCATAGGATACCGTCTTACCCTTGTGCGCCTACACGGCAACCAAACCGTCAGTTATGAGGTTTTTGCTGAAGGCTGGCTCAAGATGGGCCGTGCCTGGGGTCGCCCAGTGGATGTGCTGGTAATGCCTGACGGCGCCTTACTGGTCTCTGACGATCGGGCCGGAGTCATCTATCGGATTAGCTACAAGAAGTAGTAGATGGATGGCCGGTGGCAAAAATGATTGGAACACGGAAGCTCACCTTGGCCAGGGATGGCGAGGATCTGTGACAGAAATCTCCTTCGATATTTGCGCCCTCGACGCCCTAACCTGTTGACCTTGATTCAAAACCTTCGACATAATCCACTTGCCTCATCGGCCGAAGTCGTAAATATCTGTAACGGTCTCCAGAGCGGATTGTGAGATGCCGTATTTCATTTCCCTGGAGAACACCGAGAGGCACCTCAACTCCAGCTTGACCTAGAGCCCACACCTTTCGATAGAAATCAGACAAACCCTCCACTGGTTTTTTATCAACCGTGAGAACAATGTCGCCCACTTTCAATCCTGCTTTCTCAGCAGGACCGTCACTTGAAAGCCGAATTACAAAAACACGCCCCCTTGTCTCCTCCGCGTGGAAGCCCAACCAAGGCTTTCGCGCTTCGGCAGAACGACCTTGAGAAATCAAATCAGAAAGAATGGGCTTGAGATAATCGATCGGAACAAACATGTTACTGGATACAACGCCCACTCCTTGCACGACAAACTGAGTCAAGATAGACCCGATACCCAGAAGACTTCCATCGTTACCTATCAACGCTGCACCGCTGTAATTGGCATATGACGGCACGGTGTAGATTGCATCTTCCAGGAGGTATTCCCAGTATCCTGCAAACTCATTCCGCGCGACAACAGTGGTAAGAACTACCGAGTCAGGCCCCCCAAAGCTGGCCACTACCAACTTGTCGCCCACATGGACTTCTGCAGAGTCACCTAGTTTAAAGGGGGTAACTTTAATGGGTTCCTTTGCCCTCACAAGGCCGAAACCGGTGTTATCGTCATAAGCAACGATTGTCGCTCCGAGCACCTTACCATCGGAACTCACCACCTCTATGCTCTCCGCCTCCAAGATCAGATAACCTATTGTGAGAATAAGACCGTTCGAATCGATAACCGCACCAGCGCCTTCTCTCTCAGTTCCGAGTGAACCAGCTGTGCGCGCATTGCCCGGGACAACGGCGCGTATCTTGATGATGGCCTCTAAAATTCCCTTTAGATCCTCATCACAGAATGCAGGGGCACTAAGGCCAAGCAATAAACTGCAGATGACCGCCAAAATACCGCACCTCATTACACACCTCCTAGGCGCAATCTCAAATTAGGGTGACGCGTCTCCACCATTATAAACCGTTGACGGTTCTGATCCAAATTTTGTGCGTCAAGAGTGTGGCGTCTGCATAAAGTAGACTTTTCCTTGCCACGGGAAAGCTGGAGAAAAGGGCGGTTTGGAAGTATTCATCGGGCACCACGTGCGATGCGGCCGTGCACGGGCAAGAGAGGTTGAAACCAAAATCGGCAAGCACCACAGAAAAAATCGCATGATCCTCACCAGATTTAAATGCAAACTGCTCTCCCGTAGTAATAAATAATCAAAAATGAGGCTCGGCAACCTGGAGTTTCCGAGCCTCAGTGGTGTGATTAGCCTGGTCGGTGTTAAGGTTTACGAGACTGGTTCTTTGTCTACTGTTTTACCGGTAGCAGAGGACATTCGAAGTAGCGGTTTCCGGGTCCGATCTCAAGGTCTCCAAGCGCGTCATGCATCTCGATCTCATCATAGGATGTCACTACTGGTGGATTCGGTATGGTCCACATCACCAATTGGAGATTCCAGCGGCCGCCGTTGTATGCCAGATTACCAGGTGCAGCTTCGGCAACGGGTAATTGCCCTGCGGCGCCATTGACAAAGCTAAAAAGCTTGTCAAAAGATTGGGAGTTATGGCCATTCGGGGGAGGTAGGTCAGCCAAACCCTTTGTCGCCCACACTTCGCCGTCAGCATAAATAGTCGGGTTAAAGCTGGGTCCGCGGGCGTAGACGCAAGGGGAGGTGGCCCAAACCATCAAAGCCAATGTTGTAATGATAAAAGTAATTTTGCGCCACATAGTCGCCTCCTTTCTGACCCTTACAGGTCTTTGTTTCTAGGGCTAATCCTTCAAATTCTCGATTGAGAATTTGAAAAAGCACCACAGCTACAGATGTAAAGGAGGACGGTAAAGCTTGCATAAAGGAAGTGTAAAGATCTTGTAAAGAATAGATTGTAGTGTCTGAAATACAACCAGAGAGGTATCAATGGCAGGCTTCAACTGAATCGAACACGCCGCGAGAGTAGGATTTTTTAAACACGTTACAAATGAGAGCATAATATGGTTTGCATAGAACAACGGCTGGTATGTTCATGATCCGTACCTGAAAAGAATGTAATCTACTTGATGTTCTCGATAGTATATATTGATTTATCAGGAGTCACCAAATGCATATTGGATTTTCAAGATTGACAGGAATACTGGCTTGGAGGTACCGTACTCTCATCCCCAGGTAGCTCTTGTCCACAGTGAGAAATAATATGGAAACCTTGTCTACAACAGAGGGCCAGGTAATAATCAAGAACAGTAATTTTGAATAAGCAGGATGTAATCATGGCAAGAATCAGCATAAAGGATTTGCCAAAAGATATGAAACTCAGTGGGGATGAGTTCCGAAAAGCTTGTCAAAGTATTAGTGTAAGCAAGCTAATAACTTTTCACCCTCATCATAATCCTACAAAGTCCTACCAGAGTTTGGGAGATTCAACTCTTGCTGCAATTGACAATAATGCCGCTCTCTCTCGAAGGCGAAAGTACGCAGAGAGTATGTTTTCTCTGGGAGTTCATCAAAACCGTAAAGGAGAATATAAAAATGCCGTAAATTATTTCCGCGAGGCTATTGAAATGATGCCAGAATTCCCTCATTCATATTGCAATCTTGCGTATGCTTTGCAGAATTTAGGGATGACAGAAGAAGCAATAGAGAGATATTTGCAGTTCATTTTTTTGGCTCCCGAAGAGGTGTATCCCGAGTTTCTGCAAAATCTTGCTTTCTTGTTATTAAAAGAAGGTCGTGATGAAGATGCCGAGTATTTCTATCTTGAATGCATTAAAAAATATCCATGTTTTACGAATGCTTACATAAGCCTCTCGAATCTGTACAAAAACACTGGCTACTACGAAAAGTCGGTCAATATTCTCAAGCAACTCATGAAGCACTCACCGACGCTAGAAATAGAGTTAAGAATAGCTTTCACTGTCGATAGAATAATGGACAGCAATGAAACTATCGAAAAGCAAAGAAAAAAGCTTCTTCATAGTATAGAAAATCTGCACCAGAAAAACATGAATATAGGGGAATTTCTGAAAGGTATCGGAGAAATTAATTTTTCGCTTGCCTATCATGGCAGGGATGACAAGGAGATTCTCGAAAAGATCGGCAGACTCCACATTAAGAACGACCCTTCACTTGTATGGGAAAGTCCTCACTGCAAGACTTGGAGGAATACTCCGCTTAAGTCTAGAATTAAACTCGGAATTATATCGGATCATCTTACTACAGATCACACTATCTTCAAACTAAATTATGGAATTATAAATCACCTTCCAAGAGATCTTTTCTATGTCGTGTTCTTTTCGCATATTCCTAGGCCAGGAAAAGATATAGATATTGTAAAAAATATAGTTGACGAGACGATAATACTTGATGACGATTTTAATAAAGCAAGGAAACAAATAGCCCAGAAAGAATTAGACATAATATTTTATCCTAGCGTTGGCATGAATGCATTTTCCTATTTTATTTCTTTTTCCCGCCTCGCACCTGTACAATGCGTTACTTGGGGACATCCTAACACTGTAGGTAGCCCAAATCTTGATTATTTTATCGTGAGCAAAAATATGGTTTTGGACAATGCTGATGAACACTTCTGTGAAAGACTTATACAGCTGGAAAATATATCTAACTATTATTATCGTCCCAAACTTGAGCAAGAAAAATACCGGAAATATTTTTCTCTCCCAGAAAGTGCCAAAATATACCTCTGCCCGCAGACACTTTTTAAATTTCACCCGGATTTTTGTGGAGCTGCAGCAAAAGTTCTACAAACAGATGCACGCGGTTTGTTGGTACTCATTGAGGGAAAGAAAAAAGGGTGGAAGGAACTATTAATACAGCGTTTTAAAAAACACTCTAACAGGATCGAAGAACGCATGATCTTTCTGCCATTTTTAGCGTATCAGGATTTTCTCAGTCTTCAAAAGATAGCCGATGTAATACTGGATCCTTTTCATTTTGGCGGAGGTAACACCAGTTATGAAGCTTTCGCCTTCGGAATGCCAGTTGTTACTTGGCCAAGCGATTATTTAAAAGGGCGCCTCACTTACAGCTTTTACTGTAAAATGGGGATTTACGACCTTATCGCAAGAGATCATCAACAATATATAGAACTTGCCCTTAAGGTCGCCAATGACGACAAGTGGCGCAATAAAATGATTGAAAAGATAAAGTCTCGCAACCATGTTCTGTACGAAAACAAGAATGCGGTCAAGGAACTCGCTGCATTTCTGGCGAGAGCAACCATAATGGGGAAAGAAGGAAAACTGATCGAGAATTGGGTCTGGGAAAAGTAGACGCAACCTAAATGATTGATATTATTATCTCCTAATTCGACAAAAAATCTTCAAAAAAAACTTGACAATTTGAACAAATACAGTATAATTTGATCAAATTGAGATGAACGACCGAAGTACTAAGTGTCTGAGAAAGATCTAATTCGATTGGCAAAGATGAGGATCAAAAATTTGAAGCCAACCGTGCGACAAGAGTTCTACTTATCTCCTTTGAAATCAACTGTTAGACATCAGCCGAAAAGGAACTTTGTGGTGGGCCGCCATAGCACGCCTTAGCCTTTCGTTATTATGAGTTAAGAGAAATACTGCTCGAAAAAAATTGAAAGGATGCGAAAGGAGAGGGTATTGGTACTGGAATTAACGGGGGCTGGGTAAACCTTAAATAGAAAGGAGGCAGTATCATGGCCAAGACTAGGATCAAAATTAAAGATTTACCAAAGGAAACCGCAGTTAGCAAAGAGGAAATGAGGAATGTTTTGGGAGGGGTGTTGCGTAGTATGCCGATAATGTTGAGGCCGGGAATCGGGGGAACCGCAGAAAGCAAACCCGGAGGGAAATGTAGATGGGCCTCAGGTGCGGGCGATTGCTGTAATGATTGGGATTGATTGGATAGCCCATTTGTTGTGCCAAAAACATTTGTTTAGCCAGAGTATATTATGATTATACCTTCGCCATTAGGGGGGGAGTTGCTCTCCCCTTAATGGCAAAGGTGCGAGGAGTCATATTTGCCCTCAGCAGGAATCAAGAACCTGTCCTTGAATCTCACGTACAGGTGCGAGTATAGATGTGTGTTTTGTGAGATACCCTGGATACGGAGGATGTTCGATGGCTCAGCACACCGATCGAAGGAACTGGGTCTACTTCAAATAAAGAGACTGTTGAAACAGGCGAAAGAATGTGGTGCCGTTTCTCTAAATTTCACAGGTGGAGAACCCTTCATCAGGAAAGATATCTATCGCATAATAGCGTATTGTTCTGACCTAGGGCTTCCCCTTGGTATCAATACTCGCCATACATTTGCTCTAAATGACATAAGCCAGCTCGAATCTTCCTTTTTTGGACGTTTTTTTGTCAGTATAGATTCCCATGAAACTGAAACAGCCGAGAAGTTGGCAGGGAGGACTGACTTCTTTGCTAAATATATTTCAGGTATCCGCTTACTCATCAAAAACGGCATACCTACATCATCCATTTCTGTCATAAACAAACTGAACGTGAGTAAGATAGACAACCTACTCGAGTTTCTCTGTGGTCTGGGCATGACTTCTGTTTATCTTAGAGGAATGGATCTTTCTTCCGCATGCGTAGGTGAGTACAACCGTGGAGATAAGAAGAAGAGGCACGAGTTATTGCTTTCCAACAGTGATGAAGAATTCGTAAAGGAGAAAGAGTTGAAATGGAGAAACAATTTCCATCGCTTGGAGGGCTTCATAGAAGATAGGGGCGCAAGCACAGCAAGTAAGATGCTACACCCCAGATGTGACACCCTGAAAGGTGAGATCCATGCCAGACCCGACGGCAAAGTGTTTTATTGCGCTTTGGCTCATGATCTGGTCATTGGTGATCTGAAGAAACAAAGTTTTAAGTCTTTTTTGGACAGCCCCCTCCTGGCAAAGCTGGCAAGACCATCGAGGCAGGATTTCAAGGGGACGGAGTGTTTCAGGTGCACACTGTTTGATCGGTGCACTATTCTTGGCAGATGCTACAAAAGGATTCTTCGAATGCACGGGAAGTTTTTTATGCCAGATGATAAATTTTGCCGAAGATTCTCAGAAGAACGATTGGTGCCAACCGATGAAGATCAATAATTATCCTTCCCTTTTCAAAATCAATCTTGAGCTTACTTATAGATGTCCGCGAAAGTGTATTTATTGTATCCAGAAAGACATGATGACTTCATCGTATGGCAACGAGCACGTTAGCACGAGAAAAGAGCTTAAGACACAGGATATTTTTTCACTCTTTAGACAGGCAAGCAAAATGGAGGTGAAGTGGATAAACCTAACTGGTGGCGAGCCGTTTTTGAGAAAGGATATTCTCAGGCTTATAGAATTCGCCTCAGAACTATCCATAAAAACGGGGTTACCCACAAAGCATGCTTTCTCAAAAAGTCAGATGAATTCATTGAAGGATGCCGGACTATGCAGGATTGGTATCAGTCTTGATTCACATATTGCCACTGTTGCTAATTATCTTGTGGGGGATGAACACTATTTTGTTGAAAGCGTTGAGAACATAAGGCTGGCAAAAGCGGCTGGACTTGAGGTCATGTTGTTGCCGGTCATCAACAGGTTGACGGTGCGAGAATTTCCTGATTTTATCAGATTTGCCGAGAGATTAAGTGTTGATCTTGTTAGACCACAGTTATACAGCGGTGATCCATTGCAAATAAGATTCTCCAACAATAGGCAGAGAAAGAGCGGTAGACAAGATCTAAACCTAAAAGATCCAGTCGAAACACTTAAATGGATCAACACAATTAAATCCCCTATTCTGGAAAAGAACAGACCCGAATTAAAGACTCGGAAAGACACTGAATCTTCCTACAATAGCGATTACTCCACTACATGTGCGATAGGGAAAGGTTTGGTTAGCGTAAGGCCCGACGGTAAAGTGTATTTTTGTCCCTCGATGTCAGACTACACTGTAGGCGATATTATCAAGGAATCATTGGAGGACATCTGGTATCACGGCAAAATAAAAAAGATCTTGTTTCCTAGCAGAAAGTCTTTTTGGGGGACTAAATGCTATAGTTGTTCGTATTTGGACGAATGCAACAAGGAGGGTCGTTGTACAGAAAGATGTTTAAGACACTATGGTAGAGCATTCGCCCCTGACCCTTGGTTGTGTAGCCATTTTAAGAATCAAATCGACTTTTCGGATCGAGACTTAAATGAAAGATCTAGAAAAGGAACTGAGTTGGGTTGAGGATAATTTTTACCTGGAACCACCTCACACCGTGCATTTTAATATTACGTATCGGTGTAAGAGGAGATGTTTGTACTGCAACAATTACGCGATGGTAAAACAGCGTTATGGTAGCTTTAGAAGCGCTAATCAAGTAGAATTAGGGCTTAATATAATCAAGAGGATTATGAATGAAGCCAATGAAGTCGGTGTTAAACTGTTTAATATTTCAGGCGGAGAGCCATTTCTCCGGAACGATGTTTACGAAGTCATTCGACATGGGGTCTCCTTAGGAATGTCTATCTTTCCTATAACGAAATATGCTTTCACTACTGAAGAAGCAGAGAGGCTGTATGATACGGGACTAAGAAGTATATGTGTCAGCTTCGATTCATTCGAAGACCATACCAATAGAAAACTACATGGCAGTTCCACAATCAAAAGAGAATTATTGCAAAGCGTTGACTATCTGTTAAGATCGGGTATAGAACCTGTAATCGCACCTGTTATCAATACTCTCAATTATAAAGAATATGAAAATTTAGTTCAAAGATTTAAGAAGTTAGGTATAAATCTTTTTGCCCCAATGGTTATTGCAGAAACCTTACTAGTTACAAAGCAAGGTTTAGAGCCTGTAAAGAAATCACTTCAGTTATCTCGAAGAATGAGAAAGAATCTGCGAGAAGAATTGACAAGAATACATGGAAAATATGAGGTAGAAGAAGGGGGGCCCTTCATTCCTCGTAAGGTTGAGATGGCTTGCCCCGCAGCGGACCATGTCCATATAAATCCAGAAGGTTCTCTCATGTATTGCGCGAGCACACCGGATCTGCACTTTGGAAGTCTAAAACGAAAACCTTTGATGGAGGTCTGGCGATCAAAAAGGAGGCGAGAATTAATGAGGCCTCCGAGGAATAAATTCAGAAGAGCGAAATGCTTTGATTGTGAGAAGTATGATTTCTGCAATAAACTTGGAAGATGTTACTATGAATTTATGCTTCGGCCACCTTTTTATCGCCCCGAAGAGAAAAGATTATGCAGAAAGTTTTTGATATAGGTGGGTTGGCCGTTACTCTCGATGTATGATTGCTCAGTCACCCTTCGCGGATGCAATATTCCTCTAGGTCTTGTCACGATGATTCAAAACTGCATGTCCTAATTATGCCGATTTCGGTGCATGGCCGTCAATATAGTTCAGATTATATTCGAGATATCCAAATTGTATTTCAACTTTTCTTTAATTTCGCAGGCTGATACTCCTTTTACCCTCCCCCGGCGTGAGGGGGATGACCCTGTTGAATTTAGCTTGTGCTAGCCCTGATGTTTCACGAATTGCCGTCGCGAGACCGTGAAACTGGGAACCCGCTTGCGGGACTGAGCGAAGCGCAGCGAGCGCGAATTAGATGGGCGTGCCAACAGGCAACCGCAGGGTGTTGGACCTCTAGAGGTACGTCGCAAGGTGAGCTTGTCCTGAGCCAGTCGAATGAACACTCGAGGAAGCCAGGAAGGGCGGCCATATGCGCGGTCGCAGCAGACGATTCGTGATACATCCGGCTGGGTTTAGGTCCTGCATAGGAGGATATCGTATTATGTTTTTCGACCCTTAAAGTTGCCACGCAAACTGTCACAATTGATTAGTAATCAAGATGGACTTTGATTTAGTGGTGAACAAATGAATAGAATGGTAAGCGGAAGTGTGGATATTGTAAGTACGCTAACGCAATCTGTTGAAGACATAGTTGGGTTTTCATCGGAGCTAGTTGCTGCGTATAGCACATTCTTAACGGAAACAAAATCAAGGAGTAACATAGGACTAAATCTCTTCTCGGCTAACTCAATTGGCATGAGCAGGGGAATTCTCAAAGGTCTCACTTATGCTGATATTGAGGATTATAGGAAATGTCAAGTCCCTTCATTTCCTCATATTGCCCAACTGCCAGAGCAGCACAGGACTTTGAATATTGTTCTACGTGACCATTTAGGTGAGTCATTTAACATTTCTATAAAGGGTGCAGGACTGTCCTCCATATATGCCACGATGGGAGATAGCCCTCTCATTCCCCCATACCTCGCTGAATTCTCTGAAATGAATGATTTGAAAAGACCTTATTATATTCGGGTCACGCCAGGGAAACTCACACCGGAAATTGTTAAACAATTTACCAATATTATTGAAGATCCACTAGGAGTTATAGGAGGGTTGCCATATTTGAGGAGCAAAAATGAGTTAATCTGCACTTTGGCTCAGCATGCACTAATGATGAAGGTTGACAATAGAATGTCCATAAGCAACTTTCCCCTCAGGATAGACAAAATAGAGACAGTTTTTGTAAGGCAGGGCGATGAAAGGATTGAAGTAAAGATCGAAGAATTCCTGACTCACAAAGATTTCTTATCTCAAAATGAGCTCATTAGGCTAGCTCATGAAGCTAAGAAGGGAGCTCGTCGTAAAGAAAAACTCCTCCTTGACAGATACATCTCAATGGTGTGCAGAGCAAATTATAAAAAAGTGTACGGCGGTTCGCTTGAGCTTGTTTCCATGGCAGGCTGGATAATCAAGAGATATCTCGGGTTAGCAACGATTTTGAATTATTCAAAAGCGGGCCTGAGAGTCGGTCATGCCTGGAATGCTCTTTTTTACCCGAAGTACAGGTCCATTCCAAAATCGAACCTAGTGCATTTTTTCCCTACAACAAAAGCCGATATCGACAGGGTCTTAGCGTACATCTATCATTATCATGATATGGAATTAAAGCTTCCTAATGATATAAAGGATGATTACGCGTTTGTTCATTATGCAAGAGATAGGTATGAAAAACATGGATATTCTTATGTGCTACATCAGCAGTCAAACGACATCTATTCTTATCTGTATAGAGTCGGACAAATAAACATTAATTCGGCGAGTAGAATTTACGAGCGATTTCTAAACAGCTTCTACCGTGAGATTGGCGTGTTGCACGGCGCGGGCGGGCATTTTGGAGGCGACAGCTTGGACCTAGCCTTTAACGCAAAGTACATCAACACATCTAGCGGGGGAAGTGGTATAAGTCCGCGAGATGTGGATATTAGGGGCGGTTTGCATGATCTTGCGTCTTTCACGTATATGCCCTTTTTAGGTATTGATGTCCATAAGAAAAAAAAGAGTTCTTTCGACAAAACAAAAAGGGAATTGCAGGAGCATGAACACCATTTGGAAAGACTTCAGGCAAGCGACCTCAACCTGGCAGCCCGCACTAGCTTGCTGATGGCAGAGATGCTTTTCGGGAAACCTATGAGGAGACGCGATTCTAATTACTTTAATTTGTGGGGAGAGCCTGCGACGGAAGAAATCTTCAAAAATGGGTGCTGGGGAAATGAGAAGATAAAGGCGTTATATTATACGTATCGCGAAAAAGCGCTAAATCTTCAGCTGAATCAGACATTTTACCCATAGAACCACTTGACGGGGCTGCGATGGAATCCGCTAGCTTATCCGAGAATTATGATTGATGACAGAACTGGTAAATTTAGCGGCCTAAAGGAAAAAAGGGTTTAGCGGTCTAACCCTGCTAAACCCTGTAAATTACTTGGTGGGCCGTCAGGGAATCGAACCCCGAACCTACTGATTAAGAGTCAGTTGCTCTGCCTAGTTGAGCTAACGGCC
>Ga0209536_100011054_pt1 | contig 13249 bp, 14 predicted proteins | sample DeeMarSeWOR28_12_FD_187461 | JGI IMG/M metagenome (GOLD analysis project Ga0209536, IMG submission 187461) | Marine sediment microbial communities from White Oak River estuary, North Carolina - WOR-2-8_12 (SPAdes) (version 2) | ecosystem: Environmental > Aquatic > Marine > Intertidal zone >...
TTAATCTGCGGCAGTATTTGCATGGACCAGATTATGGTTGATGTAGGACGCAATAAGGTAGAAGTGGGCGATGAAGTAGTGTTGATCGGAAGGCAGGGTGTAAATAAAATTACTGCTGAGGAGCTTGCTTGTCTAGCCCAAACCATTTCTTACGAGATTGTCTGCGGATTAGGCACCCGCATCCCCCGCATTTATCTAGACAAATAATAAATAGAATAAATAGGGACAGCGCCCACTTTTTCTTAATAGAAAAAGTGAAATAGGATAAATAGGGGATAAATAGGGACAGCGCCCACTTTTTCTTAATAGAAAAAGTGGGCGCTGTCCCTATTAAGGAAGGTCGGCGATTAGGACTAGGGCAAAGATAAGCATGATCAAGTGACTTAGTGAAGCCGCCAGGATGGGTGTAAGTACTCCGCTTTTTCCCAGAGCTATACTTATGGCAGTGAAGACAAAGTAAAGGAAAGCCACAATTATTGATAATCCTACCGAGGCCAGCCCCGTAGCCCGTTTTTTCATTTTAAGCGCAAAAGGTATCCCCAAAAGGACAATGATTAAGTTGGTAAAAGGCGAAAAAAACCGCGCATAATAGTCAACTGTGAAGCTTTGCGCTACCGAAACCGCGCCACTCTTGGTCAATTTCCGGATATAGTCATCCAGTTCTCTTAAATCCATAAAATCCGGGCTTTGTCTCTGGCTGAGCAGTTCTTCCGGGGTTTCCGGAATAGCCATAATTTCTTCTTCACGATAAACCGGTCCTTCAATCTCTTGGCTATCTCCATAATTGGTAGTGAAGCTGTTATAGAATATCCAGAGGCCATTTTTATACTCGCCACTGTCGGCGGATATCTTTTTCACTACATTGTGGCTCTGGTCCTGCTCGAGTATGATTATGCCTTCCATCGTATTTGTCTGCGGGTAAAACCGGTCAATGGAAAAGAGTCTATTTTTTAACCCTAGCACATAAACATTGTTGACTTGGGTGGGTGTTTTTTCCTTTGCTTTGCTATCCTGCAATTGCAGTTTTGTTTTTTCTGTACCCATAAGGGCGTGAGGGGCGATTCTGTCGTTTAGCCAGAAGGTAAAAATGCTTACCAGAAGCCCCAGGATTATTACTGTTTTGGTGATCTGTAGAACGCTTAAACCTGCAGCGCGCATGGCGATGACTTCGTTATTGCGGTTGAGAATGCCGAAGGTATAAAGAGTGCTTAAGAGGCAGGCAACCGGCACTACCCGTACAAAAATAATCGGCAAGAATGAAAAATAATAATAAAGCAGAACATCCAGGGCTACCCGAAGTTTTAGTATTTCTTCTAGCTGTGAGAAAACATCGATGATTACGTACAGGAAAAAGAAAACCGCCAGGCAACCAAAGAAAATATTTAAGACAGATTTAAGTATATACCGGTCTAATATACGCATACTCTAATAGTCAAGATTAATCCGACGAGGCCAAAGATGATATTGGCCAGCCAGGTGGTGATGGCCGGGTTCATATAGCCCTGAAGGCTTAGCGCTTCAGCGGCGATAAGCACCAGATAGTAGGCCCCGACTATGACCACCGCCAAGCCAAAATTAATTGTTTTTTCCCGGCGGCGGGTCAATATTGCCAGAGGTATTCCCATGAGCATAAATACAAAACAGGAAAAAGCCAGTGCAATTTTTTCATGAAAGTGCACTATGAGGGGGGCGGGGTCTATGCCTTCGGCTTTTCGTTTTTCTATTTGGGCCTGCAGTTCATTTAAGGTCATGTCTTTAGGTTTCTTTTTGATTTTTTCTTCATTCTCAAGCTGGTTAAAGTTCAGCCTCATAAAAGTATTGTTAAAATTCAATTTAAAGAAATTTCCAGGATTATTCGGGTCAGGTTCATCTATGGTGCCGTTTATAAGTTTTAATACAATCAATTTTTTTTCTGGTTCCGCGATGAATTCTCCGCTCTTGGCAATGATGGTGCGGGCCGGTTTTCCCTTTGACCTGGGTTCATATATGCGTATGTGATGCATCTTATTGTTCTTTTGGTCTATCTGATAGATAAACAGTACATAGTTCTGAAAAGAATCTATGAAGACTCCGGGCTCAAGAGCGGCAGTAGGGTTTTTAATGCCTACTTCTGCCAGGGTTTTTCTGGCGGCAAAATGCGCGTAGGGTGTTACCCGGTCGTTAAAAACCAAGAGGCCAAGGCTCAGGATCAGCGCTACAATCAACAGGGGTGAAATCAGGCTGAATATATTTATTCCGCTTGCCTTGATAGCTACGATTTCGTTGTCTCCGGAGAGCCTGCCTATGGAAATGAGCGTGGCAGTTAACGCAGCAATAGGCAGGGTGTAAGTTAAAAGATAGGGTATCATAAAGAGAAAAAGTTTGCCTACGCTTAATATGTCGACACCTTTATTAATGACTAAGTCTGCGATTTTGATCAGATTTCCCAACAGCATGACCAAGGTCAGCACAAATAGAGCAAGCAAGAGAGGGGCGAAGAATTCTTTTAAAAAATAATTTCTTAGGATTCTCATACTGGATGCGTGGGGTTTAATTAGCTAAAGTTAGTACGAACACTATGTTGGCGCCGGCGCGCTTCAAGGCATAAGCTGCCCAGGAGGCAGTTTGTCCGGTAGTCAAGACGTCGTCTATCAACAGGATATTTTTATTTTTAACCTGGTTTTGTCTGTGCAAACGAAAACTTTCTTGGACATTTTTCTGGCGTTGTCGCGGCAGCAGCTCAACCTGAGGTTTAGTGCAGCGCCAGCGCAAGAGTTGACTGTGCAATACTTTTTTGTTGAATTGACCGGCAATACATTTGCTTAAAATACAAGCCTGGTTAAACTCTCTTTCGCGTAATCTGGTTTTGTGTAGCGGCACGGGAATTATCAGGTCGATTAAATCCATGGGGACGCTGTATTCACGGATGAACTCCAGCATCGGCCTGCTTAAGGTCTTGCCCAGATAATCTTTGCCTTTGTATTTAAAGGCGTGGATTAATTCACGCACCACTCCGTCATATTGACAGGGGCTAAAGGCACGGTCAAAATATGGCTGTTTTCTGATGCAACCAGCACAGACGCCCTTGCTTAAGTTTTTTTTCTCCAAATGCCTGCCGCAGAAGTGACAGAAGGGCGGCGAGTTTCTTTTTACTTTAGACCAGCATTTCAGGCACACCACATTGTCAACCGAAGCACCATCAAGGATATTCTTACAAATAAGACAACTTTTTGGCCAGATAATATCTACTAATCTACGGATGAAGCGCGTTAACATAAATATATATGATAACAACTAATTCTGGTTTTGTCAACGAAGCGCGCTAGCGGGATTGAGGATTTTCATAGTCAAGGCAGGACCCTGAATGGAAAGTAAGGTTTTAAATGTCGACTTTGCTTTTTAGGCAGATTCCGATCAGCTGAGATAGGAGTTTTTCCCTGTCTGCGGGATCTAGATCATCGAAAGAGAGACCTGCGATGTATACGGGCTTGCCGCCGTGATCTTTTCTGTGCAGCCAGGCGATCTTCCCGGGGAGTTTCAGAGGCTTTTTGATATCCGGAATGTTTAATTCTAAGATCAACTGATCCTGGCCGTTAAGTACCTTTTCCAGCTGTTTTTCGCTTAACGGAGGTAACTCTACGGAAATGCCGCCGAGACTCATATTTTCTACGCGAAAGGCCTTTTTGGTCTGCAATTTAAATACGCCCTTGCTGCTTTTGATTTGAAATTTAAACGTAAGAGGTTTTTCCAGGCCCAGGCGTAGATCTCTTCGTCTTTCTTGGTCTCTTTTTTTCTTATCCATCTGGATACTCCTTGGGATTATCCCCGGCGGTCAAATAAATCTAATTATTATTCCCATCTTAATTTGATTTTTAGGGTTTCTTGCCTGCCTCGATTATCTAAAATGACAGATTCGTTCTGTATATTTATTACCTTCTTGCCATCTATATAATCACCCTCGGCAACCACGGCGCCGTCAATTACCGCAAAAGGTTTCTGGTTATCCCACATTATTCCTTCAAGCTCGATTTCCTTTTTACCTTCAATTTTTGTTTCGTTAAAATGCTGGGGGCTAAAGGGATTTTTGTGTTTTAACTCGTTTAACAGGGATTCTACTTCTTCTTTTTTTAATTGTTCGGACGAACCATGCTTAAATTTTACAGGGACGGATTCCGGTGGCTGAGTTGTCTCTTGGGGGGCCTTATCGCAGCCGGCTAAAAACAAAAAAATCACTGCCACGGATAAAAATATTGAATTAGGTTTTACCATTTTTTTCTTCCCTCATAAGTATATAAACGGTAACATCAATATCGGTAAAAACCTGCCGGGAATTAAAGCCTTCCAGCTTTATACGCAGGCTTTGGATATCGAATATCTTGGGGCTTATGTATTCTAATTCATAGAGCAGTTGGGTGACATCAAAATAATCGCCCTTCAAGGAAACATTAAAACTTAGTTTCTGATAGTGGGTAAGTATTTTTCCTGCCGCGTCGGCAATAGCCTCCTGAGGCTTAAAATCTAAAGCCAGCACCTTTAATCCGTGTGATTTTGCCAATTCCCTGAAATGGGTAAAATAATTAGGCAGGTCTGCTTCTTCTATAAACCTTTCTTTTTCTAGCCAGAAATCACTCTCTGCGTCAGAAAGCTCCTTTTTTAGGTTTTCCGAGTTTTGCGTAATCTGTTCATAAAAATTTAACAACTTTTTCTGGGACAGGAATTGAAAATCTATTGCCTTTAATTTTTTTACCTGAAATATGATAAGCGATTGATACAAAACAAAGCCGATGGCTAACACAAGCAGTATCCCCAGGAATACCTTTTCTTTGGGTACGCTCTTAAGGGCCGATAGTATGCCTGCGTTTTTATTTTCAGACATTGTCATTTTATGAGGCAGCGAATAACAAATCTTATGGTTTGCTCTTGCCCTTTGGACGAAACGAGCTCTACAGAATTAAAATGCCGGCTATTCGAGAGAATGGAGATATAATCAAATATAGGTTTTTCAATGGTGGATTCTCCGGTTAAGACTAAATTTTTTTCGGCAGCGTTTAAGGCAATATCCGTCAACCACAGATTGTCGGTAACCGAAACCATGGCTTTAGCTATATCTTGGATAAAATGGTTTTCTATGTCGCCTGTAATGATAGCGGCTTCTTTGAGCTTTTTTTGCAAGGCGTCTTTTTTTTCCTTAACCAAGATGATCTCGTTTAGCTCTTGCGGGGAATGTTTTAGTTTAACGTTAAGCCGTGCAGTCTTTTTTTCCAACATAGCAACATTGACAATGATCCAGGCTACGGAAATAGCTACTAGACTTAGGACCAGGAATGATGAGGTAAAGAATACATAGATTTGGGTTAGGAGATTGCGCCGGCGGATTTTTTCTCTGAGTAACAGGTTCAGATTAAGCGGGCTTTCTTTATTTTGTATTCTTAGCGCAGCCCCCAAAAGACAGGAGAAGGGGAACCTTAATTCGTCAAGCTCGGTAACCTTTTCTTTCTCCACATGGATTTTATCCGGCGTCTGAGAAAGCTTTATCGGAATGTAGGGCAGCTCTTCCTGTAATAACAGATGTATGCGGTTATACTTGGCATCCAGGGGATTTATCACGATACGCGAAATCTCTTCGCCCTGCATGAACCTTACCTGATAGAAATTCAGCACTAATTTTATGCTTGATACCAGGCGTTTAATAAAACTATATAATCCTTTATCAAAATCTACCAGATCTATTTCTACGGAATGAAAGAATCGCGGACGATTACCTTTGGTTATGCATATCTCAAGGTGTCTTTCGCCGATAAGCATAAGCAAGGTCACCTCAAGGCTTGAGGATTTTAATTCGGTTTCATCCAGAGTCCTAAGCAGGCAAAGCATGGCTACATCCAAGTCGATTAAATCCAGGCCGGCAAGTTTGGCCGTGCGTAAATAAGACTTGATTAAAGTCTTGGAAGCAGCGCTAAATATAACGTTTATTTTTTTAATTCCCTCTTCGCTTATTTCTTCCAGTTTCTTGAAATCGATTACCGCTTCCTTACCGATCAGCGCCTGATATTGGCTGATTTCTGCTTCCAGGTTGAGGCGTATTTGTGCGTCGGTAAGGTTAAAGGGCAGGCGGATTATCTTGGTGGGGACATATGTCGAGTCCAGCAGGGCAATAACTTTTTTGGTGGCGATATTATTTTCCTTTAAAAAGGCACTTAGTTTGCTGGCTACAAGTTGGGGGTTTTGGATAATCCCGTCTTTTGTACTGTTAGGGGGTAAGTTTATCTTGTCCAACCTTATGACCTGGAGGCCTTTTTCTGCTTCCCTGAGCTCTAAGAGCCGCATTGCATTCTCGGTTAACTCCAGGCCTAATACGCTTTCCATCAAATTTCTCTCCAGTATATTATCTTGACTTCGTAAGGGGCAGTTCCTTTTATCCTCACCTTGGCCTCCAGGCTAATTTGTTCTCCGGAAGTTAGCCTGGCCACAGAATTAATTTTACCAGAAACACTCTCATAAGTCACGTCATAAGTATTGCCTGAGCCAGGGGGTAATTCAATTGGCTGCGGGGTTTTTTTCCAATTGCTGTTTGTTCTTAATTGAGAAATCGCATATTCGATTCCCGCATCCGCCAGATAGAGTGCCTGGTTTTTTGTTAAGTGGTTGGTGATAATTTGCAGATCTATTGTAGTAAGCTCCAAGAAGGCAGTTACCAACAGTGAAATGATGATTAAGCTAAATATCGCCAGTAATAGCGCTTGGCCTTTTTTAAGCATCAGCGTGTAAGACTTATTGCCGAAGGTAGGCTGAAACCGCTTAGTCTAAGCTCTTCGTTACCCGCGGCATCTAATTTGATTATTTGATTGTTGTCGGTATCCGCCACCCAGCAATCTCCGGTGTCGCCGTCAACTGAAATAGAGAGGGGACGGTTAAAATCTTTGAGATTTAATAAAAGAGCCCCTTTATCAGCAGAGAGTTTTTTTATCCGGTTAGCTCCGGTATCCGCCACCCAGCAGTCTCCGGTTGCGGGATTAACCGAGATAGCCTGCGGGTCTTTTAAGCCTTTTCTTGTTAAGAGAATTTTTCCGCCAGGTGAGATTTTTCTTACCTGGTCTTTATCCGTATCCGCCACCCAGCATTCCCCGGTTGCGGGATTAACAGAAACGTAATTCGATTGCCAGGAATCGCTAATATTTGCCAGTATCGATCCCTGTGCAGAGAGTTTTACAATCCGATTGTTTCCGGTATCCGCCACCCAGCATTCCCCGGTTGTAGGGTTAGCCGAGACAGAGCGGGGCTGTTGGAATCCCCCGAGGTTTAACAGGATTGCTCCTGAGGAAGAGAGTTTTACGATCCGATTGTTTCCGGTATCCGCCACCCAGCATTCCCCGGTTGTAGGGTTAGCCGAGACAGAGCGGGGCTGATTAAAACCTGCACGATTCAACTCAACAACTCCCAAGGCAGTGAGCTTTTTGATTCTGTTGTTTCCGGTATCCGCTACCCAGCATTCCCCGGTATCGGAGTTCACCGAGACACAAGCGGGAGTGGAAAATCCGGCAATCCAGTTGTCAGTAGACAGCTCTATCACAAAAGTATTGCTAGCTATCCATACGGGTTTCATCCTTACTTCGGATCTTATGGTTATGCTTGTGGCTAGGTCTATACTATCCGGAATTAGATTTTCAGAATCGGTAACATTCATCTTGATGTCAATATAGCCTACATCATTCGCTTGGGCGGTTAATTGACCGTTTTTATCTCTAAAATATATTTCAAAATCGCTCAAGGATTTAGCCAGGAGGGCATTATTGATTATCGGGGTACCGGATGGATCAGATTCTATAGTCTGCATTACTAAATCATTTTCGCTGATTAGGCCGCTGTTTCCTGAAAAATAAGGTGAGCCTGGGATGTTGTGATAGAATATTATAGTCAGGTTATCCAGAGGGTCTTTAAACTTTATGAAATTCCCCTGACCCGTATCGGAGATATTCATTAATCTTGTTGCTTGTCTGGCAAAACGCGAGATTATATCCAGACCTACCCTGGCATTCTGTTGCAGTTGGATTTTTCTATCCCCTGTGTTCCAGGCAGTATGAACGGTGCGGATAAAAGGCGTAATCGCCGCAATAATCAAGCCCAGCAGGCTTACGGTTAACAAGACTTCGACCAAGGTAATGCCTTTTGCGGGGGAATATTTTTTATCTACGGGCAATCTGGGTATAAAATATAGTTTCATCTTGTGGATTTTCAATATGCCAGACCTTAACCGAAATAGTTTTCAGGTTATTGTTCAAATCATCGGTTATGCTGTAGCGAAAGTTCTGATAAGGGGGGTTAAGGGTCGAAGCGTCTAGATTATAGTCTAGAGCGAAATTATTTAATATGGCCGTGCGTAATTCTTCGATTTTTCCCTGAGCCACAAATATTGCCTTGGTTTTACGCTCGGCTTTTAATCGCGTCTGGATAGATAAGGGTAGCCACTTTAATAGCGGTAGAAGCGCAATAGATAAGATTACCAGCGCGGCTATTAATTCTATTAAAGTGAAACCAGTTTTAAAACTAAGATATTTTTTCGACAATTACCGCTCCCGAGGGTGGCTCAACCGTAATTCTGTATTGATGAGCTTCATCCGTGGAGATATTTAATCCGTTGCCGCTAAAAATAGCGTTTCCCAGGGAATAAAAATCAAATTGTTCGGTTCCCGCCAGAAAGACTTCTGCGGGAATTTTCTTTGTTTGGCCTACCTGGTTGTCAGGGGAGAGGCTATCTTGGTATATCCGGTATTCTCTTAGGGCGAAATCGAATTTGATCAGGTAATGACTGGAATGCGTAACAGCTAATCTGCGGGTGTATCGTATATCAGCGGCAACTCCAGAAGTAGCAACGCTTAAAACAGAACCTCGAATAAAGTCCGCCTTTATAAAACGAGGCAATATTACCGCAGCTAATATTCCTATTACCGCCACAGTTAATATTGCCTCGATTAGGGTAAAAGCATTTCTCTGACGCTGCATAAAATATAGAAAAAGCTTTTAGGCAGCAAGCTTTTTTATGCTGTTTTTGTTTAATGATTAATGTGCATGTTTGGCCACGCGGTGTGTCGTCACGCTGTCGTAAACATAGGCTGTGCCATAAGGGCACACTGGAATGGCATCAATATAATCTGCGGTAACCAGGGCATCCAAATCTGCCGGCCAGTTGCCTGATGGCTCCTGCACATGGTAAAGTTCTATCTGTGCATTTAATGCCGCGACATTGGCATCACAGGCGGCTCTCTGAGCCTGCGCGCGGGTATAGGTTATCCTGGGAATAACGATTGCCGCCAGGATACCCACTATAACCACCACTAAGATAACTTCTACTAGGGTAAAACCCTTTCTTGCAAACATCTCTTTCACCTCCTTCAACAGTGAGTTGAACACCAAACCATCCGAAAGGTTCCAAACCATTCCCGCAGTTGCGGGACACCGGCCTATCGCCATAGCTTATGGCGCACCCGCCAATCAAATATGGCGGGGTGCATTATAAGGCCGGGCGTTTTGTTATCTAGCAATACTGCGTATTAAATCAAACATCGGTAAATATATGGCCAGGGCAATGAAGCCTACCAGGATTGCCAGGGCCACAGTTAAGCTTGGTTCTAATTTTACCACTAAATTCTTAATTAGTGTATCAATATCTTCATCGAGAAAATCCGCGCACTTATCTAGCATGGTGTTTAGGTTCCCGCTTTCCTCTCCCGCGGCAAGCATCTGGACAGCGATGGGGGGGAAATACCTTTCTTTTTTTAAAGAGTCAGCCAGTGGTTTTCCCTGGCTGATGTCTTTTTTAACTTGTTCCAGGGCTTGAGCAACTGCCTGGTTTCCCACCACTTCTTTTGTAATGGTTAAAGAGGAGCTAAGCGTTACACCGCTTCCCACTAATGTGGAGAGCGTGCGTACAAAACGCGAAGTGGCGACTTTACGGTTAAGCGGTCCAAACACAGGTAATTCCAGTTTGGATCTATCCGCTGCCAGGCCAAAGGCTTTATTCCGTATCAATATCTGCAGGGCCAAATAGCTTAGAAACGCCAATGATAAAATCAGCCACCAGTAATTAACGAAGAACTTGCTTAGGGCAATCAAGGTAACGGTAGGTCCGGGCAGGGGAATCTTTAATGAATTATACACCGAGGAAAACACCGGCACTACAAATATCAATAGAAAGATCACCGCTGCTATAGCTACAATTGCGACAATAGTTGGGTAGGCAAAGCTTGAAATAACCTTTCTTCTTAAATTTTCCTCTTTTTCCAGATAATTTGCCAATCTGTCCAGAACTTTCGGCAATACCCCGGCGGTTTCTCCGGTCTTAATTAAGCTGGTAAAAAAATTAGAAAATGCCAGGGGGAATTTTGCCAACGCATCACTCAGGCTAGCCCCGTTTTCAATATCAAGGCGGACCTTGTCGATTATTCTACGGAATTTCCTGTTGTTTGTTTCTTCGGAAAGTGTCTTTAATGCCCTGATCAGAGGGATACCGCTGGAAACCATTGCCGCGAATTGATGACTAAATATTGATAAATCCATATTTTTTACCCGATAGACTCCCGGTGTAACCAAGAAGTGAGTTTCGGGCTGGACCTGGATGATATAGAGGTTAGCCTGCCTTAGTTTGGCCTTGGCTTCGTCAATATCTCTGGCTTCCAGTGTGCCCCTGGTTTCTTTATTTTGATTATCTTGTGCTAAATAGCTGAATTTCGCCATATCAACTTTCGGTAGTAAAAATCGCGCGTTTTATTTCTTCCGTGGTAGTAATTCCATGAGCGACTTTTTCAATCGCCGCATCTTTAAGCATGGTCATGCCTTCCTGTAGGCAAATTTCTTTGATCCTGGAAGCAGGCTGTTTTCCTAAAATCAGCTCGCGTATTTTATCCGAGACTTTCATTACCTCAAAGATACCGGTGCGGCCGCGATAAGCAGTCTGTAAGCAATGGCCGCAACCTCTGCCGCGAAAGAAAGCGATTTTGTCCTGGTAGTTTTCCAGCCCTAACTCTTTAAGTAATCCTTGGCCAGGTTGGTATTGCTCTTTACATTCCGGGCAAACGGTGCGCACCAGCCTTTGGGCCACAACGCCGATAAGCGCAGAAGAAACCAGGAATGGCTCTACGCCCATATCAATAAGCCGGGTGATGGCCGAGGCTGCGTCATTGGTATGTAGGGTAGAGAGCACCAGGTGTCCGGTAAGGGCAGCATGTATGGCAATATTGGCGGTGTCTGAATCCCTGATTTCACCCACCATAATTATATCCGGGTCCTGTCGTAATATCGAGCGCAGGCCCGTGGCAAAGGTAATATCTGCGGCAGGGTTTACTTGTGTTTGGTTGATGCCTTCCAGTTTATATTCTACGGGGTCTTCAATGGTGACCACATTTTTAGTGAGGGTATCTATCTGGTTTAATACTGCGTATAAAGTGGTGGTTTTGCCCGCTCCCGTAGGTCCGGTAACCAGGATGATGCCATAAGGTCTTGAGATAAGAGATTTAAAGACTTCTTGATCTTTTGCCGATAAACCCAGCTCTTTTAAGCCCAGGAGCATGCCGGTTTTATCCAGAATCCTGATTACCACTTTTTCGCCGGCGATGGTAGACGTAGAGGCTATTCTTAAGTCATAATCTTTATCATTAATTCTTAAAGATATATGCCCGTCTTGGGGGCGGCGGTGTTCAGTGATATTCATATCCGCCATGACCTTTATGCGCGAAAGAAGCGATGCTTCGATGTCCTTGGGGACAGTGGTGATGTCATGGAGAATTCCGTCGATGCGGAAACGCACCCGCATTTCAGGAGAGTGCGGCTCAAGATGTATATCGCTGGCGCGTGAATTGATTCCGGCATGGATTAATTTGTCTACTACTCGGCTGATAGTGGTTTCGTCAAAGGTCTTGTCGATGCGTATATCGGAAAGTATCTGTTTGGTCATCTGCTGTAGGTTAAAATAACGCTCGATAAAACCCTGGATTTCTTTTTTGGCAGCGATCATGGGTTTTATCTGGTATTTGCAGGCCCGGCTTATTTCATTCAAGGCAGGCAGGTTTAAGGGGTCGCTGACTGCCACATGAAGCGCATTCTGTTCTAATTTTACGGGAATGACCTGATAGTTGCGGATAATATTCTCCGGCAGGAGTTCCAAGGTTTCTAGCTTAATATCGTAATCGGCAAGACGAATAAATGCCAGGCCCAGGTTACGGCTGGTGGTTTGGGCGATCTGTTCGGAAGTTGCCAGGCCCAATTCTAATAAGGTGTCCTCTAAGGTCTTTTTCAAAATTTTCTGTTTTTCCAGGGCAGTTTCCAGTTGCTCGGGAGTGATTATTTTGTCCGCCACCAGCATTTGACCTAGCTCGGACTTATCTTTTGCCTTGGAGGAAAATACCTGCAGGGCGCGTGAGATATCAACGGAACTCACCAGGCCTTTGTCTATCAGGATTTGGCCTAAATAACCGCCTTTTTCTTTTTGTTCTTTTAAGGCAGTCTCTAGGTCCTGCGCAGTAATGACATTCCAGGAAATCAATATTTCGCCAAGTCTATTTTTATCAGGCATTTACGCCCTCCGCAAGCGTTTTAGAGTTATGCTAAAATTGTATACTATTTACGCCGCCAGGTCAAGAGCTATGATATTACGGTAATCCGGTTGAGGTAAGTGGTGTAATTGCAAGCAGAATGGGCGCAGGATAAAATGAGAATTAAGATATAAGTAGCTTAGGCGATATTGGGCAGGTGTGTTAGCGGCAGTTGGAGAAGTTTTTTAATTAAAATGCTAAAGAATTCGGCGCCAATAAATCACTTACTCAGTCATGCGATTTTTGGCGACGAATCAACCCGAACAAAAAAGTATATCTAAAAAATAAAAGTCAAATCAGAAAATAGCTGATGTTTCTTAAAACCAATAAATTATGGCACGCTTATGCTATCGTTATCCTCGACATTTGCGCCAGAGTCATAAGTCGAGCCGCTGAGAAGCACATCGTCTACGTAGAAAGTAAAAGTTCCGGCTGCGTTTTTGAGCTTGTCCGATGAAAGTTCCGCTGCTCCATTGCTACCGGTAGTGCCTGAATCTACATCGCTAGTCAATCCATCCCAGTGTCCGGAAACAGTTACTCCTGAAACAGGCGTTCCTTCACTATCCACGATAGTGACGGTGGCAATCGCGTTTGTGAAGGGCCCCTTTTGGTTTAGCGACATCGCAATATCGCCAACATGCAGGACTAGTTGTGGTGGAGGAGGTGGAGATCCGCCATCCTCAATT
>Ga0209536_100011055_pt1 | contig 13249 bp, 17 predicted proteins | sample DeeMarSeWOR28_12_FD_187461 | JGI IMG/M metagenome (GOLD analysis project Ga0209536, IMG submission 187461) | Marine sediment microbial communities from White Oak River estuary, North Carolina - WOR-2-8_12 (SPAdes) (version 2) | ecosystem: Environmental > Aquatic > Marine > Intertidal zone >...
TAGTTTATTTAATATAGCTCCCCTATACCCTGTCCCGAAAGACAGGGTATAGGGGAGCATATTGGTCAATGGTTTAAAAATATGTAAGTCATTTCATAATTTTTTATGTGCTTTACACCATAATTTATATTTTTTGTCATGAAATATTACAGAGACTCTTAGCATAAAATCAATATAACCATGTGATATTTATATTTAATTGTCATAACTTATCGTTCTTGCACGTATTTTGCAAACCCCAAGGGAATATTATCGATTTGTATAAAGGAGAAGATCGATGTCCAATTGGATTCTTTTTTCAATTAGCTCAGCCTTGATCGTAACCAGTTATTGGATGAGTTTTTTTTAGAGGGACAAAACCATGATAATGGGAATAATCTTGGGTATTACAATTTCTTATGTTGTTGTGGTCATCTACCTGCATCAAATGTCAAAATAGCCGCTCTTCATTGCTCCAACAGACCCCTTGACATAATACAATGTGGCATTATTATTGCGGGCGGGTTAGGTAAGTACGCTTATTGTACTGCCTATTTTGCCTCCCCCTAAGGCTCCTGGTTTTCAGCGCCAGGGGCCTTTTGATTTTATGGGTCCTTCAGGGATGATCGAATAGGAACCATAGATGTGAACAAAATATGAAATATGTGCTATATGAAAATTAATACTTGAATCTTGCATTAAAATGAATGAAATCTTTGTAATTCTTCATTGAAGCGCGCTTAAACGACATCAAATTCGATGAAAAACATTTAAAAGAACATGAAATCTAAAAAAGTACAAATAAGCGGTGTCGGAGAAGTTCTGCTTGAAAGAAGTCGCCGAGCCAAGCATATGAGTCTGTCAATCCGGCCATTCAGGGGTGTACGAGTCGCTGTTCCGCGTGGCGTATCATTTGCAGAGGCCGAAAAATTCTTGCATTCAAAAACGGGTTGGATAAAGAAGCATCTGGAAAAAATGGCATCCGTTGAGAAACAGGCAGAAGTTCTTAAAAAAAGCAAACCCATTGACAAGGTAGCGGCCCAAAAATACCTGACCGAACGGCTCGATGAACTTTGCAAACAAAACGGTTTTAAATACAACAGGGTATTTGTGAAAAACCAAAAAACCCGATGGGGAAGCTGCTCCAATAAAAACAATATCAACTTGAATGTAAATCTGATGCGACTACCTGGTGAATTGATCGATTACATCATTTTACATGAACTGGTCCATACCCAGATCAAGGATCACAGCAATCGGTTTTGGGAAGAGTTGAACAAGTTTGTGAAAGACCCAAAGGGCCTCGATAAAAAACTCCGTCAATACACGTTAGGTTAGAAAATATCCTCTATCAGATCATTCAGAGTTTCCTGAAGCCGAACATCATCGGTTAACGGAAAACAAATGGCACTTCGGCAGGCATCGTGAACAGGTATCCCTCGACCGATGAGCTGGGCGGCATAAATCAGCAACCTGGTACTCGCCCCTTCCGTCAGCCCATGCTCCCTTATGTTCCTTATTTTTCCGGCAAGAGACACCAGTTTAAAAGCGATTTCTATGTCGATATTCCCCTCATGGGCAACAATTTCAGCCTCCTTTGAGACTTCGGGATAATTGAACTCAAGAGAAATAAACCGTTGCCGCGTACTTTGCTTGAGGTCTTTCAAAACAGATTGATATCCCGGATTATAGGATATCACCATCATAAACTCCGGATGCGCCTGGATCATTTCGCCCTTTTTGTCGATGGAAAGTGTCCTGCGTGTATCGGTTAGAGGATGGATAACGACCGTTGTATCTTTACGGGCTTCTACAATTTCGTCCAGATAACAGATAGCGCCCATGCGAACCGCCCGGGTTAATGGGCCATCCACCCATAGGGTCTCATCCTTTTTCAAAAGGTAACGTCCCAGCAGATCGGAAGCAAACAAGTCTTCATGACAGGCCACGGTAATCAGAGGACGTTTGAGCTGATACGACATGTACTCAACAAACCGGGTCTTACCGCATCCTGTGGGACCTTTCATCATCACCGGAAGTCTGGCATCAAAAGCAGCTTCAAACATTCTAACCTCGTCTCCGGTGCTAATATAATAAGGTTCTTTTTGAATTAGGTGCCCGATAGTCTCGGTTGAAATCTTCGGTGACATGGACGTAGAACCTCCAAAAAGCGCTTCATTTTTTTAAAATTTTGAAAAATAAGAATATGCATAATCGAGTCTGTCAGAAATATACATTTTTTATATCTCATTTATCATCATATTTTTCAAGTTTAGGAATCAATCGAGGTCAAAAATCCCGTGAGCTTAAAACAGTCACATACATCAACGATATACAGATGTTTTATTTTGTAACATGTTTGCCGAATAAGATGTGTCGTGCGATTTCAAGAATGATATCCGTCAGGTCGAACAAAAAAATAATCAGGAAGACAAATTGTTGCACATAAATGGTCGTTAAGCTTTACTTTCGTCTCCCATCATAAATAAAACAAATTTAATAAAAAAGACTTGACATATGTTATTTCCATGATATAGTTCACACCATGAATCATATTAAAGGAAATAATCCCTCAGAAATTTCGAAGTATCAGATTCAACAATTTCAAACGCTCGTGACCAAATTATTTCAATGCTGCCAAGAGCGCGTCCAGTATCAATGCGAACGCTTTGAGTTGCCCGATGCAGAACTCAGATGCTTGATGCTTTTTGATGAGGAGCGTTATCTAACGTCCAAGGGCATCGCTTATAAGATGAATGTGGTCAAGAGCAGGGTGACCAAAATCATCAACGGGTTGGTTAAGAAAAAATTTGTCCAACGAGTTCCGGATCCCGAAGACTCCAGAATTACATTGCTCAGCCTGACACCTGAAGGGCAGCGAAAATTAAATGATATTAAATCGTTTTATGATTATGTTAATTATCAAGTCTTGATGCAGATGGAGCCCGAACAAAGAAAAACCATGCTCACCAACCTGGATCTTCTCAAGGCATCCATGGAAGCGGTTAAAGAAATGATGGTATAATACATTTTTTGCCAATATGGTTCATAGTGTCAACCATATAATCGACATTCTAATCTTAACAGATTTAATTTCAATCGATTTAAAAGGTTTAATAAATAACACAGGAGGTAAATCATGAATAATATTGAGGCGCAAATTGAAGAGTTGAAATCTCAGATTGCAGCAATAGAGAAAAAAAGTCCATCCGACAAGATTTCTATGATCGTATTTAGCGGCGATATGGACAAAGTCCTGGCAGCCTTTGTCATCGCCACGGGTGCCGTCGCCATGGGTATGGAAGTTGTGATGTTTTTCACATTCTGGGGAACGCCAATACTGAGAGACAAGAACAAAAAAGCCGGCGGAAAAGATACCATGGGCAAGATGTTTGGGGCCATGCTGCCCAAGGGGACTTGTGAGGTCAAACTATCCAAAATGAATATGGGCGGTATGGGAACGGCCATGATGAAATCTCTTATGAAGAAAAAGAACGTCGCATCCTTGGAGCAGATGATAGAAATGGCCCAAGAATTTGGGGTTCAAATTTACGTTTGTGAAATGTCTATGGATCTCATGGGATTTAAGCGGGAGGAAATGATCGATTATTCCAAACTGTCTTATTGCGGTGTCGCAACATTTTTAGAACAAGCCAATGACAGCCGAATACAGCTTTTTATATAAAAAATATAACTATAGGAGGTTCATCATGAATGAAGAAATCAACGTCGATAAGGTAATGGATTTGAAGGGTCTGCCCTGTCCCATGCCGATTTTGAAAGTGACTAAAGGGATTAAAGAAATTGAGATCGGGCAGGTTATTGAGGTTTTGTCAACAGATCCCGGGTCAATAAATGACTTCCCGTCCTGGGCCAGAACCCGGGGACACGAAATTCTGAAAACAGATCAGAATGGAGAAGTTACAAAATTTTATATCAAACGCCTGGTATAAAAAATAAACCGTATGTCCTTTCAGATGGGTTTCTATGACCATCGCAATCCGAAAATAAACGAAACATTCCTGACTTTTAGAGTCATAGATACCTTGATTATGCAGTCTTGGATGATGCCTTGTCCAGCGGCCATCCCTCTAAAATGAAAGCAAGCAATCGTCTCATGAAATACATTATTAATGCCACAAAAAAACAGAGGAGGAAAAGCTGATGAAAAAATTATTTACGGTTTTGGTAATTTTTTCCCTTATATTATTGTTAACGCCTGCTGCCTTTGCCACCAATGGAGATAATTTGATTGGTGTCGGTCCCATTTCAAGAGCCATGGGAGGCGTTGGTATCGCCCAACCAATGGATGCCATTAGTGCGGTTTTTGCCAACCCGGCAGCCATGTGCTTTGGAGAATATTGCCCTGGTTCAGAATTTAATTTTTCTGGAACGCTGTTCATGCCCAAGGTGGAAGCGAAAGTTACAAATGCCGGGACACCAGGATTAACTGCCGCGGGAACTTTTAGCGCCGATAGTGAGGATAACATCTATCCTATTCCTGCAATCGGTTTTTCAGTCCCCATAAGTTCGGAACCTAAGAATTGGAGGTTCGGACTTGCGGCATATGGCGTCACTGGCCTTGGTGTTGACTACAGGGACACTTCAATTGACAATTCAACGTATTATCCAGCGCCCCCCTTTCCTGCTCCTGGAGCCCCTCTGATCAGCGGAGACTATACCCAACTTCAAATTATGAAGTTTGCACCGTCGATTGCTTTTCAGCCTTCTCAAAATTTCTCTGCCGGTTTAGCCGTTCACATCAACTACGGCAACCTGGACCTTAAAAATGGTGGTTCAAGTGGCTTCGCGTTTGGTTTGCAGCCCGGAATTATTTTCAAACCGATTGACAATTTATCGCTGGGTTTAACTTATGTCTCAGCCCAGAAGATCACTCATAAAAATGTGACCGATTTTGACCAAGACGGGACTGATGATGATCTGGACCTGGAATCCCCCCAGCAATTGGGTCTTGGTCTTGCTTATGATTTTTTTGGGGCAGGATTGCTGGTGGAAGGGGACGTGAAGTGGATAAACTGGTCAGACGCGGACGGATACCAGGAGTTTGACTGGGATGACCAGTGGGTTTTGGCCATTGGTGCCCGGTACAAAGCCACCGACAAGCTTACTTTGCGGATCGGATATAACTACGGTGAAAACCCGGTGAAAGAACATCCTAACTTTAATGGTTTAACAACAACAACCGTACAGGGAAAAACGCTACCTTCCACTTACTATTACGAAACTTTTCGAATTATCGGCTTCCCAGCAATAGTTGAGCATCATATTACAGCGGGTATTGGATATAAATTCACCGATTCTTTTTCCCTTGATCTTGGATTCGTGTATGCCGTTGAAAACTCGATTTCAGAAAGTGGTACAGACCCGTTTGGAACGCCGGTAACTATTGAATCAACACTGAGTGAAACCAGCTTAGATTTTGGGTTGACATATAGATTTTAAGCATCATTCAATCGAATTTGGATACATTTGACGGATAATAACGGCGGTTGACGGTCAAGTGTATCCATTAAAACATCAAGAAGAATCTTTTATACGTGTGAAAGATATTATTGACAGAACTTATCCGTCGCTCAATCTGGGAATCAAGTCAGACAGACTGGCTATGGAAAGCGAAATTTTGCATTCGTTTATTTGCATAGACATTGGTAGTTAAAGGCCTTCAACAATAGGTTCGTAAATTCATGATATTGCATTAATATCAAAAGAGGTGAGTAATATGGACACCAGGCAATGCGTTATTTGGATCATCATTCTTTACCTTTTCATGTTGGGTATTGTTGGTTGTGCAATGACACCGGAGAAATCATCTAATGCTAAATTTAGAATATCCAAAGAGGAACTAAAAGACCGTCTCGACGATCAAAACCTGATCATATTAGATGTTCGACGACCTCAAGATTGGAAGAAAAGCGGCATCAAAATCAAAGGGGCTATTCAAGAAAATCCATACAAATTCGAAAGCTGGCATTCTCGCTATCCCAAAACAAAGACGATTATACTCTACTGAGCATGACCCAATGAGCATACCAGTGTCAGTTTGGCACGGAAAATGATGGACAAGGGATTTACAAAGATTTATGTTCTTAAAGGTGGATGGAATGAATGGATAAGAGCTAAATATCCTACCGAGACGCAATAAAACCGATTCTCAGCCAGCCTAAATATGCTGTGGCCAAAAACATCCAGTGAAAATCGGCATAAATTTGTCGTACTGATTAATGAATGGGCTATTCACCAGAACGATCGTTTTTAAAATCAGAATATTTCTTTCTCAATACGTCTGAGCTATCCAACACACAGACTGATTGAAGGACCGGATATGGACATATGATGGGCAACGCGATCAGGCTTCGAGTAAAAATCTACAAAATGATGTTATTTGTTTTTGTCTATGGAATCGTGGCAGTTTTTTTACCTTTGTCATCAAACGCTCTTTCCAAGAATCCATTGTCTAATGCAAATTTTCTGGAATTTAAGGATAAAAATACCGCCCCAGATTTCATGTTGAACGATTTAGAAGACAACCCTATTCAATTAGAAGCCTTTCAGGGTAAGGTTGTTTTACTCTATTTCTGGACTACCTGGTGAGTCTGGTGCCGGAAGGAGGTCTCTTCCTTAATCAAACTATACAATGAATTCAAAAGTGAGGGATTTGTTGTTATTGGTATCGATGTGCGAGAGGGAAAGGAAATTGTAAAAAAATATGTTGATAAGTACAAGATAACCTTTCCAATACTTCTGGATATTCACGGAAAAGTTGAAAAAAGTTATGGTGTTCGAGCCCATCCCGAGCATTATCTTATCAACAGGCGCGGAGAATTGATAGGCAAAACATTGGGCCCTAGGAACTGGATGAAAGGTATAAATCTTGATCTGATCCGGTTTCTCCTCGATCAAGATTGACGCTTATATGAAATAACACACTTATGCATTATTATCGTGGACCCGACTTTTGTTAATATGCGCGGTCTGTTTTTTTTAATCCAGCCATATGGGATGCACTTCCTCCACCGTCTCTTTCACAGATTTGAGAGCCTGAAGCAGACGTATATACATTAAAGCAAGCCCGATATTTTCTGTGAAAACCATCAAAGAATCAAGGTCTCGTTCGGAAACATTCCATTGCTCGTAGTGATACAGTCTAAGAACACCAATGAGCTTGCCATGCAAGATGATGGGAAGTGATACAATTGCTTTAATCCCCTCTTTTTGGGCATCTTCCGGATACTGAAGACGGTCGGATATTGTTACATCTCGAATAACAATCGGTTCCCCTCTTAACTGATGATCGAGACTTTTTTTAACTAAAATCGGACCTTTATTCATATAGTTTATGCTTAACCCAAAACTGGCAAGAGCTTCAAGTTCTTCAGTAGCAGGGTTGAGTACAAATATGGTACTGCCTTTAATTCCCAAGGCTCCAACCAAAAGTTGAGTCAATTGAGTTGCCATATCCTCGAGATTATCGGATGCAGCAATGGCTCGGGTAACCACCTTATAAATGTCCATATTGATTCTGTCTTCGGCAACCATGGGATTCCTCCTTATATATTCAAAACGTTTATAAATGATAATGTTTTTTCGGTTTCGCACGAATGGATGCAAAGGTATTTACGAAACAATACAAACCGTCGTGTTTTTTAGGGCCGCCACAACTTTGCTCGAAACGCTTCCTGCAAAAAAGCGCGCAATTTTTCCGGGCTTTCGATTTAATACAACCACATTAAACTGGCCATCTTGTGCCAGATCAATGATATCTCCGGCAATGTCCCTTTTTTTCGGTTCAAAGACAACATCAATGTTATTTTCTGAAAACCCCTTGCCCAACAAATGGGTTTTAACCTTTTTAAGTGCATCTTCTTGTTCCTTAACCTTTTGTGACAGATAACTCAGCGTGTCCTTCATCTGTTCCATAATAGGACTGCCGCGCATTTCAATGGTGGGAACCGGAGCATATGCATAAAACAAGGTAATTTTCGCTTCCTTCTTATCGGAAAAAGTACGGCAGACAAAATCCAGTGCTTTTTTATCATGGTTGGTAAAATTATAGGGTAATAATATTTTAGGGGTGTCCATACAGCCCTCCTTTCACCCTGTTATGGGCTCCTTGGTATATTATCCGGCACAACCCAGCATAGACGGATCAAATTCGTCTGCTGTCTTCTGGAAAGTGTTAAAATTAAAAAGGTTTAAAAAAGATGATTCACGCGAACACAAAATTTGAATTTATCCTTTATTCAGTGCTTGCTTTAAATTTTCTTTTTTAAATTTATTGCTACGGGTTAGAAATCAGGATTATTTTTGAGTGGAGAGCGAAACAGAAAGAGGAACACCATGGGAAATCATCCGAATCTGGTGAACAGGCTGCTTAAGTCTGTAGCTATGTTTTTAATTTTAAGAAATGAACACCCTATTTGTCAACAATTATAAATTTAGTATTGCAGACAATACTATCGTTGATTTTTTTCTATTCTCCTGTTAAGGGCGCAGGGCTTGGAGGTGGTCCAGGCGGTGTCTCAGGTGCCGACTTTCCGAGACTGTCATAGACTGACATCAAAAAGAGTGTGGCCAAGGGTTGGGTAAAAAGAGCGCCGATAAATACAGAGCTTCCAATGGCAGATATTCCTATAAACAGGATAAAAACCACAACGTGATCCACGAGCTGCTCTTTGGTTACCATTGAAAAGCTCTCCTTAATGGCATCAATGAGACCCAGATTTTTGTCTGTCATGAGCGGCAACATGTAGATACAACAAAATGAAACCGATAGCACAAAAAGTAAGCCTGGCAGAAAAAGAAGCATCATTCCAACCAAGGTTATGATAAACACAATGACACCAAAGAGAAGAAGTGGGAAAAAAAGCCGCATATGCGAAAAAATATCCTGTATTTTGGGCTCTCGTCCTTGTCTAATCAAAAGAAGAGTGGCGTGCATATAACCGGCCAGAACAACCGGCCCCAATATACCCAGAGTAATGAAACTTATGACAATCATGGCAAGGGTCATAAATATCAATGGGGCAATATGCTGTAGCGTCAGTTTCCAGGCGGTTTCGAGGTGATACTTAAAATCCATTGACGGCTCCTTAATTGAGGTTGTGGATTGTTGCTCCGTAGGTTATGAAAATATAGATATGCAGAAACTCCAAGTCAAGTTCTGTCATCCCAAAAACAGTGTATCTGGTCTGTTTTGACATCTATCTTGTATTCATACCACAATTTATCCTTTAAACCACGGTGATTTTTTTTAAACCATCAACCAGGAATTTACGATGCCTTAATTGGTTCAGGGGATGCTCCGCCCCTTAGGGTGGGGAGGCTTCAAAAAAAGCATTATCCATGGAGCAATTGAAAAAATAACACTTCTCGAACCCTGAGTTATTTAGACACAAGATTCACTTGACTTGATAATGACATTTATACATTATAGCTATTGTCAGAATAACATTCCGTTTCATCGCCGGATAATTTCGTTGAGATCTGCAAGAACTCTCAAACAAAAGCGCGTAAAAGAGAACATGTCCATGGCTTTTTAGAATATCGTTCAGTGGTTAAAATTTCCTCCTGCCTTGGTCTTGAACAACATTGAACATTTTTCAAAGGTCTCAGATTGTTGTAAATTCTGAGCCGAGTCTAAACAAATCACCAACTAAAACAATAGAAAACGATATGACCGCTAAAGCCTTTCAAGAATACTATACGGATGAATTCGCAAGTTGCTATGGGTGTGGAAGACTGAATAAACATGGCCTACAAATAAAAAGCTATTGGGATGGAAAAGAAAGCGTGTGCCATTTCCAACCCAAACATTATCATACCGGTGGTTATCCAGGTTATGTTTATGGCGGATTGATCGCATGCCTGATAGATTGTCATGCCGCCGGGACAGCTTCAGCAACGATATATCGAAATAACGGAAGGGAAATGGGCTCTGATCCACCTGTTCGCTTTGTAACAGCCTCTTTACATATAGATTATTTGTCCCCAACTCCTATTGATGCAACCCTTGAACTACGGGGCATCATCAAAGAAATCAAGGGCCGAAAAGTTATTGTCGACATTACCCTGTCAGCCAAAGGTAAAGTCTGTGTCAAAGGTGAAGTGGTGGTTGTACAAATACCTGAAGATTTTTCTCATCGTTAAAAAAATGTGATGTTGGGGATAAATTGCAGGAGGAAAAACAAATGAAGCGAGTCATGCTGATAATTAAATTGATGGTGTTGGTGATATGTATGTTCTCAATACTGGCACTTACCGGCTGCAGTAAGGTCAATAAAGAAAATTATGATAAAATAAAAATCGGGATGGACTTCGAGGAGGTCGTCGGGGTTCTGGGAAAACCAGACACTTGCGAAGAACCGGTACTGAAAACGAAAAGCTGCATATGGGGTTCATCTGACAAGCAGATCAAAATCAAATTTGCAGGTGATATCGTTGCGTGGCGGTCAAGCAAAGGCATCTAACTATTGATTCAATGTTATTTTGTTAAAGCAGTTTGGGTGGCAACTTAATACGAGCGACATGCTTTAATGATACCTTCTGATTTTGAAGTTCCCAACCAGTGGAACGAAATAAATACCGACCAATTAACCGACACTATCATTGTTATCGGTCATCCCGACAGTGGAAAAAGCACCATGGTCCAGTGGCTTTTCAACCGTTTGTGCCAAGTTCATCCAAGTGTCGGTTGGCTGGATGGAGATATTGGTCAGACAACCCTCGGTGTGCCCACCACCATAAATCTGGCCCTCTTTGATAGAGCCAAAGACCCGTATCCATACCTTGCAGCCACCATTTTTGTCGGCAGCACCTCCCCAAGGGGCCACATGAGCCCCTTACTCGATGGATTGCATCGCCTCCAAAAACTGGCTCTGGCGGCAAACACGGAAGCCTTGATCGTCGATACCACCGGGATGATTGGTGAACATGCCGGGGGTGATATTCTAAAAAAAAATAAAATAGAGTTGTTGCGACCGAGTACAATCATCGCTCTGCAACGCGAACAGACGCTCGAGCATATCGTCACCCCTTTGAAAACAGACCTAAGTGTCAATATTCACGTATTCAATTCTTCAGAGTTTGTCGTTCGAAAATCCCCTGAAGAACGCGCCCGCCGGCGACGTATCCGGTTTCATCGTTATTTCAAATCCACATCTCAACACCAGATCCAACAGGATGCACTGCCGGTTTTCGGCCCCCAACCCGTAAAAAATTCATTGATGGCATTTCAAGACAAAATGGGATTTACCTTGGCATTGGGTGTCGTTCTTTCCATCTCTCCTGAAGCCATGGAAATATTGACGCCATTGTCAGACCTGTCAAATGTTGCCAGTCTATGCTTTGGTGCCATCCGAGTAGATCCTTTCACCGGTGAGGAGTTATAGAAATAATGGGCATGTCGGTGAACAAAGAAGTTTCAATAGAGCTGGATGGAAAAATCATAAAGACTCCTAAAGGTATTACCGTCAAAAGGGCATTGGAAATAAGTGGTTACAAGGTGTCAAAATATCCGGACAAAGATTCTTTATTCGCACCCTGTGAGGTGGGCGGCTGTTGGAGCTGTGCGGTTGAAATAAACAATGAACTCAAACCAACCTGCAATACACCCGTAAAAATGGGGCTTAGAATCAATACAAAACTTTCCCAAGATTACGTCCCGAAAAGAATCGTTCATGGCTTTAGCGGACATACGGTGGGAGGAGTGGGAACGCCCTATTGGCTAAAAGGTAAACACGGATACATAGAGGCCGCCTGTTTTGCAGCGGGTTGCAACCTTCGCTGTCTTCAATGCCAAAACTGGGAAACAGCCTATACAGGAAAAGGCAAGGCATTGACGCCTTTGGAAGCGGCAGAGCTTATAACAGCCACCAGAAAAAAATTCGGCGTCGACAGAATGGCAATTTCCGGAGGTGAAAGCACCTTGAACAGGCGCTGGCTTGTGGAATATGTGAAAGCGTTAAAAAAGCTTAATCCTGACCCGAAGGCAAGGATTCATGTGGACACCAACGCGACGATACTGACGAGGGATTATATCGATGAGCTGGTCGAAGCGGGAATGACCGATATAGGCCCGGACCTTAAGGGGTATTATCCGGAAACATTTATGCGAATTACTGCCATTGAAGACAGAAAACTGGCTGAGCAATACTTGAATACCGCATGGGATGCGGTCCAATACTTGATTGAAAAATACAAAGAACGTGTTTTCATCGGTATTGGGATTCCTTTCAATAAAGCGCTCATAACGCCGCAAGAAATAGAATCGATCGGAGAGACGCTATATGAAATAGACCCTGAAATTCAGGTCTGTGTCTTGGACTACCGGCCGGAATTCAAAAGGCTCGATCTCGTTAAACCATCCTTTAGCGAAATGGTTGAAATCCACAAACACCTTACGAGCAAAGGGCTTAAGACCGTAATATGTCAAACCGAATATGGACACATTGGTCCGGAACTATGAATAATGAGACGAATACGCCTTAAATGCCAAATAGGAGGCTTTTACTATTGTGACGAAAGAGGGGTCTTTTAAAGGCTTGTTTTGTTCTTAGAAATGCTGTTCAATTATTTTTTCTCAGGGTGTATAAATTCGATTTCCCAAGAACGTAAAAGAGGTGGTTGAATATCTAAAACAAAATAAAATGTATTAGTATAGACAATATGTTTATCTTTTCCTATCTGATTCTTTTTCATATCATAATAATAAATGAGACCTGGCCAAGAATCTGGTGTTTTTGTTCCCATCGCGGTGACTGACGTCCTATCAGGCGAACCAAAGATAGCCTCAACTTCCTTTTGAGTCATTCCAACCTTAATATCAAGCATATTTTCAGAGGTAAATTCGGGATGCCGGGAAAAGACGGTCACACAGCCCATAAATATCGATAAAACCAAGGTCAAGCAAATAAGATGACATGGTTTCATAACACCCCCTTTATATTCTAACAATGGAGTTTCTAAGGCTATGTCTTGTTCATAACCCGATTATTTAATGAACGTTCATCAAAAACAATCATCACGCTTCAATAAAATGGGGTCTTATAGCAGTTGCCAAAAACATGTTCCGATTGAATGAATAACGGTCACGATTTACCGTAAGTCGCCGGATGATTTCGTTGAGGTCGGGAAGCTGTCTGAGCAAATTAGGGCGCGTTAAAGAGAACATCTTCGAAGTATTTCAAATTAAAACATAAAATCAAACTACTGAACGATATTCTAAAAAGCCATGGACATGTTCTCTATTACG
>Ga0209536_100011057_pt1 | contig 13247 bp, 11 predicted proteins | sample DeeMarSeWOR28_12_FD_187461 | JGI IMG/M metagenome (GOLD analysis project Ga0209536, IMG submission 187461) | Marine sediment microbial communities from White Oak River estuary, North Carolina - WOR-2-8_12 (SPAdes) (version 2) | ecosystem: Environmental > Aquatic > Marine > Intertidal zone >...
CTGGATCTTTCGGATTTAGAAGGTATTATCGGACCCGAAGAACAGCCTTCTGAGGAAAGTCAGGACGCTGAAGCATTGGATGATTTGAATCTGGACCTCGAATTAGATGCGGAGTCGACCGATGAGGCGCCGGTGGCGGTCGCTGATGAAGATCTTGATGCCGCTGATGAGCTGGATTTTTCAGATTTAGAAGGGATGATGGACACGGACGAACCGGCTGAAGCAGCAGCGGCAGATGAGCTGGAGCTTGAGTTTGAAGTCGATGGAGGTGCGGGCAAAGCAAAACCGGCAGAAACTGCAGATGTTTCAGAAGAACTGGATATGGACGATCTAGAACAAATGCTGGAATCCGACGAGAAACCGGTCGCTGAAGGTGCAGATGAGTTGGAATTGGATCTGGATCTGGAACCCGAGACGGCTGACGCAGCACAAGCGGCAGGATCAGATGATGCCGAATTCTTAGATATCGAACAAATGCTCGAGGGCGGTGAGGATTCAGCAGCGGCTGCCCCGGCTTCTGAGGAGGTTGTCGAGCTTGATCTGGAAGCCGTGATGGATGAGGCCTCCCAGCCTGTTGACAAGGAGCTCGAATTGGATTTGGATATGGACACCGACCTGCAGGAGGCCGAAACAACACTGGAAAGTCCGTCATCCGGGGAGGAAGATCTGGATTTCAATTTATTGGATTCCGACGAGGAGACGCTGCAATTTGGCGCAACCCAGGCAGCCGCTACCCAGATACAGGAGGATCTGTCGGCCAGCGCTGATCTAGGTGCCACCAGTGAAGACTTTGCCACTGATGAGTTTGCCGACACGCGAGATGTTTACGAACAAACGGATGCCATGGATGGTATGGGTGCCGATATGGGCATGCCGGTTAAAAAGCGCAGCGCCCGAAAGCCGCTGATGGCAGCTGTGCTGGTCTTGCTCCTGTGCGTGGTGGGTATCATCGTGACCAACAACCTGGGTATTAAAATCCCCTTTGTCAGCGACCTTGATATTCCTTATATCAGCGATGTAAAAATACCCTTTCTGAGCGGTTTGATGGGTCCCAAAGTTGAGGATAAGGCCGGCAATCTGAAAATTACGCCCATGAGTCGGACGATCTCGTATAAATTTATTGATAATGACAGCGCGGGCAGGATTCTGGTGATCACGGGGCAGGTCCGCAACGAATATGATCATCCCCGAAGCAATATCAAGGTAACTGGAAAGATTTATCAGAAAGGCAAAAACCTGGCCAACACGGCTACCGTGTACGCAGGCAATATGCTGAGTGACGCCGATCTGCAGCGGATGGACATGACGGCCATTAACCAGCGCCTGCAGAATCGATTCGGCGACAACCGTTCAAATATCAAAGTTAACACCGGCAAGACGATTCCCTTTTTTATTGTGTTCAATCAACTGCCGGTCAACCTGGATGAATACACGGTGGAGGTGGCCGGATCCTCATCCTGAGCACCTTTTAGCTTGACTTGCCACCATTGAGTTGTTAAGAGAAAAATTCGCCGAAATTGCGGTTAAGCAGACCGCAAGCGGGCTTATGTGGCGATGTAGCTCAGGTGGTCAGAGCATGCGGCTCATATCCGCAGTGTCCGGGGTTCAAATCCCTGCATCGCCACCACTTACCGATTTCTGGTGCCTTGGTTATATGCGGTATAACCGGCTGAAAATACCCTTTTAGAATAGGTTCTATTTTTCAGGGAAAATTGTTTCGGCCACCCGGTAGTGAACCCCGATATCTCTTCTTAAGTCCAATCGATTGCCCTGCGGGTCTTCTCGGGGGATCACCCGGATTTTCCCATTGTCAAAGGCTGACAGGAGTTTGGTCCGAAACCGTTCCGCAATCTCACCCCGCTTCTCTTCAGGTTTGATCCTGGCGTTTGCGTTCATCCAGGCCACACGGGTACCGTCAGATTTGAACTGATTGTCTTTCTCACCGCACGTCATCGCCGATGGGATAATCTGAATGCCTTTTTTGCGAATGTAATTAAAGTCGATTTCAACCGGCTCACCTTTGGTACAGGACCAGGGATAGCCTTTTTGTCCGTCGGGCCCGCCGGGTCCGGTTACCAGTCCGGCACAGATTGCCAGCTGATCCTCTCTGACCTCCGGTTTGACCCGATCGAGGTTGCCAGCGAACATGGCTTCAATGAGTGCGCCCAGGTTTCGCAGACGCCGCGCAACCGGCTGGGCTTCTGGTTCTCCGGGCCGAATGTTTATTTCAGATACACGAATGTGGGTGGGTTGCTTGTTGTTATCCAGCGACACAAAACACCCCGGGTACAGAATGCACGGACGCAGATAACCTTTCGTCTTCATTGTGTCGACCAGGGGCCGGGCAATCAGATCGCCGGCCATTTGAAGCAACTCGGGTGTTTCCATTGGATGGGGGGAGACGGCGCCCATGCCGCCGGTGATCGGATTTTTTTTGCTGGCCGGTCCTTCAAACCGCTCCGGGTAATCCATGGCGGTGGGCAGTATCTGGAATTCGCCGTTTTTGTCCACCAGAATCGTAAAGCTAATTTCGACCCCCGACATCAGGCTTTCGATTAAGAGGGGCCAGCGTCCTTTGCCGCCGAACATTTTTTTATATTCTTTTTTATAATCCTTGATGAGTGTATCGTAAACTTCTCTGATCTCCCAGGAATTTAAAATGATACGTGCGCCTTTGCCACCGGCGCTGAACGGGTATTTTAAAACAGCGCCGCCGAATTGTTGAATATATTCCAGGCAGGTAAGCAGGATGGTGGTGTAGTTTTTTGCATCCACCGCTGTCCATGACGTCGCCACCGGTATATTGGCTTCCTGACACAGCTCTTTACATTTGATTTTGTCCCCCTCGATAAAAGCCGCGTCTTTTTTGAGGCCGACAATGCGCTCTGCAAAACCGGCAGCCTCGACCTCATCGACCAGCCCGTCAAACAAAAGCGCTTCGGGCATTGGGACGACATAGTCGATCGCCCCCTTTCTGAGGGCATCGATAATGGCCGCTGCATATTGATCATAAGAATTTCCTTCTGTTGGGATAAAGGCAACCGGCCAGTTCATCGTTTCCGCAAATTTTGGCATCGAAGGTGTCCCCCGCACAACCACACCCTGGAAGGTGTCTTTATAAATTTCGCTGGTGGCCGTAGATACCACCAGGGCGCACAAAAGGGTTCGACCGTCGGTTCCGGCAAAGGCAATTTTTTTCATGCACTGTTCCTTTCAGGCGATTATGGACATCAGATTATTCACATGGGGCCTTCATTAACAAATTGCAGGCAACGGGGTCAAACGGATTTTAGGGGTTCAAGGTTCCCGTCTTCGCTCTTTCGAGTTACGCCGTGGCCGGCAGGGGTCAGCGTTCAAAGGTTCAACACCCTGGCTGCTGGCTTCTCGCTGCTTGCTGCTGGCAGAAGCATGGCACCAGTTACGGGTTCTGGATTGTGGATTTTTCTCTCACAGAGCCCACGGAGATCTTGGAGAAAAAACTTCTTTTATTTAAAAAACGCTCGGATTTTTTTCGGTGGTGTCTTATCACTCAAATGGCAGGCGCATGCAAAAGTGCCCGGAAGCCAGCAGCCAGTGGCCAGTTGCCAGCGGCCAGCAGCAAGGGAATTGCGCCGTGAATTTTATTGGACAATATGTGCAAAAATGATATAAAACACAAAACACAAAACACCAGACACTCCGGAGTGATTATGATACCCGGTTTTGCCAAAATTGTTGAAGAGCGCATTCGCAAAGCCCAAAAAAAGGGTGAATTTGATAATCTGGAAGGCAGCGGGGAGCCCTTAAACCTTTTGAATGATCAAACCGTAGCGGAAGAGTTGCGCCTGGCATACAAAATTCTAAAAAATGCCGACTGTCTGCCCCCCGAAATTGAGCTCAAAAAGGAGATCAGGCAAACCGAAGATCTCCTGGCCGAAATGACCGGAACCACTGAAAAATACCGGGCGATCAAAAAACTCAATTATCTGATCATGAAACTCAATACGCTGCGGAGCACTGCCATTGAATTTGAAGAACCCCAGAAGTACGGGGGTAAATTGATTGAAAAGCTCGAAGCATCCGTTTCTCAGGCAAGAGATAAAAAATAGTCTGCAGCGTTGTTTTCTCACTTCCCGGAAGGAAGTGAGAAAGAATAAAAAAATCCTGAAAATCCTGTAGATCCTGTCTAAAAATAATCGGAGAAAAAGGCGGTAATTATGGGAAAATTGAGGTTAGCGCTGCTTTCCGGCGGGGTATCATCGGAACGCGAAGTGTCTTTAAACAGCGGTGATCAGGTATTTGAAGCCCTGGACAAAGATAAATATCAGATTAAGCGCTATGATCCCAAAACCGATCTGGCCCGTCTGGTGGAAGATGCGCCCGGGATTGATGCGGCCCTGATTATCCTGCACGGCCCCTACGGAGAAGATGGAACGGTCCAGGGCCTTCTTGAGTTGCTGGGCATTCCGTATCAGGGCTCGGGTGTTCTCGGCAGCGCCCTTGCCATGAATAAGCTGGCGGCTAAATATCTGTATGAAAAGGCCGGTCTGCCGGTGCCGCCTTATATCGCGCTGCAAAAAGGGGATCCGTTGGACCCGGCAGCCTTGGAAAAACAGCTTGGCCTGCCGCTGGTGGTCAAGCCCAACGAGGCGGGTTCCAGTGTCGGCATGAGCATCGTAAGATCAGCGGACGCCATTGCAGCGGCGGTGGAAAAGGCATTTGCCCATGATGCCACCATATTGCTTGAGGCCTACATCGAAGGCACCGAGCTGACCGGGGGGGTGATCGGCAACCGGGAACTGCTGGCCCTGCCGCTGATTGAAATCATTCCCGACGATCAACACGAGTTTTTCGATTACGAGGCCAAATATACGGCCGGTATCACCCGGGAAATCTGCCCGGCGCGCATCGATGATCAGATGACCGCAAAAGCCCAGGCCTATGCCAAAACGGCGCACAGCGCTCTTTTTTGCAAAGGCTACAGCCGAACGGACATGATCCTAAAGGACAGCCAGATATTCGTTCTGGAGACGAACACCATCCCGGGGATGACGGCAACCAGTTTGCTGCCTCAGGCCGCCCAGGTTGCCGGATTCAGTTTTAGCCGCCTTCTTGACGAACTCATCTCGCTTTGCATCGAAGATCATCAGCGCAGACGGTGAGCTTATGATTGTCAAAAATAATCAGGAGCTCAAAGCGCTTTATCATAAATTATCAAGCGGTGATGTTTTTATCGGCAATCTGTCGTTGAAATATCTGAAGCACACGATGCTGATCGATCTGCGCGAGCGCGGTATCCGCTGCCTGCCTTCAGCGCTCGCGCAGATTCTCAATAGTTCAAAAGTCGCCCAGGCGTTTGTTTTAAGAAATTGGATGCTGCCGCATACGCGCGTGATTCCCCGCCGCAGTGATTTAATCGAGGCGCTGAATGCATATAACCAGCGGGACATCGGACCGGTGGTGACCAAGCAGGACGGCATGCACTGTGGCCATGGAATTCGCCGCTGGGAAACCATGGAAACCCTCTACAGTTTTATGGCCCTGGATCCATCGGCCTATCCGTTTGTGCTGCAACCCTTTCAAAAACAATTTACCGATGTGCGTATCATCATCGTTGCAGACTATGTCGAAGCCTACACCCGGCATAATCCTCACAACTTCAGGGTAAACATTACGCTGGGTGGGACCAGTTCTGTCTATGAATTGAGTGCGCAACAGGAAGATTTTTGCCGTGCGGTCATGCAGCGAGGGAATTTTCCGTACGCGCACCTTGATCTGATGGTGCTGGAGAACGGCGCCTGTTACCTGTCGGAAATCGCACTAAACGGCGGCGTTAAAGGGGCCCGGATCAGCCGGCAGGAACTGGATCAGAAAAAAATGGCAGTGCTGGAAAATTTAGCAAAGAAAAATGTCTAAAATTTAGAATGCCTTAAATGCCTAAAGTTTCACTACAGTATCCACTGTACCTTAATTTTAGCTCATTTTAGTTCAATTTACATTTTAGTTCATTTCTCACTAGAAGAAGGAGGAAAATTGAGCGCGGAAACAAAACCACAAGTCGGCATTGTTATGGGAAGTGACTCTGACCTGGACGTCATGAAGGCAGCAGCCGATGCCCTGCAGGGTTTTGGTGTGGCTTTCGAAATAACCGTTGCTTCTGCCCATCGCAGCCCGCAACGGGCAGCCACATGGGCGCAGACGGCCCGTGAGCGGGGAGTCAAAGTCATAATTGCCGGGGCGGGGCATGCGGCGCATCTGGCCGGCGCCATGGCAGCGCACACCAGCCTTCCTGTTATCGGCGTGCCCATTGATTCTTCCTGCCTGCAGGGGTTGGATGCCTTGCTGGCCACCGTTCAAATGCCGCCCGGTATTCCGGTGGCGACCATGGCGATCGGAAAATCGGGCGCTCGAAATGCCGGAATTCTGGCGGTTCAGATCCTGGCCCTGGCTGACGCAGATCTGGCAGCCAAGTTTGAAGCGTTTAAGCACGAAATGGCCGTAAAGGTCGAGCAAAAAGCCAAGAAGCTCGAAAGCTCAATTTAGACCAGATTGATAAGCAGCTATTTTAAAACCGCGAGACCCGCGCAGACCCGTCTTCGCGCTGGAAGGCTGCTCTGCGCAAGCCATGCGAGGACAGTTTTCTTTCCTCCCGACGACCTGTCGGGAGGAAAACCTGCATGCCCTTCGGGCAAACAGGTTTATTCATACGTTAGTGTCCAGTAGTATCAAGTTGTGTGAGACTGGCTAGTTTATTAAGGCGCTGAAGAATATGTATCGCGAAGCGATTGGAGTATTTTTGCCGGGCGGGTCGACCGGCAAAAAAGGTCTGCGTTCGTCTGCGTGAATCTGCGGTTAAAAGAAATCAATCCACTCAATGAGCCCTTCGATCATTCGAAAAGTAAATGCCGACAAGCCCGAGCCTGACATCATAAAGGCAGCGGCTGATATTATCCGGCAGGGCGGGGTGGTGGCATTCCCCACCCGCTGCCTTTACGGTTTGGGTGCCGATGCTTTCGATTCGGCTGCCGTAGATCGGGTGATCCATATCAAACAGCGCCCTGCGGACAATCCAATCCTGGTGCTGATCGATAGCCGACAGCGGCTAAAGGACCTGGTAATCCATGTTCCACCTGCGTCCGAGGCCCTCATGCAGGCGTTTTGGCCTGGCAGGCTGACCCTGGTATTTGAAGCGCAACAGAGCCTGCCGCATCAATTGACCGCCGGCCGTCAGAAAATAGGCGTGCGCATCCCCGGTCATGCAGTGGCGGTTGCGCTGGTCAAACAGGTTGGGAGCCCCATCACCGGTACCAGCGCGAACCTATCCGGACATCCAGGTTGTCACCGGGTGCCGGATCTGGATCGCCAAATTACCTCACAGGTGGATATGATCCTGGATGGCGGCACACTTGAAGGAGGCGCCGGATCAACAGTGATTGATATGACCGTGGATCCGCCGCGGATTTTGCGCGCAGGGCAGGTCAGCACCGAAGAGATCTGGGATTGCCTGCCAAAAAAATAGTTGCCGTCTAAAAATTTAATAACACACGACTCGTAGAAAGCGCTTGGACAGGATTGGTGAACGGCCCTTATTTAACCGCAGATATTCGCAGACACGGTTGATCAAAAATTAGCCACAGACACACACAGACATACACAAACATTAAAAAAAGATTGACCACAAGCGTTGGGGGATGGCTACGAATTGATTCTGCTGCAAAAATTATCGATAAAAAAGATTATCGCGAAGCGATTGACTGTATTTCCCCTGCGAGGGTCCGCAGGGGAAATAGTCAGTGTGAGTCTGTGTGGGTCGGTGGCTAATAAAAGGTCTGCGTCTGCGTGGCGCGGCGTAGCTCTCAGGAGCGAAGACGGGTCTGCGGTTAATTAAAAATTTCAATCTATTCAGTAAAACAAGTCCCAAACCGAAGTATTGACAACTTTCGCTAATTTACCTATATACGCATTGCTCCATTACTCCATTTCTCCATCACTCCAATTGCGAGCATAGCGAGCCACATATTGCCGGGGTGGTGAAACTGGTAGACGCACTGGACTCAAAATCCAGCGGGCTTTACGTCCATGCGGGTTCGATTCCCGCCCCCGGCACCACCCATACAAAAAAGGGTTGGCGACAAGTCGCCAGCCCTTTTGTTGTTTAATCATTTGGTGACGGGCCTCTGGTCCCTGGCAACTGATTCCCTGCTTCCTGCCAGAAGCAAGAAGCGAGAAATCAGGAGCAATATGAGCTGCGGCCTGACACCTGCTTGCCCGCCATAGCCTTTCAGGCGAAGGCGGGACACCTATTTTTAGGGTTAATGGTCACAGACATTTGCGCCGGTTATCAGTGAATCATCCAGGTAACTTTGCACCAGTTTTTCCGGCTCCAGTTGGGGTGCACCGGTGATCACTTTAATACCTTTATCTGCCAGAAGACTGACAGCCCGCTGTCCCATGCCGCCGGCGATAATGACATCGGCGCCCAGCTGGTGTAGCCAATTCGGCAGCACTCCGGGTTCATGCGGTGGGGGGACGAGAGTTTCCTGTTTTTTGATCTTGTTGTTTTCCACTTCTACGATTGCGAATTCCTGGCAATGCCCGAAATGGGCGGTTAATTTTCCGTTGGCCAACGGTATGGCAAATTTCATGGATAGATCCTCCTTAACGAGTGAATATAAAAGTTTTTCAAAAATAAAATAATCTAAAACAAATTATTACGCTAACCGAGATGACAGCTTCCGCCAGACCTGCATGACTGCCGAGCCAGCCTTTGAGTTTGAGTTTGACTCCAAAATGGTCTGTCCCCGCACCATCGCTTCGGTGAAGGCCGGATCAAAGGGAATGCGTCCAAGACAGGTTAATCCCTTTTCCCTGGCAAAGGCTTCGATATCGGCGGTCAGGTCCGGGTTCAGATCGTATTTGTTGACGCACACCATGGCCGGGACGTTGAAATGGCTCGCCAGCGCAACGACCCGCTGCATATCGTGAATACCGGACAGAGAGGGCTCGGTGACAATCAGCACGGCGCTGGCGCCGCCAATCGATGCAATCACCGGGCAGCCAACGCCGGGCGGGCCGTCTGTGAGAATAAGATCAAGATTTTGTTCATCGGCGAGTCTTTTAGATTCCTGCCGGACAAGGGTGACCAGCTTGCCTGAATTTTCCTCGGCAATTCCGAGTCGGGCATGAACCAGGGGGCCGAAGCGGGTGTTGGAGATAAACCATTCGCCACAGGTATTTTCCGGAAAATCGATGGCCTTTTCCGGGCAGAAATAAACACAAACCCCGCAGCCCTCGCAGTCTAAGGGGTTGACGTTGAAATCATCGCCGATGGCCTCAAACCGGCACAGGTCCAGACAGACACCGCATTGCGTACATTTGTTTCGATCGATATCTGCTGTGTGGCCGGATTTGAAATCAGCCCGCTTAAAGATATGCGGGTTCAGGATCAAATGCAGATCGGCGGCATCCACGTCTGCATCGCAAAGTACTTTGCGCTCAGCCAACGATGCAAAGGCTGCGACTATACTGGTTTTGCCGGTACCGCCCTTGCCGCTGATGACGATGAGTTCTTTCATGATTGGTGTTTGGTGTTTAGTGTTTGGTTTCGGGATAGATGCCGGATGCTGTCATAGAGCGCTAAAAATCGATCTTTCCATTGCGGCATCACATCAACCAGCATTTCGCCCCTTGAATAGGCTTCCGCAATCTGCCGATCAAACGGGATTTCCAACAGAATCGGAAATTTTTCCCTATGGGCATATTCCCTGACCCGGTCGTCTCCCAGGTCGGATCGATTGATGACCAGCCCCATTGGGATGTCAAGGATTTGCACGGCACCCACCGCCAGTTTTAAATCGTACAGGCCAAACGGTGTCGGCTCGGTGACCAGCAGCACAAAGTCGCTTTTTTTCATGGCGGCAATCACCGGGCATGATGTCCCCGGCGGTGCATCGATAATGGTCAGTTTGTTGGAATCCTGATAGGCGCGCACCTTTCTTATCAACGGCGGCGACATGGCTTCACCCACTCGCAGGCGGCCGTGAATGAACTCGATGCCGTTGCTAAGCCCCCTTTCAATAATGCCAAGTTCACGCCGGCCTCGCCGTATGGCGTCTTCCGGGCAGACTTCCCAACAACCGCCACAGCTGTGGCAAAGCTCCTCAAAAATCAGTATATTTTGAGCGACCACGGCGATGGCCTTGAACTGGCAGATTTGTGCGCATTTGCCGCAATAGGTGCAGCGATCCTCATCGACTTCCGGCACCGGCAGAAAAACCGTCTGGGAGCCTTCAAATGACGGATTCATAAACAGATGGGCATTGGGCTCTTCCACATCACAGTCCAGCAATTGGACATCGATGCCCACCGATTGCGCCAAATTGGTCGCCACGGTTGTTTTACCGGTTCCGCCTTTCCCACTGGCAATGCTGATAATCATACCAAGCCGCTTTCATACCAATCGGTTTTCTTATCTGCGCCGCATCCCGTCGCCGCGCCCCATGCCGCGGCCGCCGCCCATACCCATGCCGCGGCCAGCGCCCTGGCCCGTGCTGCGGCGGCCGCCCATGCCGAAATGACGGCCGACAGTGGGTTGGCTCGCAGGCTTGAGGGCACCGCTTTTATATTCATTGACCACTTGTTCGACGGTGCCTCGCTGTTCGGCAAAGATGTCGATGCCGGCAGCTGCAAGGGTTTGAATGGCATTGGGCCCGACATGACCGGTGATCACCGCACTCACGTCGTGATTTGCCAGGAATTGTGCGGCCTGGATGCCGGCCCCGTGGCTCTGAGCGGCGCCCTGATTGTCAAAGGCCTCATAGCGCATATCCGCCGGATCAACGATCAGAAAATAGGCACAACGGCCGAAGCGCGGATCGATTGCAGAATCCAGTGTGTTACCTGACGAACTGATCGCAATTTTCATCATATACCTCCCTGTCTGCGGGGGACAAACAGCACTTTTATTATGAGCATATGCTCAAAACAAAAATAACCCATGCCCCTTCAGTTGTCAAGCTATTTTAGGTTTTTCTGATTTTCGTTGTAATTTTTGCGGGCCGCGACGTAGTCGGGATTGATGCGCAGGGCTTCGCCAAAGTGATAGTGGGCAGCCTCAAATTTACCCTGCCGTTGCAGCGCATATCCGAGATTGTTGTGCGCCTCAGCATACTCGGGATCGTGGCGCAATGCCTCTTGATAATGATGGATGGCCTCTGCAAGATGGTTTTGCCGTCCCAGTGCAATTCCTAGATTGTTATGGGCGGGGGCATATTCAGGGCTGAGTTGTAACGCTTTTTGAAGGTAATCAATGGCCTCAGCGAGGCGGCCCTGCATGATCAGGGCAACTCCCAGATCGTTGTATACTTCCTTATGTCTCGGATCGAGGCGCAGGGATTCTTTAAAATGAAACAGGCCCTCATCAAACTGGCCGTTTTTGGCCAAGGTATAACCCAGGTTGTAATGAGCCAGAGCGTAATCCGGCTTGATTTGCAAAGCGATCCGATACATCGCAAGCGCTTCGTCCTTTCGTTCTGCGGTGCCCAGCGCAACGCCCAAGTTGTTGTACGGGCGTGCTTTGCGTGCTGATTTAGACACGCTGTCCTGCCAGATGGCGACAGCGCTCGCCCAAACCTTGTTGCGCTCATAGGTTCCAATCGACAGTGCAGCGATCACAATGAACAGTAAAGTGAAACACACCCATCTGGGCCTGATGATCTGAAAAGCCAGACTGACGAGCATCAGAATAAATATGATCGACGGCAGGTAGGTACGATGTTCGAAAATAATTTCAAGCGGTATAATCGACGACTCGATAACCAGATTGCCGAGATACCATAATATGCCGAATGAAACGAGCGGTGCCTTTTTGGACAGTAAAATTGCCGCAGCGATGGCGCCGGCAATTGCAATAAGGGCAAGCAAAGTGGTGATCGGGTCCGTCAGAGAATGTGACAGGCTAAAGTCATGATCCAGGTTCAACCGGGAGGGATGCGGCCAGAAAATCAAGCTGATATAAAAAATAACCACCCTTAATTCGGTCAGCAAGCGCTGGCCGACGGTAAAATCGCGCTTGGAAAAACGAGCCATAATTTCATCCGAAGTTGCCATACCCGTGTACAGCAGCGCCAGAAGTATAAAGACAAAAAAAGCCCCCATTAACACCAGGCTCTTTTTTTTAAACGTGAACTTGCGGTCCTCTCGCAAAAAGGTCCACTCATAGAGAATTATAAAAAAAGGAAGGGTGGCAGTGATCTCCTTGGATCCAAAAGCAAGCAAGCTACTGACTGCGCATCCGGCCAGCAGCCATCCCCTTGAGCGGGTGTTCTGTGTCAGACGGCCTCTGGCATAAAGCAAGATCGCCAGAGTGTAAAATAATGCGGCCAGACTGTTCATGCGTTGGACAATATAACTTACGGACTGGGTCAACAGTGGATGCAGCCCCCAGATAAAGGCCGCAAAAATGGGGATCCATGCCAGCGCAAAAGGATCGTAGCGCCGGCGCATAGCGGGGGTGTTCAGGGTCGTTTTGGCAAGAGAATAGAGTAAGATGCTATTGATAATGTGGATCAGAATGTTGACAAAATGATAGCCGACGACATTATAACCGTTCAAAAAATAATTGAGGGCGAAACTGATGTTGGACACCGGCCGTCGATTTGAAGGGCTCTCAAAGCCGGCGGCCAAAAGTCCCTTCAGAGACAGCTGCCCCAACTTAATTTTAGGATTACTTTGAATGTTGGGCCGATCGTCAAATATAAACGGTCCGGTCAGAGTGTTGCTGTACACCATGAAAATCAAGACCGCTAATAGCAGCAATAGCCAGGTCTCGTATTTAGCCGGGAAATTTGAAAAATCCGGGTGGGTTTTCATCGGTAAAAGGCCGCTTCTATTTCAAAACGATTCTGGGATTAAAGCCGTCCTGCTTCAGTCGGGTGCTCAGATTGGCAGCGGCCTGTTTGTTTTCAAAGGCGCCAACGAGAACCCTGATTCGATCTGGATCGGTTTTTTCCGGCAGGCTGTAACTGAAAAAGCCTTTGGCCTGCAGGCGGGTTTTAAGCTCGCTGGCGGTGCTTTGCGGGACCGCTTCGCCGACCTGAACCGTGTATGGCTTGCGGGTGACATTGACGTAGTGAAATTTTCGGCGCTTCAGCTCTTTTGCAGCGGTCTTGGCCTCTGCCAGGGTCTCATAATTGCCGATGTAAACCCGGTACCATTTCCCCTTTTCGGTAAGATCCACCGGGCTGGTAAAGGCCGGATCGCCGCTGGAG
>Ga0209536_100011058_pt1 | contig 13247 bp, 9 predicted proteins | sample DeeMarSeWOR28_12_FD_187461 | JGI IMG/M metagenome (GOLD analysis project Ga0209536, IMG submission 187461) | Marine sediment microbial communities from White Oak River estuary, North Carolina - WOR-2-8_12 (SPAdes) (version 2) | ecosystem: Environmental > Aquatic > Marine > Intertidal zone >...
GAATACAACCTAGACGCCTACATCCCGTTGAAGACCATGCGCCAGCGTGTTGGGGATCTTGTGATGAAGCGTGTTGCCGGCGAATTTCAGGGAGAACAAATCGAACTCAGCCAAATCACTGTGAACCTTGATAATATCGAGGATGTTGACGAAACAGCCGCAATCATTGAGGCGTTACTCAAGAGATACCACGAGAAGGAAGATTACGCTGTCGTAGTGCCCAAGGAATTACTGCAACAGGCAGAAAGAACCAAGGCCATGTTCAATGTTCTGCTGGTTGTTACTGCCGGTATCTCGTTGCTGGTAGGCGGGATCGGCATTATGAATATCATGCTCGCCACGGTGACTGAGCGCACCCGCGAGATAGGCATACGCCGGGCGCTCGGCGCAAAACGCCAGCACATTATCCAGCAGTTTCTCACTGAGACGGTGGTTCTCACAGCAAGCGGTGGTCTTTTGGGAGTCATGTTCGGCCTTTTGTGCGGCCCGCTGTTTCGAGGTTTTCGATCAGGAGTGACGATGATGTCGCCGGACCTTTTGCCTCCTATTGTTCACACGCTCGAGCCGAGAATCGCTCCCTGGTCGGTAGTCTTATCATTGATCATCTCCCTCGGTGTAGGTATTCTATTCGGTGTCTATCCAGCTAGGCAAGCCGCGTATATGGATCCGATAGAAGCGCTGCGACATGAATAAAATATCATAATGTATTTTGTAGTAATGTAGTAATAGTGTAGGATCCTTTGTTTTAAGATACTTGTTCGGGAAGGAAAGTTAATGAAGTTAAGTAGTAAACCGTTAATGGTCGTATTTATCGTTATTGGGGCATCTCCCGCCGTGGTGGGCAAATCGCTGTTGCTCCACACTTAAACTCACTTATATCTTATCCAAAACAAACAGTTGGCAAGACAATGAAAGTCGATTCAACATTTGTTCAAATTAAGGAGAAAAATATGACACATCCGACGAAAAAAATTGTTCTGGTATTTTTCATGGCCGTGATAATGTCAATATGCTGCATGGCACAGGACATTGAGCTGCCTTTTACATGGGAAGGCAAAGGCAATGGTTCACTCCTCAGCGAGAACGGAATTGAAGATGTAGAATTTCAATTCGAACTATTTATCGATGAACAAGGGATAGTTAAGGGGCAAGCAAGTAATGAAGATGGGGCTTCGAAGATACAGCATGTCTTCTACACCGAAACAAAGCAATATGATCTCCCTGGATTCTTCTCAAGAAATATCGTCATTGTTCTGTTGATTAATGAGTATGGAAACAATCCTATGTTGAGCGTTTTGAATGGTCGTGTCCTTATCGACAGATTTCTGTACGGTGAAGTTATGCTCACCAGGTACGAACAAGACAGCGACATAGCGAGAGTGCTTGGCGTCGGTAATCCGGTAGCGACATTGATGGAAGATGGCGAACTGCCATATAATCTAAAGTCGGCTCTGAAAAAATGCCTGCCATTCGGAGTGGTGAAAATTAAAGGCGATTTCAAAGCTATAGGGGATAGTGGATCCCAGGAAGGCAAGACCATTGACTTGTTTAACGGAAAGGATTTTGAAGGCTGGCATTTCTATTTGGAGGATTCGAATTCCGACCCGAGAAATGTCTGGAAGATCAGAGACGGCGAGATTTTCTGTACAGGAAATCCAACAGGTTTTATACGTACGCAACAACAATACAACGATTATAAACTCGAACTCGAATGGCGATGGACTGAAAAGCCCGGCAACAGCGGCGTTTTACTTCATATGGGCGGCGAAGAAAAAGTTTGGCCACTTTGTATGGAAGCGCAGCTTATGCACAATCGTGCCGGTGATTTGATAGGAATGGGCTGTGATTTCAATGAAAACAAAGCGAATGAAGACAGCCCCGTCAGCTATACGCCGCGTATGAATGAATCTAATGAGAAGGAATCGGGTAACTGGAACAAGTATGAGATCACCTGTAAAGAAGGCACTATAGAAGCGAGCGTTAACGGACAACTCCAGAACAAGGCAACCGGTGTAACCATCAGGAAAGGATATATCGGTTTCCAAAGTGAAGGCGTCCCCATCGTGTTCAGGAATATAAAGCTGACACCTCTTCGCTGAATATGATTGAGTGGATGAAGATTAACTGAATTTATTATAAAAGGAAAAATCAAGATGAGAAAAGAAAGAATGAGCCTGGTATTGACGGTAGTGTTGGTGGCTATGGGGAATGTGGCAATCGGCCAGGAGAGCCTCAAGAATGTTGTAGAGCAGCAGGGTTTTGCATGGATGGAGGGGCAGTGGAAAGCCACCACTGACGATGGACAAGAAATTGTAATGTCCTATCAGTGGGTTGTAAAAGGACATGCAATTGTAAGCACTTTCAAGATGGGTGATATCTCGGCGCAAGGTATGATTTACTTTGACACCGACCAGCAGCAAGTCAAACAATTCAGCGTGGACAGTCGGGGCCGGGCCACCAACGCAACATGGGATGCCCAGGATGGCAAAGCGATTGCGAAGACTAAGATGGCAGATGAGTATGGACAGACTACGGATGTAGCAGTTGCCTATTCGAAGATTGACAGCATCAACATGAAGGTAGAAGTGTATGGATTGGAAAATGGCCGGCTTTCAGAATATCCATGGTTTGAGATAACCTTCAAGAAGCAAAAGGAATGAGTTCTGAGCTTTGTCAGCTATAATCCCTTCACAAAGAAATGGAAGACAAATGATAAAATACGTGATGTGCTTTATTCTTCTAATAGCCTCTGTTGCTTTTGCACAACATACTATTGAGAGGGTCGAGCCGCCTTTCTGGTGGCAAGGGATGCACAATCCTCAACTGCAATTGATGATATATGGGGAAAATGTTGCCGGATTGACACCGGAAATCGAATATGATGGAATTGCTGTCAAAAGAACAGATTTGGTGGAAAATAGCAATTACCTTTTTATTTACCTCGACGTTGAACCGGGAGTGAGACCGGGGGAATTTAATATTCAATTTAAGAATAATGAAGATCGTGTAATCGACAGCATCGAATATCGGTTGTTGCCAAGAGATAAAGAAGCTGCATCGCGAAAGGGATACGATAATTCCGATGTAGTGTATCTCATAACTCCTGACCGTTTTGCCAATGGTGATACAATTAACGATAACATCGATGGGATGCCTGACAAGATCAATCGCAATGATAAATGGGGAAGACATGGCGGCGACATCAGGGGTATCATTAACAGCCTCGATTATATTGCTGATCTGGGATTTACCGCTATCTGGTTAAATCCTGTCCTAGAGAACAATCAACCCAAAGCTTCCTATCACGGCTATTCCACAACTGATTTTTACAAGGTAGATCCTCGATTCGGAACGAATTCGGAATACAAAGAACTTACCGACAAGGTCCGGGAGAAGGGCGTCAAGATCATTATGGATATGATAATGAACCATTGTGGTTCCGAACATTGGTGGATGGATGATTTACCTTCCGACGACTGGATTAACAACCCGGATGATTATTTTATTACGAATCACAGGCGTACAACACTGCGAGATCCTTATGCCTCGAATTACGACCGTGAACATTTTACTGATGGATGGTTTGTGCGGACCATGCCCGACCTCAATCAAAGAAATCAACTGCTGGCCGATTACCTTATCCAGAACACGTTATGGTGGATTGAATACCTGAACCTGAATGGAATAAGAATGGATACATACCCCTATTCGGATAAGAACTTCATGAGAGACTGGACATGCGCGGTCATGAATGAATACCCTGACTTCAATATCTGCGGCGAAGAATGGAGTCTGAATCCAGCGGTTTTGGCTTATTGGCAAAAAGGCAAAGAAAATCCGGACGGCTATACTTCATGCTTACCCGGCCTGCTTGATTTTCCTTTGCAGAATGCGCTGAAAAATGCTCTTGTTAAGCAAGAGTCGTGGAATGCCGGGATGATAAATCTTTACGAGATGCTGTCGGATGATTTTCTATACACAGACCCGTTTAAGCATGTTATTTTCCCCGACAACCATGACATGAGCCGTATCTTCACACAATTAAATGAAGATATAGGCTTATTCAAATTAGCAATAGCCTTTTTTGCTACAATGCGTGGTACGCCCCAGTTCTACTACGGCACCGAAATCCTGATGTCGAATACCGGAGATAACAGCCATGGTAATATCAGGAGCGACTTTCCAGGCGGCTGGGAAGGTGACAAAGTAAATGCATTTACGAATCAGGGATTAACAAAAGAACAAATGGATGCACGATCTTTTGTAAAAAGGCTGCTGAATTGGAGAAAGACCGCAACTGCGATACATACTGGGAAATTAATTCATTTCGTGCCGGTAAACGGAGTCTATACTTATTTTCGCTTTAATGACCAAATGAAAGTCATGGTCGTGTTAAACAGAACTACAAGCGGTCAAAATGTTGATTTAACACGATTCGCTGAATTGCTTATAAAAGAAGCGACGGCCCAAAATATTATTACAGGCGAGGAAATAACATTAAACAATAACCTTGCTGTTGACTCGAAACAGGCTTTAATATTGGAGATAAAATAAAAGAACAACGACGAAATATTTGACAATGAAAATTATTCTGGCAATTGTTGCAGCTATGATGGTGAGAATGCCTTGCAAAATTGTATACTAAGCAAAAACGACATTACAAGGCAGAGGAAATCCAAGTCAAGTCGGTGGGTATAGGGCGTCATAAACTGGGCGAGAAACATCCGGTGACCTTTAAGTCCCTCATCGTCCTCTACAAAGCCTGGAACAAGCCGGGAAAAGCAAATAAATGGCGAACAAAACTACCTCAAACAGAAGCTGAGAAGGAGTGACATTTTACTCAAAAAATGGCCCAATTTTCACTCGCAAAATCCCTACAACCAAACAACTATACAACCCGTTATCTACCAATTATTTTAGATGCCTCTTTCGTAAGTGCATTAAAAACAGTTGCTTACGAAAGGCTAAAATTTGTCAAAGCATTCAATGGCCATCGTCAATTAGTGAGTGACATTGATCGACACCTCGTGGCATTAATGCCTAGAAGAATATTTTCATACTTTATGGTAGAATAGAAAACAATAGTCATCGATAATCATCAGAGCTGGTGTGAAAAGGCTATGGAGCCAAATAAAGGATTATGGTATTATCCAATATATAGCGTACAAAAAAAACAGTTCGTCAAATTACATTAGAAATATTGGGTAATTAACGGAGATACACAATGATTTGCAGGAAAAAGTCACAGTTTCCATGGTTGCGCTCGAGTTCATTATTTGTGTTCTTGCTTCTGATTACGATCTGGCTGACAACAACTTGGGCAATAGAAAAGCAATGTGTTAATCCTTTCTCTCAGAATCGCAAGCTGGGGCGCGGTGTGAACATCATAGGGTATGATCCTATTTGGAGGTCTCGAGACAAGGCTCGCTTCAAAACGCAGTATTTCCGCATGATTAAGGACGCAGGATTTAGCACCGTGAGAATCAATCTACATCCATTTCGACATATGAAACAGGATGACAAGTATACCCTTGATGATTCGTGGTGGCAGATCCTGAACTGGGCCATCGAGAACGCGTTATCTAGTGATCTGATGGTTATACTTGATATGCATGAGTTCGGTGCGATGGGAAATAATCCTGAGGAAAATAAAGATAGGTTCCTGGCATTTTGGCGTCAGGTCTCCGAGAAACTCAAAGATGCACCTGACGATGTTTTGTTCGAGATACTCAATGAGCCAAGCCGAAAGCTCAGTGCACAGATGTGGGATCAATACTACCGGCAAGCGATTGCTGTCATCCGCGCGACAAATCCGAACCGGACAATCATAATTGGGCCACCTCATTATAATTCGATCGATCACCTTGATGAACTGAATCTTCCCAAGGATGACCAAAATATCATTCTAACAGTCCACTACTACTCACCTATGGATTTCACCCATCAGGGTGCTCCTTGGTCAAGTCATCGAGATAAAACAGGGATTGAGTGGCTGGGTACAGCGGAGGAAAAGGCAGCTATCGAAAGCGATTTTGCCAAAGTACAAGCCTGGGCCAAGGAGCATAACAGGCCGGTTTTCCTGGGTGAGTTCGGCGTGTACGACAAAGCACCAATGGACTCGCGGCTACGATATCTCAAGTTTGTTACTCGGACAGCGGAGAAGCTTAGCTGGAGTTGGGCGTATTGGCAATTTGACAGCGATTTTATCTTGTACGATATAGAAAATGAGAAGTGGATCGAGCCTGTTAGGGACACCTTGATTCCAAGATAAGGCCGAGCCGAAGTCTACACGAAAGCCTTATGCATTTATTGTGTAGTTTGGTATTAAAGTATCTCTGCAGGAATCTGAATTAGGAGAAAGACAGATTGTATACAAGCACAATATCGGAAGTGGAATGGCTTATTATGAACCACAGGCTAATATAACACCTGAAACTTTAGGTTTTGTACTGCTGGAGCAAGACCCTAATATGCTTTTTAGTATCCATCTTTTCGAAATTAATCTTAATCCCAAGCAGATCATATAACCTTTGTTATAAGAATTAAGGAAATTAGTTGATCTGAAAAATTCCCCAGATTGTTAAACTAATTGTGAAGATTGTCAGAGATTGGGAAAAATCATGAAACTACTTAAGTAAAGACAAACTAACAAATATGAGGTGTCCAAGGGAAATAAACTTTACCTACGAATAGGAATAATTTTGGATTGACTTCTATTTGTCGTGGATAAGAATTCCTGCTAAAATACATTCAGATGAATTGACATATTAAATGCATCAAATGTGCTCTTTCAGTCCTAGGGATATGTGATTATTTCACTGAAGAACCGTTTGACCGTGTGCGAAGTCAGGAACGCAAACGGGTAATTAAAATCCTGGAAGAATCTGTGGCTACAATAAAGCACTCCTTCGGAGAAACTTGAAATTGAGTTAGATTATTTGCAGATGAAAGAATGAAAGCAAAATTTTACTTATTGTTATGCATAACCGTTCTAATTGTGTCTCCAAGCCCAACGGCTGTTATTGCAGAACTTGTCAATGATATCGGGATGGAATTTGTACATATCAAAGCCGGAAGTTTCAAAATGGGAGCAGATCTATCTCCTGACTATATTACCGCGGAGAAGGGTATCTTCATTCAGGATGAGTTTCCAGTTCGCAATGTGACGATCACCAGAAGTTTCGAGATGGGCAAATATGAAGTCACTAATGCTCAATATGAACAGTTCGATCCCAAACACGCAACGTTCCGCGGAAAGGCGTATGGAATAAGTGATGGCGGCAATGAAGCGGTCGTCTATGTCAACTGGAATGAGGCTCAAGGATTTTGCAGGTGGCTGTCACTGAAAGACGAAAACTACGATTACCGATTACCAACGGAGGCTGAATGGGAATATGCCTGTCGTAGCGGTACGAGGACACCATATAACGATGGCCTTGCAGGTGATATTTACTCTTTGAATCCACTCGGGAAACTGGCCGAAAAATGGCGAATCATTACGCCATGGTTAGTTACTCGCGGTAATCGTCCGGCCAACAACATTGCATGGGAGAGTCCGGAAGATGTCGATTTGACGATTGGCCAGGATGGACCGAATGCATGGGGACTGTACGACATGATCGGCGGTGTGCAGGAGATGACCCTCGACTGGTATGGGCCGTATATTGAGTCGGATACGGTTGATCCGGTTGGTTACGCGGAAGGTTCATCAAAGGTTGTTCGCGGTGGATGTCATAGTGTTTATATACAGACACTCCGATCTGCTAATAGATCCTCGTCTAACAGGACGGACAGTCATTTTCTAATGGGCTTTCGAGTTGTAAGGGTACCGAAGGGACAAAAGCTTCCCAAGCCTAAACTTAAACAATCTGTAAAACAGTGGGCCAAGAACGTATCTCAAAGCCTATACAGATGGAAATCCGACAGCAAGAAGCAGAAGTTCGAGTTGGTTTCTCTTTACGATGTCAAAGACGGCTATGGTACGGCTGAACTTGCAAAACAGTATGAGATTCCGCTTTACAACCACAATCATTCACCTGCTCTTACATGGTGTGCCAACGGTGATTTGCTATTGGCGTGGTTTTCGGGCGAGAGTGAGAAGGGGCAGGAACTCACCGTTTTGGGACTTCGCGGGCGTCGTCAGGAGTCAGGCAAGCTTCTATGGGATCGAAAGGTTTCGGAATTCTATAAAGAGGCTGATCGAAACATGCATGGTACGCAGTTGTGGAATAATGCAGTTAGATTGGCCAATGGCTTCGAGGAACCATTTACTCTATACCATCTTAATGGCGTCTGCACGGACGGGAGATGGTCGAAGCTTGCACAGACTTTTCGTAAGAGTATTGATAACGGCGTTACCTGGAGTGAGCCGGTGATAATCAAGCGTGGCGTGGATAGTTTCCATCTGGATAGTGATCGAAATCAGCCTCAAGGCAATGCATTTACAATGAAAGACGGAATCTTGGTCTCGTTTTCAGATGGTTCTCCACCTGACGGAAGCGGATCATCAGTAAACATCAGTTATGACAGCGGCGACAGCTGGTTTGTTCGCACACTCAAAGACGGTGCTGCGGGGATTCACGCCTGCGGAGTGGAGTTGAACGACGGCAGGATTATGACCTTGTCAAGGGATAAGGGAGCTATGTTCGGTTGTATGCCGAAGAGTTTGTCTGATGATCAGGGCAGAACATTTACCTATCACAAAACTGATTTTCCGGGAATAGGAACAGTTATGCGTTGTGCTTTGCTGAGACTGGACTATTCCGATTCAAGTCTTGATCCGGAAGGACTTGGCCGTGAGTCGATTCTACTGATAAGTATTGCTCCCGATGGAATACCGGGTAAAGACGCTAACGGAAAAGATGCTACGATTTATGGAACGTTTGCTGCTGTTTCCTGGGATGAGGGCAAAACGTGGCCTTTGAGACGTGTCTTGAGTAATGTCAAGAAGGGCCGTGAGAGATACATAGCTGGGCCGTGGAACGCTGAGATCATACTTGATACTACCCATGGACAGAACAAGGCATACTGGATGGCAACGCAGACTCCGGACGGGATGATACATCTTAGTGATAGTAGATTATATTATGGTTTTAACCTCAGATGGTTGATGGGAAAGTAGCAGGTTTATGCAAAAACGTGAATTTCTAAAGACCGCAGGCGCTTTTATGGCATCAGCAGTTCTCCCAATGGACTTGGTCGCTAATACCATAGCCTTGCTTGTTGCGAATAGATCCTTATGGTTTTATCCAAACGTCGTCATCTGCTAATACTCTGACAAAGAATCTACCTTGGCACCAACGGGGTGATGAGCAGAATGAGTAAACCAGTCGTTCGGCAATTGCTTTTGGTCTATGAGATCAAAAATTAGCTTCTTCGGCTCGGCATAACCTTGCAGACGAACATCGGCAAATTCGATTCGCCGCAGCAATCCTGTGTCCGGATGTGCCCAGATTCTAATCACTCTCGGTCCTCTGAATCTGCGATTACGTTGTGTTGCATGCAAGTAAGCCCATGATGTATCCTGATCCTGCTCGACGGGTACGGTGCCAAGATATTTGATTTTGTAACGTTCCCGGATTCGTTGCAGAGTCTCGCCAAAATCAAGTGTCAACAAGTCAGCCAGATCCTCCGGCATGGGTATCCTAAATGCCTGGGGGGCACTACTTACTAAAACTGTACGCTTTGGACGAATCAGCCAATTACTTTTTCCGTCACTGCCATTAACTACTGTTTGGCCGGATCGAGTATAACGGTACAGAACATAGTTGTCTCTGCCTCGAAGGTATAGTTTGGCTCCATCTAAGACAGCTCGTTCAGGATGATTTCTCCTCTCAACAGCAGAGATGGCCGCTGCTCGCTCTCGTCTTCCTGTTCTCTGATCCCTGACAACTACCGAGTAAGTACGGTCGCCCGCATTCTCGATTGCCGAGATCATCTGGTCTATGGTTGCCATCGCTTTGTTCGGAGGCAGTGAAGTCAGTAAAATTGTTATCCCTATGATGATCATCGCAGCCGTACCCAACCGGATAGCAGGACCTACATAGCGACGCGGCTTCTTGGGACTTGTCAGTTGTTTCCCATGAATCCGTTTCCTGTCAGCTCTAATAGACTGCATCAGCTTGTTTACACGGTATTGCCTGGTATCCTCATTGTCCTCAGCAAGACTTGTGAGCATAGCATGTATAAGCTGGACATCTGTTGCACGCTGAAGCTGCTTGCTATTTAGTGACTCTGACACATTCATGGCAGATACATGAAATTCAGAGCCGCCGGGCTCTGTGTCCAGCCACTGATTGCTAAGTTGATCGACGAGACGGTTCTCAGATTCATTGGATTCGGTTGTCATGTTCCGGCCTCCATAACAACTTTCTTTCGCCTCAGGCAGTCAAGCAATTGTGCTCTTGCACGCTGCAAGCGTTTTCTTACAGCCTCCAACGAAACCTTTGTGATCTCCGAAATTTTTGAGGCGGATTGACGTTTGAAGTAACGCATTTCGATCATCTCCCTGTAGTTGTCGGGCAGGGCTTCAATGCAGTGTCTGAGTGCATCGATTTTCTGCTCCCAAGTATCGCCGGATCTTTCATGAATGTGCTCGATCTGCCGACTCAGATATTCCAGAGTCTCACAACCGGTGATCATAATGTCGGATTTAGCTTTTCGGAAATGTGCCATAATAAGCTTTCCGGCAATGCCTCTGATCCAGGGCCCAAAAGGACATGATCGGTCGTAATCATTGATTTTTCGCCAAGCGACCAGCATTGTTTCCTGGAAAAGGTCTTCAACGGCACTCTGGTTATGCACTGCAGCACGCAGGTATGTCATCAGCATGGCCTCGTTCTCTCGAACGAGAATCTCAAAAATCGCCTGTGCCTCGTTGTGCCTGCTTCTGAATGCCATGCAGTACCTTTCAACTACTATTGTCATGCCTTGCCCATAACTGGACAAAAAAATGCAATTTTCTTAATTTTCTACGCTGACAGATTTTTTTTGTCCTGTAAGGCTCTGATTCTAACAACAACAGATATAGAACAATAGTTTACTTTAACTCAAAGACCAGGAAAATGCAAAGAAGCCAGACAAGGAGACAACTATCATGACACTGTCGAAAATTGCCAGCTTATACATTGTCAGCTTAATCCTGTTATGTAGTTCTGGGATTGTTTTGGGGCAGGGCAAGCCCCCTAAAGACGGTGATTTCGGCTCCATACAACGTCAGATCGGCGTGATTCTGGACACCCCTGAAGCCTATGAAGGCTACACGTTGTTCGCACCGAAACACTATACAAGAACATATCTTATGGACAATCAGGGCGGCATCATAAACACCTGGGATAGTCCCTACGAGCCCGGTCAATCCGTGTATCTTCTGCCCAGCGGACACTTGCTGCACGCCAGCTTTATCAAGGGGGGAGGTGGTGGCACAGGAGGTGGAGAAGGCGGTCGCATTGAAGAGTATGATTGGGACGGGAACCTGGTGTGGGAATTCGACTATCACGACCGGGATTACGGCACTCATCATGATATCGAACCCTTGCCCAACGGCAATATTCTGGCACTGGTCGTAGAACGCAAGAGCGTGGAAGAGTGTGTAGCAGTAGGATTTCAAGCACAGGTCCTTCGGGATAACACCCTCCTGCCGGATTACGTCATTGAAATAGAACCCAACTACCCCGAAGGCGGAAGAATTATATGGGAGTGGCACGTCTGGGATCACCTGGTCCAGAACGACGATCCAGCCAAGCCCAACTATGGCGATCCGGCTGATCATCCGGAACGGATATGGGTAGAGTGCAACGGTGGCAAAAACGTTGCTGCCTTTTGGAATCACATGAATTCCATCGACTACAATCCCGAACTCGATCAGATTATGCTCAGCGTGCGAGGCTGCAGCGAGCTTTGGGTGATTGACCACAGCACTACCACAGAGGAGGCTGCAGGCAGCATCGGAGGCATTTACGGTAAAGGCGGTGATCTGCTCTATCGCTGGGGTAATCCTGCCGCCTACAATCGAGGAGATGCTTCGGATCAGATGTTGTTCCAGCAACATGACTGCCAGTGGATCGAGCCGAATCGGCCGGGCGAAAGCAATATACTGACCTTCAACAACGGCCTGCGTCGTTTGCATGAGGGCTACACCAACCAGCGTGACCTGCCCCCGTATGAGGTCGGATTGGATTGGGGATACTCGTCGGTGGATGAGATCATTCCTCCAATAGATGCCAACGGGGTGTATTTTCTCGAATCCGAAAAGGCTTACGATCCTAATGAGCTTTTGTGGACGTATGTTGATCCCGTACCAACAAACTTCTTTGCCGAGGCAATCTCGGGCTGTCAGCGTCTGCCCAATGGCAACACCCTCATTTGCGACGGTACCAGCGGCGTGCTTTTTGAGGTTACCTTCGAGGGCGAAAAGGTCTGGGAATACGTTTGTCCTGTGACCGGGGATGGGCCTATCAAGCAAGGCGATCCAATTCCCCTGGACCATCGCGCACACGCCATGAACGCTATATTCAAGGTTCATCGCTACGACCCGAACTATCCGGGGCTGGCGGACAAGGACCTTACTCCAAAATATACGTTGCCGATAGAGTGAAATCAAACAGTTGCAATCTATTGGAGAAATAATGGTTTCATCAACAAATACTTTTAGATACTTAGTGCTTATTGGAATCACATTCGCGAATTCAGCTATGTCTCATGAAGCCCTGCAGGGACCAACTGAGACGCGCTATTGGGATGAGCAACGCGCGTACAATGGCTATACTCTGTTCGGTGCAAAAGGTGGAACCTACCTGATTGATATGGAAGGTCAAGTAGTACATACCTGGTCCAAAGTACGCACCAATCCACAGTTCCTGGACAATGGGAATATCCTGGATTCATCTACGGATGATCCCAGTCGGGGTAGCGGCTTTGTGGAAGTGGACTGGGATGATAATGTTGTTTGGCGTTACACCGAGAGCCGGTCCGATTATGCCCCTCATCATGATTTTATACGAATATTCAACAAGAAACTCGATGCTTATACTACTCTCTACATCGCCAATAAGTCCATCACCCATGAGCAAGCCATCGCTGCCGGTTGTGACCCATCTGACAATTATAAAGACGCCGAGATGGATGCAATTGTCGAGGTGGATATGGATGGCAACATCGTATGGGAGTGGTGGTTCTTCGATCACGTGGTCCAGGATATCGATCCGACCAAGGCCAACTACGTCGGCCAAGGCAAGACTATTGCCGAT
>Ga0209536_100011059_pt1 | contig 13246 bp, 12 predicted proteins | sample DeeMarSeWOR28_12_FD_187461 | JGI IMG/M metagenome (GOLD analysis project Ga0209536, IMG submission 187461) | Marine sediment microbial communities from White Oak River estuary, North Carolina - WOR-2-8_12 (SPAdes) (version 2) | ecosystem: Environmental > Aquatic > Marine > Intertidal zone >...
TTCGTGCCAGCTGATCGTAAAAGGCACGATTGATGGCCTGGGCCACCCGGCTGGCGGTGGTAAAATCCGGTGTTTTCAACGCCAGGGTGAGTGCAGATTTCTCATTAAAATTCGTATGCAGCTCTTTTTCCACCAAGGCGCCACCGACAACCCGACCCACCGTCGGAAAATTCTTTTGAACCTGATCACCGGAATTGCCGCTCACCGCGAATCCACCGGTGCTGACCGGCCCTTGGGCAACGGCATACACATTACCGTCGGCAGCTCGCAACGGGGTAAACAGCAGCGTACCGCCCTGCAGGTTTTCCGCATCGCCGATGGAGCTCACCAAGACATCAAGCTGGCTGCCTAAACTGGCAAACGGCGGCAATTCAGCGGTAACCATAACTGCCGCAACATTTTCGACATCTTCAATGTCGCTGGTTTGGACGGTCACCCCCATTTTTTCCAGCAGGCTGGCCAACGATTGGATGGTAAACAAGGAATCATCGCTGTCACCCGTACCCTCCAGCCCCACCACCAGCCCGTAGCCCACCAGCTGATTTGAACGCACACCTTTGATATCGGCAATATCCTTGATCCGAACCGCATGCGTTTCCGGGATCGAAACCATAAAGGTTGCCAAAATCCAAAAAAAGAAGGAGATGTATTTAACGGTCGTGGGTATTTGAAAGCATTTGTGCATCGTTATTTTTTCCTTCTACAGGTCTTAAAAGGGCCAGACGGAATTGAGCAAATTGGCCAACCACCCGGGGCGTTGCCGGTCATGGACAATACCACTTCCACTATACGCAATCCTGGCATCGGAAACAAAAGTGGACAGAATGACATTGTCGTCATCGATATCTCGCGGCCGAATGATCCCGGATAAGATGATCATCTGGGTTTCATGGTTGACGAGGATCTCACGCGACCCCACAATTTTTAAGTTGCCGTTGGGCAACAACTCTGTAACCCGGCAGGTGATGAAGGCGTTCAGATCTCCGCTGCGTGAGGTGCTCCCGGCGCCGTCAAAATCACTGGACATATTGCCTTTAATCGAAGGATTGCCAAATGGATTGGGTCTGGGCAGTTTGTTGGGAATTTCGTCTAAGACCCTGTTTTCATACCAGTCTTCGATGTCAAAAAGTGTATCAATGCCAGCCTCCAGACTCGATGTTCGACCGGTTTTGGTGTCGGCGGAATTGGTGGCCTTGGAGGACTCGGATATCTTCACGGTGACGATATCACCGACTTTACGGGCCTTGGTATCGATAAAAAAATCATTGAACATGCTGCGCGTTGCGTAAAGCGAGCCGTTTGATTCGTAGAGCGAGCCGTTGAATTCCGGTTTGGGTAACCACTGATCTTCAAGCGGTGCTTTTGGTTTCATTGGCTGGGTTTCCGCCACCGGTGGTAAGTTCTGGCGGGTGGCAGAACAGCCTGCCAGAGCAGCAAGCAAGAAGGCAAAAGCCGTGAAACCGATTACATATGGATTTGTTTTTGACATCATTTGTTTTCCTTTATGAAAGAGATGCGCATTTTAAAAATCGACTTTAACCGTATTGGCATCGACCACTCGCGCTTGCAGCACCTTTTTGGAATCCAAATTGACTACTGGAATGCGCTCGCCCCGGCGCCCTTTTTTCTTTACCTGGCCTAAAGTGGTAATCTTCAGATTTTCAGATTCGGCGATAATCACGACCAAATCGCCTCGTTTGACCAATGGCGGCAGTTCGATGCTATCAGCCCTTAAAGGGGTTTGAGCGCCGACGGCTCTTTTGGTGCGTTTACCGATCACGGCTTCGCGATCCGTGAGCACATTAGCCGGCAAGTTGGACAGGTCCAGAGTTTGCATCTCAATATCGTCTTCGGTGATGGGTTTGTGCCTGCCAAGCGGTTTGCGGGTGACCACTACCGAACCCAGAACCTCAATCATGGCCGTGGTCCAGACCTTTTTATGCACGCTTCCGTTGACACTGAAATCAACCGTAATCGGGCACCGGCCCATCAGCTTCTGCTTGCGCGGTGCGGTTACGTTATATGTAATGCGCCCTTTAGGTAAAATCACGTTGCCCGGAACCCGGATCTCTTTAATGCGCATCGTTGTATTATCCGGGGGGGTCTGCTGAACGATAAATTCCGAGACGATATTTTCAATTTCATGTTTTTTGATTTCTATGTGGCTGCGCGTAACGACAATTTGGGGGGGCGCTTGTATGATGACCGTTGCTAAATCGATATGATGTTGTTTGATGCGCTTTTGCAGGTCATTTAGGTCAAACCGGTGCGAGCCCCCCGGTAAAGGCGCTTTGCCGATGACAATGTTTTTAAGGCGCTGGTTAAACCGGACATCGCTGCCTTCAATGGTTGCCATGTGGCCCAATAAGATTTCAGCACTGTCAATTTCGACCCGATCGCTGATACGGATGGTTGTCAACGGGTCGGCCCACAAGCCAGATGCCAGTGTGAATAAGGATGCCAGCATCACCATCAACATCAATCCGCCGCAGCGCAACATTGATAGGTTCGTTTTTATATTCGACATATTCATTTTTTTCCGTTAACGTTTCAGATTATTGGCCAGCTGCAGCATGTCATCGGCTGTGGTAATGACCTTGCTATTGGTTTCATATGCCCTCTGAGCCGTGATCATATTGACCATCTCATCCACGACACTGACATTGGACATTTCCAAAAAGCCCTGGGCCAGGGTACCGAAGCCGTTTTCGCCGGGAGTGCCGGTTATTTCATCACCGGAAGCATTGGTTGGCGCGAATAGATTTTTCCCCAAGCTTATCAATCCAGATGGATTAACGAATCGTGCCAGCTGTACGCTACCGATCTCAGTCGGCGAGAGGTCGCCGGCCTGGATGACCGAAACGGTTCCATCCAGCCCGACCGAAATCGATATGGTATCGGCAGGGACCGACATTTCCGGGATCAGCGGAAATCCGTCGGGATTGACAATCCGACCATCAGCGTCCAGCTTGAATTCACCGGCGCGGGTATAACCGGTGGCGCCGTCGGGTAATTCAATTTGAAAAAATCCATCCCCTTCAATGGCCCAGTCGAGTTCATTTTCGGTGTTCTGAAAATCACCCTGATTAAATATTTTTTGCACGGCTGAGGGCCGGGTGCCGTGCCCCAATTGTATACCGGTTGGAACCGTCGTATCCGCCGAGGAAGCCGCACCGGCCGGACGCATACTCTCGTATAATAAATCCTGAAACTCCGCCCGGCTTTTCTTAAAGCCAGATGTATTGACGTTTGCCAGGTTATTGGCAATGACATCGATATTCAGCTCCTGGGCTTGCATACCCGTGGCCGACGTCCATAAACTGCGTATCATTTTGCCTCCAATTGTGTACGGTTATTTGTTAATGGTTATTTGTTATTCGTTAAGAATTCGAAATTCTGTTGATCCAATAACAAATAACGAATAACCAATAACGATCCGCTAGGCTTTGCCCACATCATTGATCAGCCGCGCATTCATGTCATCGATGGAACGCATCATTTTCTGATACGATTCGTAGCCGCGCAAAACCTCGATCATCTCGGTCATCATTCGGACCGTATTGACATTCGCCATCTCGAGAAACCCTTGACTGATCTGAAGGCCTTCATCGAGATCTTTAAGCGCACGCGGCTTCAAGGCGCGATAATAGCTATGTCCCGCTTTTTCAAGCGCATGCGATTGGGTAAAATCGATGATACGCAGACGATCGACCTGTGATCCATCAACCGTTATATAGCCATCTTCCGACACTGAAAACTCACGCTGATCATCAGATGGTTTTGCAAGGTTTATTTGGATTTCTCCGCTTTTTCCCAAAACCGGCCAACCCTCCTGGGTAACGAGCAGCTCATTTTCACTGACCGTGAAATTACCCCGGCGGGTATACTGAATGCCGTCGGGCGTCTGTACGCAGAAAAAGCCCGTGCCGGATATGGCCAGATCAAATGGATTTCCTGTTTTTTTGATGTTTCCTGAGGAAAAATCCGTATAAGTGCTATACTGCATCCAGTATTCCGGCGCCTGAGAGCCGACCCAATTAACCGGGCGTCTATTACCGCCGGTCATTGCCGCAAGATCAAATGCCTGAAAACGACTGCGGTCTTTTTTGAAACCAACAGAATTCACATTGGCCAGATTGTTAGAAAGCAACTGCAGGCGCCTTTCGTATGCCAGAGCACCTGTGGCTGACATGTAAATCGATCCATTCATCGACAAACTCCTTAGCCGAGTAACCGCCAACATCAGCGGAAGTCCGAAACCTTGAAAACTCACGAGACCCGATTGACGCTCGGTCCGCCAGTTTCACAAATTCGTTGCAAGACACATACCAACAAAAACTTTTGCAACCGCTGGGCATGAAAAACCGAACACGATTTCGTGTTCCGGTTCAAAGGTAATTAAAATTAATAATATCAATATGTTAAATTTACTTTAGAAACTCGGCGCCATCCATTTGACAACGAGGTAGCCACCCAAGGGCGTCGATGGGGTTGCAATCAGAAGCGCAATGTGCCGCATGCGGTATTTTTTGCCGCTGGGGTCCCCTTCCAGCAGATCACTTCACCAGCGAAAGCGGCAGTTGTATTATCCCGCAAAGCAGGGGGGGGGAGAAAGCAGAATTTAGACGGAGGGATGATTTTTCTTTTCAACACAGCCGCCGCGCAGATGTTTGAGCTTTAAAACCAGATCGACTTCACCCTGAGGAACGTTTAAGCGTTCTGAAATGTCTGTCAGGCTCAGCCCCTGATCAGCCAGGGTCTCAATTTCTTTGTAAATCACGTTGACTGAATCCGGTTCAGATGTTTCCGTGCTGGATTTTGGCTCATGCGGCATCGCCGGTAGCGACGTGAACAAACCGGAGGCAATCCGCTGGTCGCTTTGTTGATAATAAGCATCCAGGGTTTGGCGCTCCTTATCGATGGTTTCCATAATATGATTGAAGGCCAATTTGGTTTGCTGCCGAACCGCTTCCACAACAAATTCAGTATTCGCATTTTGGGTGTGCGTCATTAATGGCGCTCGCAAAATCAGCTGCTTGAATTTAATGCGGTTCAGAATCAGAAATAAGATGATCAAGCCACATAAACATAATTGCGCTACATCCAGGATGATTGCCCAAAAGTCAAGGGTTTGTAAAGCCATTTCAACTCCCTAGCTCATGTCAACTTGGCTGTCAGTGATCAGACACGAACGTCAATGATTTTTTTTTCAGAATCGTCTGCTGCTTCAGCGGATTCATCTGGATTTGAAGATTCGGCGGCGCTTGGGCGCTGTCGCTTTTTGGTTTTACCGGCCACATCGATGGTGTCTGACTTTTTTTTCTTTCGCTTTTTCTTTTTATCTTTTTTATCTTCCGCATTTAAGTATTTTTCAAAAGGTGGTTTTTCATCATCGCGCTTTTTGCGATTGACGCGTTGGATTTGCCCTGAAGCAGACACCGGTGGCACCCCTTTCGGGAAATGAATATCGTCAACCATAAGCCTACCCTCTTTGTCGCAAATTGTGTTCCACCTTTTCGTCCTCCCACTTCCGGATTTTATTTCAGACGCGTGTATGTACGCTGGCAGTCAAGTGATCAGTTGACTGGTTTTAATTATCCAATAATTTTTGTTTTCGTAATTTGGCCCGTAAATGCAAAATGGCCTGAGAGTGTATTTGCGATACGCGTGATTCTGTAATACCAAGTACCTTACCGGTTTCTTTCATCGTCAATTCATCCAGATAGTACAGTGATATAACGAGACGCTCCTTTTCGGGTAGCTGTTTAATCGCCTCGGCCATGGCTTCTCGTAATTCTTTTAGCTTGGTCATGGTCAGGGCATCATCTTCGCTGTTAATTAGATAATTCAACAATTTTTCTTTTTCGTCTCTAGAGGACACGCCCAATTCTTCAAGGCTGATAAATGAAATGCTCGACATTTGTTTGGTGCGGTATACCTGTTCCAGATCAACACCCAGTTCCTGCGCGACTTCAATATCTTCGACTTCGCGACCGTATTTTTGTTCCAAACGCAAAAAGGCGGATTCGAGTTCCCGTATTTTGCGCCGATTTGATCTGGAAAGAAAATCCCGCGCCCGCAGTTCACTGAGAACCGCGCCTTTGATGCGAAAAATGGCATACGTCATAAACTTATTATCCCGCCGCGGGTCGTAACGATCGACGGCCTGGATCAGGCCGATAACGCCGACATTCATCAAATCATCGACATCAACAGTTGAAGGCAGATGAACGGCCAGTCTTTGAACGATGCGTTTGACATAAGGCAGATATTCTGTAATCAACTGATCGCGATACGCTGGGTCTTTGGGAACGACTTTTTGGGTTCGTCTCTGTGCCAGGGCCATAGAATTCGTTGTCTCCAGTTATGAAAAATTATTTTCAGTTAAATGGTGCCAAAAAAAATGGGTATTGCCACTGGGCAATTGGTTTGGTGATTGGGCTATTATTTTACGGGCCAACCCCTGGAAGCTTTTGCTGGCAAGCGTGTTTGGAAAAAGATCACTGACAAGCTTCTGCTGTCTGATGCCCGCAGTAACGTTGGCATCAAAGAGCACACTTCCGACATATTCAATTTTCAGATCTAAAAATCTTTCCGTCACCAGATTCAATTGCCGAAACACCTCATTTCCTTGTTGGTTTGTGCTGGCCAGATTCACAATGATTTTGCAGCTTTTCTCGGCATATTGTAACGCAAGCACTTTCATTAAAGCATAGGCATCGGTGATAGCCGTCGGCTCAGGCGATACCACCACGATGATTTCCTGGGCGATGGCATTAAAGTCCATCACATTTGAAGATATTCCGGCAGCAGTGTCGATCAGCAGTAAATCCACACCGTCAATAATCTGATCCAGCTCACGTAAAATCTGAATTTTCTGTTGCTTGGTCAGCTGGGTTAATTCTTGAATTCCCGAAGCAGCCGGCAGAATCAGCAGATTGCCAGGGCCTTCAACAATAATCTCGTTGATTGATTTTTGGCCCATGAGAACATGTGATAAATTGTATTTCGGGGCAATTCCCAATAGGACATCCAAATTGCCCAATCCGAGATCTGCGTCTAAAATCAACACTTTTTTGCCCAACCGACTAAAGGCGTAACCGAGATTGGCGACGATATTGGTCTTGCCCACACCGCCCTTGCCGCTGGTGACGGCGATCACCCGCGGCATTTTTGTCCGGCTGGTCCGGGGAGCGACGACCGACTGCATATTGTTGTGCTTTTTGCGATCCGCCAGGCGGATAACCTTATCTGAGGGATTTTTCGGTATCATTGAGGTCGCCGTTCCTTTCACTTAAGAGTAGTTTGAGATCCGTAGCGAATCCCTCGTTGCGGACCGGCCAATCTGAGATGGTTTATGTTTGTCCGGCCGACAGTCTCTGCAGGGCATAAATTCCTGCATCAGCGCAGTCTCTGCAGTTGAAAACGTAATCAGATTTTTGGGTTTTATCTTGCGTGTCCATTTACAATCCGAACGGTGAAACACATCTGAATTTTTATTGGCCGCAAATCGATAACCGTTTGACGACACAGCGGTTTGGGCAACCGATGGGTCTTTTGTCCGGCTATCCGAGACGGCTGCGTGAATAGGGACGTCTGCCAGGAGCCGTTCGACAATTTTTTCCACCGATCCGCTTTCGATGGCATTGGGCACCTGGCGACCGCCGGTCAAATAGGTCAGGGGCAGCGAATGGTCACTTAGGAAATTAATTAAATTTCCATATGAGCAGCTTTCATCCAGCTTGGTGAAAATGAGGCCTGTCACGTCCAATGTATTCAGGCACTCAAAGCTTTTGTTTAAGTCGCTTTCTTTGGACATTGCGCTTAATGCGAGATAAATTTCAAGTTGATCAATGCCAGCCAGACAACGCTTGATGAAATCGATTTCATCCGGGTTTAGCGGGTTCAACCCGGGCGTATCCACCAAAATGAGGTCATATTCGCAGCATTCGTCAACGGCCGCCCCAAATGCAGCCGGTGTGGCGGCTGTTTTAAGGACAATACCCATGGCCTGGGCATAGACCTTTAGTTCGGCCGTGGCCCCGATGCGGTAGGAATCAATTGAAATGAGAGCAACCGATTGATGCTGTTCAAGCGCGTGCAGGGCAGCCAGTTTGGCGATGGTGGTTGTTTTGCCGACACCGGTTGGACCCACAACAGCCATCACGAGGCCATTGGATCGATTTGCAGATTTCACTTCGGCCGGTCTTCTTTTGGCACGCAGTATAGCCGCTATTTCAGGAATAATCTGCTGGATGGTATCCAATTGCTTGTGAGCATAGCGTTGGTTTAAACGTGCAATGATCGCAGCAGCCAGATCCCGTTTAACTTCTTGGGACCGTAAGTGCTTAAAGACCGTGCTCAGCATATCGCCTGCTGCAATGCCCGGATCGTTTTCAGTGCGATGGGATAATTTGCGATCATTGAGTGATTTGATACGACGACCGACCACCCGGCGCACATTTCGCCGCTTGGGCCTGGGGCTTTGTTCGTATCGTCGGTAAGCGTTCAGCGCACCCGCAAAAGCGACCTCAGTCGACGCCGCCGGTTGATCATAATTATCAACCGCGGCGGTCACCTCCACGCCCACCGATTTTACCAAGCCCAGCAGCTTGTTCTCCTTTTTTAGGCTGCGGGCCGATAAAATCACGGCATCCGGACCCAGTTCATTCTTTATCAATCGCAACGCGGAGGTCATATCTCTGGCTTCATAGCGTTTAATCTGCATCATTCAGCTCCAACACATCTAAAGTTTGTATTTCAACGTTCGGCAGAATTTCATCATAGGACAGAACAGCCACACGGGGCATAAACCGATCCACCAGTCGCTTGAGATGGTACCGAATTTGGGCCGAACACATCACCACCGGCGTATAGTGTAAAGAAGACCGTTTTTGTATTCGTTCAGCCAATCGGTGCATCATTTGCTGGGCCATATGGGGTTCCAGTGATAAAAAGGTTCCATGCTCGGTTTGCTGCAATGCACCGGAAATGGCAGATTCCAGGCTGTGACCCAAGGTAATGGCGGCAATGTTGCCCTCCGGTGTCAGGTACATTTTGGTTATTGTACGCGCCAATGCATGACGGACGTGTTCGGTCAATATATCCAGATCCTTCGTAGCAGATGCCCAATCGGCTAATGTTTCGCAGATCGCCAGCAGGTCACGAATGGGAACCTGCTCCCGCAAAAGATTTTGCAATACCCGCACAACCCCTCCCAAAGGTAGCAAATTGGGAACCAGTTCTTCAACGACCTTGGGATGGGTTTCCTTTAAGGTATCTAGTAATTGCTGGACATCCTGGCGACCCAGCATCTCATGGCAATGCTGCTTGACAATTTCAGACAAATGCGTCGTCAACACGGTTGCCAGATCCACGACCGTGAATCCTTTGGCCAGCGCCTGTTCTTTGATATCTTCTTTGATCCACAGCGCCGGTAATCCGTAGGTGGGCTCCTGGGTCGGGATGCCGTCAATTTTTTCTTCAATCGCATTCGGATTCATTGCCAGATAGTAGTTGGTCATTAACTCCCCTCTGGCAATTTCATTGCCCTTGAGCAATATGGAATATTCACCGGCTTTTAACTGCATGTTATCCTGGATATGGACCGGCGCAACAATGATTCCGAGCTCGCGGGCGATCTGGCGACGCAGCGATTTGATTCGATCCAGCAGCTGACCGTTCTGATCGATATCCACCAGTGGAATCAGACCGTATCCTACTTCGATGGCCAACACATCCAACGGCGGCAAGGCATCGAACTGATCGCTCGGCAGATCCTTTTCCGCTTCTAATTTCAATTCCTCCTCGGCTTTGGCGCCCGCCTTGATGGATTGAAAAATGGTAAAGGCCAGACCGGCACACAGAACCGCTAAAATCATAAAAGGCACGGTGGGCAAGCCGGGCACCAGACCAAAGCCAAACAGAACCCCAGCGGTCACAGCAATGGCTTTGGGCTGCACGAGGATTTGAGATGCGACTTCTTCTCCCAGACTCGAAGTTGCGCCAGCGCGGGTGACGATCACACCGGCAGCCGTGGAGATGATCAGGGCCGGCACCTGGCTGACCAAACCGTCGCCAATGGTCAGCAAAGTGTAATTTTGGGCCGCATCGACAAAACTCATATCATTTTGAAAAATACCGATGGCCAAACCGCCGATGATGTTGATCAGCGTAATGACAATTCCAGCCATGGCATCACCACGCACGAATTTATTGGCACCATCCATGGCGCCAAAATATTCGGCTTCGCGGGCGATTTCTTCCCGCCTCTCACGGGCTTCATTTTCGGTGATCAAACCGGCATTCAGATCCGCATCAATGCTCATCTGTTTTCCCGGCATGGCGTCCAGCGTGAATCGTGCCGCCACTTCGGCAATACGACCGGCCCCTTTGGTAATCACCATGAAATTAATGGCCACCAGAATCAAAAAAACAATAATACCCACTAAGTAGTTGCCACCGACCACAAAGCCGCCAAAGGCCTGGATGACCTTGCCCGCGGCCATGGTGCCCTCTTGACCGTGCAACAAAATAATACGGGTGGAGGCAACGTTGAGCGACAACCGAAACAGGGTTGCCAGCAGCAGAATTGAGGGAAATGCAGGCAAATCCAATGTACGCGGGACATACATGCTGGCCAACAGAATGATCAAAGAAAGCGTAATACTGAAAGAGAGCAGCAGATCCAACAAAAAAGTCGGCAGGGGCATCACCATAAATACCAGGATGCCGACCACCGCGACGGCCATCCAAAGGTCACTGTTTTTGGTAACCATTGGCATTTGACCGGTCATTTGATTCTGATCTGCCACGAGCATTTTCCTTTGGATTTTTTCTGAATAAAGCCGCCGACTATTTTTTATTCCATATATTGTCCGGATCTCACTTAGAAAATACCTGCGCTCAAGTTGCTATACGGGCATGTTGTTTTCTGAAAGGCGATATGTCGATTATTGACCCTCGGGCTGCACAGTGCACCGATATTTGGGATGACGCGCACCGAAGCATTTGGCTCAAGCCAAGGAGCGGGTTGAATCCCAAATATCGGAGCAGCCGCACTTTGCAATTCATAGCGCCTTTCAGAAAATGACATGGCCGCTTCTTATGTTGTAAATTATTTCTATGACGGCACACTAAGCCGTCTGATACATACCCTTGAGGCGATACACATATGCCAGGACTTCAGCCACCGCGCGATAGAGCTCTACCGGGATAAATTCTCCGATTTCCACCATTTTGTGCAGGGCCTGGGCTAAGGGTTTGTCTTCGATAATCGGCACCTCATTTTCACGGGCAATCTCTTTGATTTTTTCCGCCACCGGCCCGGCGCCTTTGGCCACCACCGTCGGTGCCACCATCTGGGCCGCATCAAATTTCAGCGCAACAGCCAGATGCACCGGGTTGGTAATGACAACATCTGCCTCGGGCACAGCAGCCATCATCCGGCGCATGGCCATTTCGATCTGCACCTTGCGGATCCGTCCTTTGATCTTGGGGTCGCCTTCCATTTGCTTGCGTTCATCTTTGACTTCCTGTTTGGTCATCTTCAGATCTTCTTCGTGCTGCCAGCGCTGATAGATAAAGTCGAGGACCGCCAAAATAATCAGTGCCAAACAGACATAAAATAAAATTTCGAAGGCCACCGCGCCGATAAATACGAGGATATCGCCAACTTCCTGTTGTATCAACGCCGGAAACTTGGCCATTTCCTTTTTGACCACCCCAAAGGCAATCGCTCCGACAATGCTGATTTTAATCAAGGATTTGGACAGCTCCACCAATGATTTTAAGGAAACCAGTTTTTTCAATCCTGAAATCGGATTAAATTTGGACAGCTTGGGCCGCATGGGTTCGCTGTGCATTTCAAATCCGATCTGACCAATGTTACCCGCCAGAGCAGCAATGGCAACCGGCACAAAAAACGGAACTAAAATAAAGAGCGCCTTTTTAAAAATCATCCTCATTAAAGCATTAAGATCGACAGCCGCATCAATTCGGAAAGTGTTCAACTGCTGATAAATGCCGCTGACCACTTCGGACAAGTTCCAGAACATCCATGCGCCGGCAAAATAGAAAAATCCCATGGCCGTCATTAAAATCAGCACCGAGGTAATCTCCCGGCTGTAGGCCACCTGCCCTTTGCGCCTGGCTTGTTGTCGGCGCTTTGGGGTGGCTTTTTCGGTGCGTTCCTGGCCTTCACTTGCTGGCATTTATAACCTCGAATAACGTGTTAAGATGCAGCTTTCATCAACATATATAGGGTGTTGCCCACATTGCTGAACACGGATTTTAAAAAAGCCGATAGATACGGCAGACTGAAACCAATAAACAACAGCCCGATCATTATTTTCAATGGCATGGCCACAAACAAGATGTTCATCTGGGGCACGGTGCGGGCAATCAAGCCAAACGCTATGCTGGTGAGCAATAAAGCAGCGATGATCGGCGCCCCCACTTTGATCGTAATCACAAATATATTGCCGGCCAGGCCCATTACGTGTTCAATCAGCGAGCCGCTGAACCTGAACCCAAAGGGCGGAATCAGCTGATAGCTGTCCGCCAGGGCCTTCAGAAACCAATGGTGCGCATTCAGGGTCAAAAACATCAAAAAGGCAAACAGCTGATAAAATTGCGCCAGCAGCGGTACTTGTTGGCCCGCCGCGGGATCCATCACCCGGGCAATCGCCAGGCCCATCTGATAGCCCGCTATCAGCCCGGCCATTTGCAGACCAACGAAAATCAAATTCACGGCCATTCCAATACTGACCCCCAGTAGGATTTCAGCGGCGGCACCCACAGCAAAACTGCCAAGATTATCTGGCACTGCAAAAGCGGTGCGGTCCAGCAGGGGATACACCACAATACTGGCAGCCAACGCCAAACCGAACTTAAATAAAGCCGGTATGCTTTGGCTTTTAAATATCGGCATGCTCATCAAAATCGCACCCACCCTTAGGAAAATCAGAAAAAAGACTTGCAAGGCCGCTATGTCAAAGCCGAACGAAATCATAGGTCATCATTGCCCGCTGACACCACGCCTTCAGGCGGCATCAGCGAATGTAGGTTACAATGTTGCTGAACAAATTGGTCGTATAGGCCAGCATGGTTTGCATCATCCAGGGTAAAAAGAATAGCAACGCGCATGCCACCGCCAACATCTTAGGAATAAAGGTCAGCGTCATTTCGTTGATGGAGGTGGCGGACTGGAACACGCTGACCATCAGCCCCACCAGCAAACCCGCCA
>Ga0209536_100011060_pt1 | contig 13245 bp, 6 predicted proteins | sample DeeMarSeWOR28_12_FD_187461 | JGI IMG/M metagenome (GOLD analysis project Ga0209536, IMG submission 187461) | Marine sediment microbial communities from White Oak River estuary, North Carolina - WOR-2-8_12 (SPAdes) (version 2) | ecosystem: Environmental > Aquatic > Marine > Intertidal zone >...
GAATTTCTTTCTTATTCCTGAAAAACTCCGATCGATTTGTGTAACCATAAAGGGTCCAGTAGGCACGATTTGTTCATTGGCAAGGTCTTTTCTGAAATTCGCTCCAAGTACTCAAGCAAGGATAGCAGAAGGGGGGAAATCATGTCTAATTGTGTCCCGAGTTCCAGAAGACCAACACTATAACTTTGCTAAGACTTTGGAAGAGGTCTCAAAAGAACATGATCTTTCCCTAAATGCCTATCCAATCTCCGCATATTCGGGATATAGAAACAATATGTATTCTCGACTCCTTAGAGAAGATGGCATGTGGGATGATGATGTGACTGGACTAGTAGACCAGGTGCGCCTCAGACCTAAAGACAGCAGCTAGTCGGTCCACTCACCAGGTAGAGACCCTACGATTCCCTTCATTTTCTTCCTGAGTAAAGCTCCTATGATTGTGATTACACCAAATCCGCCTAGGAGAGGTGTTGAACCAGCATCCAGCTCTATCTGTAAAACCCTATCCCCAATCACTACCGACATAGGATAGTGATGGGAAACAACGATTGGCAGACCAATCAGTGTAACATTGAGGGTGTACGTTCCAATCTTCTGTGCATTGAACCCGAGTGTTTCAATCGAGTGAACTCCTACGCCAAATGTCCAATCTGTAACAGACTGACCGTCAGGATCGAATAGCCACGCTTGAGCTGTTCCTGTCCAGTCTGAACTAGTTCCGAGGACTCTGATGGTCAGGTTCAATGAGCAGTAATGTCCTGCGTGCATCTCATCTATGGGATCGATAGAGAACAGAACGAGAGGTGTCACTGTTACATTGACCTCTGAAGTGCATGGAGCTTGAGTGGTTGATCCATTGAAGTAGACCCTGATGGTGTGAGTTCCAGAGAGAAGCTCCACAAGATTGAGACTCACGACACCTCTACTGTCTGAGGTCAGCATCTCTGTGCTTTCCACCACTCCCTCTGTAATCACGGTGAGGATGACAGTAGCCCCTGAGATTGATCCAAGAGCTCCACGAAGGGTTGCTGTCACAGGCATGACGGTGCTATATTCAATCAGAGGCGGAACATCCATCGTGATTACGCTCGGATATCGTACAAGTATGAACAACTCCAATGATGATGAGTTCAGAAAAGCATCTCCCTCGAACTCCAAGAACACACGGTATTGTCCTACCAGTGTTGTTGTCCAAGAAACCTCACTCCCGACATCCACTGCAGTCCTCGTTGTGAGTGAACTACCGAAAATCTCTCTTTCCGTAGGGTTGTACACACTGACCCAGACGGTGACATCATTGACCAGCTCATCAAGCGAGTCTCTTAGGAGAACTGTGAATGAATGTTGGTCTGAGATGATTCCTGTCAAGACCTCATCTGCCATCTCGATACTTGTACTGCTGCTGACTGCGAAAGCTCTGATGAAGACACATCCAACCCTAAAGACCGAATGACTCACCGTGATGTTGAGGGTATAAGCACCAACAGGCAAGCCTACAGTTGTACAGTCGACGGAGTGTGAGCCCCAGTCTAGATACTCAGTGAGGTTGACAGGCCCCTGAGGTCCGAGTAGTTCTACTGAGATCAACAAGTCTGACAACTGGATTGTGGTTCCTGTTTCGTCAATGAAGGATATCGGTATCACGATGCTTGATGACCTGTCGATGGAGCTTGGTATATCTGCAACCACGTCTGTTGTTCCCTTGACCCAGAGTTGGAGGGCTGCGTTCGATGCATGATAATGGCTTGTACCTGCAAAAGACGCAATGATAGTGTAGTTACCCATGGTATCAAGGGTAAGGTTCAGAAGAACCGGGTCTGTACCAATCTGGATGATGTCATCAGTATAGACCAGACCCAGAGTCTCATGGAATGCCTCAAGGTGAATCGTAAAGCCCTCTAAGGGCGTATTTGATGTATCACTCAGGAGTATTGAGAGTTTCGCAGGAGAGACCCCAGCAATCACATCTCCAGTGTCAATAAGGTCAAGCTCGATCACTGTTCCGTGTCGAACGTTGATCTCATCAGTTGTATCCGCAGGTAGGTACACTCCCAATCCAGGGAATGCGATGTCAAGAGTCCATAGACCCTCATCATCCAGTGATGAGCTCCAGGCAATCTGCCCAGCTCCATCAGTCACGAGCTCAAGTGGCCCAATGAAGTTCGCTCCTGGTCCATCGACAGTCAAGGTCAGATTCCTACCGACCAATGGGTTCCCATCGTGATCCGTGAGAAGCGCAATCACATCAATGACTTCTCCAACTTCGAGCTCATGCGATGAGACCATTGTATGGAGCTGTGTTCCAGAATAGATGGTGTGATAGTCGGTTTCAGTGAAGCTGTGTATCGATGTCGCTCCTGATGACGAAACCACCAAAGTATAGAGACCGACCATCTCTGGTGTGAACTCAACCACAGCAACGCCATCAACCGTAGCAACAGAAATTGACATCGTGAAGTAACCGAGTTTGACCTGCTCGCTGTAGGGATCAAACAGGGAGACCGTAAGTGTGAGTCCATCGATCAGAACACCTAGTTCGTCGGTCACCTGGATTGTGATGTTTGTAAGTACATCTACAGAAGGCGGAGCTGGCTCGAGCTCAGTGACCACAGTGCAGTCAGTCATCACAACGAGAAGCTCCTGTTTATCACCACCAATCAGAAACTCATCATCTATAGGTCGAGCATTTACTCTCAATACACCGTGAGAATGAACAGCATCATAGACCACTGCAGCAATTCCGGATGAATTTGTGACTACATCCTGACTCCACACTGGCACAAGATCCATACCCAGGACCTCGAACTCTATCGTTATCCCCACGCGTAGTCCACTTGTGAGGTTGTAAACGAAGGTCGTTGAGTCAAACAGGTCGACCTGTGGCGGATCAAGCCAGAACTCTGACGTGACATGTTCCAGGATAGAAGCAGTGGATGTGGTACTGTTAGTGAGGTGATGAATGTCACCAATGTGAAATACAGTGATTGTGGCCATACCACCTTGTGAGGGGTCCCATTGAACTGTGAGTAATCCATCGATGGACTGGACCTGAACATCGAAGACAGTAGAACTGTCCTGTTCTATAGTGATTGAGATAGTTCGACCCACGATGAAGTCCCCGATGGGATCGGTTAGTCCGACCTGCATCTCAAACGTTTCACCGACAATACAACTTGGATCATGGAATAGGACGATATTGGGAGTGACAAATACCCTCTGTGAAACAGAATCAGTCGCTGGCTCATTTGTCCCATCACCTGAATAGGTGGCGTTGATTACAAAATCCCCGACCTCTGAGTAGCTCTGAGCGATGGTGCATATACCAAATCCATCAGTGGTCTCTAGGTGTGACTGATAGAGAGATCCATTCTCCCACACGACCATCACGATGATATCAGCTCCGATTATGGGTGACCCACTCCAATCAAGGAGCGTTATCACAACTCCAACAATGCTGTCCTGTTCGACTGGCTGTCCCGGAATGGATATCGTTAGAGTGGTCCCTCCAGCCACCAGTACACTGTCTTGAGCCGAGGTCGCAAGAAGCCAATCCTGAGCAGTCACAGTTGCAGTCAACACTAGTTGTCCTGGATCATTCAAATCCAAGGTCAGTGTTATTGTACCGTCAATGAGGGTGACCTGGTCTGCGTCGAATAACACGGTACCTTCGAGGGTCACCAGGCAGTGTACGGTCACACCTTGGATTGGTACCGATGAACTATCTCGGACAGTGACAACAAGATCCTCTGTTGTTGGAGCTATTGCATCACCGGGTAGTGATATTGAAACGACCGGGGTCTCCATCACATCGATGGACCCATCCATCTGACTTCCCATGAGGGATTGGTTCCCTGGAAAGACGAGTCTGAAAGTGTAGGTACCTCGGATAGTAGGAGTCCATGAGAAGGTGCTACCACCAACTTGTGAGACCCCTATGTCCGAAAAGACGACTGTATTCATTGAATCAAAGATGGTGACTGTGACATGCTGTCCTGCAATCTGACTTGAGTTAGATTCAAAGTGAAGAGTCCAGTCGATTGACAACTCGTCATTCACTTCGCCAGTCAGAGATGTGGGTGTGGATATGAACGTCGGATTGGGTTCTGTAATAGTCACCTCATCCTCCAACACCAGTTCAGAGCAGAATGGCTTCTCGACTGTGACTGTGAGGTCATAGACTCCTGCATCAAAACTAGAGGATGGTACAGAGAAAGCGAAGGGTGATGGTTCATTGTACGTCCACTCGCTGAGTCCCAGTTTGACAGTCACATGTGATATTCCAGCGTCATCTCCATTTAGTGTCCATTCCACGGTGCCATTGATCACCTCCCCCATCTTCACTGTCGGAGTATCAAGCGTCAGAGACCCTGTCAATGTTCCCTCCACAGTCACACTGAAGAGAACAAACGACCTTGTTACACCCCAGTCACATACCATGACATAGACGTCCTCTAGTCCCAGTGAGGTCTCAGAGGTTGGAACAGGCAGTGAGATAGTATCAGAGTCCAATACATTCTCAAAGAGTGTCCACTGATTGAATGCGTGTACCATCACTGAGTGTGTCGGAGCTGGAGAGGAGACTGTGAGATCGACTGTGAGGTCTGAACCCAGAGAGACCGTGGCTCCAGCCGTTGTAGTCAAAGTAGAACCACCGACATTCAGGTAACTCGGCCTGAGACCAAGGATTGACACCATCTTCAATACACCTTCGGTGAAGACTGGTTGCCGCAGAACTGTCGAGTTGTACCAAGTAGCGGCAATAGAGGAAGACCCCAATGCACTGAGGACCTGAGAACGATCTATCGATTCGAGATCTACAGAGAACGAAGATGAATTGAGGAGAGAAAGTGTTGCCACTGAACAACTCAGTGCAAAGAGGTCTGTGTATTGGATACGAGCTTGAACTGTTGCTGCAATCTCATTGGCCATTGTTGTGGTCACGATACCAAGACGAAGGGCAGCACGGGTAGTGAGGAAGTCGATTGCCTCTTGACTCCCTGTAAAGGGTTCTAGAAACCAACCAGTTGAATCCCAAGAACCAGAGGAATATTCAGACAACATAGCGGACTCGAGTGCTGACCTATAGGGGATTGTGTCAAGCTCATCAAGCATGAATAGGGTCTCTATTGCAGCCACGGAATGCTGGACATGAGCTGACCCCATCAGCGAAGTGGGTCGATAGTGCCCGGTCATGTATTGTGCCTGTGACAAGTACAAGATCATCTCAGAAACAATGTCTGGTGTGAAGTCCAATCCCAATGATTTAGCAGCAAGTGCACCGAAGTACTGGGTCCAGACACTCTTGGTCCTGTACTGGGTGACCAGATACTCTGGAGCGTCCAGTGATGTCAGATTGCCCCAGGTTGGGTATTGTCTCCATTGTGTTCCAAACCCAGCAAGATACACTTCAGCTAGGTCTGTATCCACAGTTCCAGACGAGTGGATGAGCCTGTTGATACTGAGCATCCAACTGGACCACATGAGAGATGGAAGCATATCCATCCCCTCAAAACCAACATCTGTTCTAATTGAGTCAATGTATGACCTGATTCCTATTGCCAGACTGCCACCGGTTTCACTCAAGAGGTTCAGACTCAAAGCGACTCTTGAGGTCTCTCTGGTCTTGCCTACAAGGTCTGAGACCTGCTGCTTCATACCAAACGCACCTGAGTCCAGTTGGTTCATGGCAAACCATGCGAGCCCTGAAGTCCTGTTGCTTGAGCTCAGTGTACCTAGAATCTCCATTGCAGACAGGGCTGATGAGGTTCCAGTGACATATTCCTCATCTGGGTTATGCGAGTTACGAAATGATCCGTCACCAATCGCAGTCCTGGTCAGAATCCAACTTGTCAACTTGCCTGGGTCTGGATGGGCTTTCCCCAGAAACTCTAGAGACCTGAGATACTTGATGGCATAGTCATTGGTTGGTGAGAGACTTGTGGGACTGTAGCTTATCGCACCCCATAGGTCTGGGTTCGATGTCTTGCTCCCATCGATTACCAGGGACCTGAGCCAGGTTTCGAGAGTCACTGTGTCAATATTCCCGAGCTGTCCAGCTGCATGAAGCGCCTCAGTCACATGATACGTCGTTGTCAGGTCATTCTCAAAACCACCATCGACATCCTGTCTGGTTACCAAGTAGGTGATGATCTCGGAGACCATGAACTGGGAAGTCAGCCCCATAGTTGTGATCAACCAGAGACCCTGCGCTGTGCTCATGCAGTTCATGACTCCCTCAGTCACCGATTTCCTGAATCCGGCCTCTAACCCAAAATCGACCAGAAGGGTCTCCAATACACTCTGGACCAAGTCGTCATTGGCTGCTACCCATGTGTTCCATTCTGAACCCGATAGTAGAGACCTGGCTGAGTGGACTGCATAGTATGTCGCCACAACAGTGGGTTCGTGCTGGTAACTGAAACCTCCTTCGAGGAGAGAATCTGGACCTGCTTGTTGACCTGCGATAGTTGAGGCTGTGCCGGACTCCCTTAATGCTGACGCAAAAGCAATGGCGTTCTCCAAGAGACCTTCGCCTGTAGAGGTCAGTTGTGTGGGAATCTCAGGCGCAAAGAGAAAGACGTCAAGAGGGAAGGAGTCATGACGCAATGATGCGATACTGGATGGAGCAGCGCCAGTCAGGTCTACAAGCCTTGAAAGTTCTGTCTGGGTCTTGTCAACAGGGATCATGAGACCTGTTTCTGTCGTCAGTGATGTACCCACTGTCAGAACATTGGGACTTGTCATGAAGGTCGCCCCCGCGAACTCTGCAGCTTCGAGTAGTACCGTCGTCGCGGGGACAACCAGAGTCGGTGGACCAGCGACTCTTAACCTATGAAGTATCCAGGCTGACCTGCCCGTGAGAATTAGACTGACATCCCTCCGGATGAGCAAGTCAATCATTTCTTGTGGAACTGATGAGCCATCTCCCGATCCCAGACTGGCATCGACTAATACTACACTCACGAGGTCAAGCAGGTCTGGGTTGTTTGTTACGTCACTCACATCTACGACACGACTGATGATGCCTGTCGTGTTGAGCAGTTGAGACCAGTCATCTCCTCGTGGTGTGATTGCTCCTCCTGCCATCTCAAGGACAACGTAAGGTGCGGCTTCAACTGGAACTCCTGGGTCAGCTGCGGGAGTGTTCCAATCGTTCTGGAGTGACATTCGATCTCCAACGACCTGTGGTTGGGCTGTCTGCATGGGCGTCGATAATAGGATCAAAGCTAGAATGATTACTACAAGCGTGCGTTTCATTTACACTCCTCCTCAGGGTGTCCAAAGGGTCGGTCCTCTGCGGAATACAGGTCTGGAAAGGGGGATCGGCAAGAGAGACGACCTGTGTGAATCAAAATTGGGTGTGTTTCGGATCCGACCCTGGACTTGTTTTTCATCATATTCCAACACCTACGAATGTGTAAAAGACGATGAGGACTGCCAGAGCCAGGACAAGCTCTGTGACCCCTCTTCCCGGGTGTTTCTGGAGGGCTACTCCGAGTAGTGAGAAGTCCCCTCCCCTCAGTGAGGAATTGAACAAGACACAGAGTGCCATGTACCAACAGAGGAGGACTACTGGTGCACCTGCCAGCAACACCACGGGCAGGAAGAGAAGGGAGAACCCGATGAACACAGATGCTACAGTGCTCACGTACAGCGCTGAGACCAGAACTGCCACTCGAGGGGGACGGTCCACCTTCAGAAACAGATTAAGCTCGGCGTAAGTACTCCCCGCGCCGAATCCTTCCAAATCGATGCCGAATAAAGAACAGACTGCATACCGGACGCCAGTGTTCACCACCATCCCGGGCAGGAAGACGATCGTCGCGATAGACAGGGCTGTGTTCCTGGTCCATGAGACGATTGCTCTCCTCCTTCCTGTTAGAAGTAATGCAGACCGAATCAGTGTAGCTACAAATACAACTAGAGGGGCTATCTTCACTGAGAAGATGAAGTTCGTCGCCAATAGTTGGAGTACTACTTCAGTCTGCACTACTGCATCTCCTTTTCTCTTCCATTTTTTCGTCCTAAATTACAATGGGACGAGAAAGCTATCAAATATGATGCATAGGGGTGACAAAGAGTATGAAAAGGAAAAATGTGGAAATAGGCATTGAGGGTGATGCGACTATATCAAGAGGTTGGAGTATGGTTTGTTGTAGGGAGATGGGTGCTCATACGCCTCTTTTGCCCTTTGTTCGGTGTCGGATTTGCACTGAAGCTGCGTCTTCCTTTTCTTTTGCTGGGGTTTTGAAAGACTGTGCAAGAGAGAGGAATGAGGTCTCTACGTCGATGTTCTTCTCCATGCATACGGCCTTCAGTACTGAGAGAGCAGTCGGTGACCATCCTGAGACATCAAGGACTCCAGGGGCTACCATTGAACGAAGGATTCTCCTGAATCCCTCTCGGTGTGATGGAGTCAGAACCCGCGCTAGGACATGCATGACGACTTGGCGGTCTCCAGTTCCTGAATATCCACAGACGACCAACAACCTCTGGACTGCGTCATAGGTGTTGAGAGCCTCCAATGTCTTGAGAGCTGAAAACCACTTCTCCTGATCTTCAGATACAAGCAACTTGTCACAATAAGACAACACTCCGGGTTCTTGTCTCTTCGCAAGTTCAATGAGTGCTGGCTCACGTAAAAGGATGTGAAGCTCTTCATCCTTGACTGTGTCCCAAAGACTCTCAGACAGGGTCTCTTGCAGCATGACATTTGAGTAGTTTGGAATCGAAGACGTAAACTCCAAGACTAACTGATTGTGCCTCATGCCAATCTATTCCTGATGTGGACTAATAAGGTCGTAAACTCTCTATACGAAGTAATAAGTGGGATATCTGAAATCAGTGATAACTATGGGTCTGAAGTCACGCATAACTAGCACTTGGTTGAGAAAGGGCAGAAGAGTCGAAGACAGGAAGATATTACAAAAGATCATGGAGGACTCGTCAACCTGGAAGGCCAGTCAAAAGAAACTCGTGGAGACCCTGTTTGAGAAAGAACTAGGTCTGAACGCTCTCCCGGATGAGCCATTTGATGCAGAAACTATCAACAGCATCCTTGGACAGAATACAGTCACAGAGAAAGTGCGAATCAACAAGAATAATCTCACACCATATGGTGCTGATCTTCGTCAAATGGTTGAGTCCCTTCTCCCCAAGAATCTTGCAACTATTGAAGCATCCTCCCTTTCCTATGTGATGAGTCGTATAGTATGCGACGAGATACATACATCATTCAAGTGGCCTGTGGTTCCTGAAGGTTTGGACTCGCTAGGCGCAGCGATATATACAATCAACATCATTGCACAGCAGACTGACAACAATGTCAAGTGGCTCCTACCAATTTGGACTTTGAAGGCTGATGAATACAAATTGGAACAGCTAAAGACAATCTCTGAGGTTCTGCCTTCTGGAGAGAATGAAGACATCGAGGATGCCATGCTGAAGGCCAAGACGAACATCGAAGATTTTCTTGGTAAGGACTCCTTCTCTGGTCAAGACCCTCTTTCAGACAAGATTGACTCTTGGCGACGAACAATTTCCAATTATTACGATACGGAAGAGGAACTGAAAGACGCGAGGAAAGAACTTGTTCAGATTCGAAAGAACCTAGATGTCGAGCCTAAGACTATCTCGGACAAAGAAGCAGAGATACGACGTCTCGAGAGTAATCTACAGAAGCACAATGAAACAATCAAGCAGAACAATCTGGTTCTTGAACATGAAATCCAGACCATGCGGGCCCAGAACAATCTCTTCACAGAATGGAGTATCTACTCGTTACATCCGGGAGGTCCGACTGCTTACAAACATGAATCCCTCTTGAAGAACATACGTAATGAAGTAAACATTATGGGTTACACACCTTTGGTCAAACTGTGTAGAATACTACAAACATCTGAACAGCCAGGACGTCCATCGGCAACAGACTTGATCAATGAGCTTGGTCTGAAACAACGGATGGCTAATTATACCCTTGTCCGACTTGGATACATCCTGACTGAACACTATATGCTCTCTCCTACAAGTCTCGGTCTCAGATATAGGTACATCATGACCAAGAACCAAAAACCCGGCGTTATGAGTGATGGGCTTTTTGAAAGACTCACAATGCAGATGAACGACAACTATAGCGGATGCACAGCTCATCTCGAACCTATCAATTCGGATGGTCCTTCAATCGATTTGATTCCTGAGGATGCTATTCAACTGACTGTTGATTCAGAAATACTCTCTATGCGATTGAATCTCTTTGACGTAAAAGAGGGTGTGTGGGATTTGTCCTCATCATATGATACCAACCCCCTCAAAGCAATTACAATGAGGGATGATGCGGACTGGCTGAATAGGTCAACATCCTCAGACCCTCAAGACAAGGAACACCTAAGTCCAATGGAACTTGACATTCTTGGAATACTCGCTGTTTTCCGAGGTCTCCGGAATTCAAGAAGATGGCTGTTTGAACAATTGGAATTCAACCCGGTGACTTCTCGAAGATATCCCAAACGCCTATTGGACAGCAAATACTTGCGCCTCCTGTATCTCCCGTCTTTGGAATACTGTGGTCTGCCAATTGGTCTTATAGTCGGAGGAAAGTTCAAGAACACTGAGAAACGGAGACTGCTTGTAGATTGGATGGTCTCACAACTCCCATTTGTACGAGTTCTCAAAGATGACTCGAAGAACGTTGTTGCATACCTTCGACTTCCAGCAGATGCGATTACATCGGTCAGAGGAATCCTGCGTGAGGTATTCAAATCAGAGGCCACCGACTGGTTCATTTCGGGTATTATGAGCAATCAGACATACCTAATGACCGTCTTCCATCGATTATACGGAACTAAGAAGAGTGGATGGGTCGATCCTTGGTCATAACCACTGTTCCAGGGTTGACTGACGGGTTCCAAACCCTTTCCAGAGGCGAACCATTTTTTGAACCATATTTTCTACTGCTTCTTCAGACATGATTGGTGTGAGCAACCGAACCAGTCTTGGTACAATCGGTGGATTGAGAGTGAACCTATAGCGGTCAGTAGACAGAAAGGTCGGCTCATCAAAGACCTCTCGTGCTCTTACATACTCTTCCCTTTGTGAATGCGTGAACCCCTTGGACTTCAGGACTTCGACAAGACCACCATGTCTCTGAAGAAGTAACGCCCCCTTTCTAGGCCCAATTCCCTTCACACCCTCCTTGTGAAAATCACAACCACACAGGATGGCCAGGTCTCGCAGAAGTTCAAGGTCAAGATCCATGCGTGACTCAAGATCCACTAACCTTGCCCTGAGGATCCGTCCGTTCGATGATTGAAACTGCTTTGTCACATGTGGACTACCAAACAGGAGTGTGTCGACATCGTTTGAAACTACAGTGTCTACAATCTCATCCCTACACATTGCCGCTCCTAGCATCTCTGACTCTGAGGGGGCTGTTACTGTTGGGACACCAACCACACTTCCAAGTTCTTTCAGGTGCTCGGAAGCAAAATACATCCTCAGTGCTCTACTGTTCCACAGCTCACGAGATATTTCCTCGTTATAGGGGTCTCTCTCTTTGGTGAAATCCCTGTACAGGTCTGCAGCTTTTCTAACAAGATCTGGATTGGGATCTCGTTTTCTTGTTTCAGGAGGTCCTTCAAAGATGTAAACGGGAAGAATATGATTTCCCAGTGTTGCCCTGGTCAAGCTGAAGAATGTACCCACATGCATCAGTGGCATTCGCCCATCAGGCGGCGGTTTTGCTGACTTGATAACAGAAAGGCGTCTGGTCAAATAATTCGGGACATCGATAGCCATTGTTCCAGGACTGATTTCGCCTATGTCTGACCACGACCATGGTACAACATCGTCTCCCCACCCCTTGACTCCCAGCTGTTTCACCTCAATAATCGAATTCCTTTCGAGTCTGCTCTAACAATGATACCAGGAGGCTTCTCCTTAGATATCCAGCGCTCAACCTCGATTCTGACCAGATTGTCCCCTGTACGTAGGCGATCAACACGAATTACATTGTCCACTGCATGGGCTAGGACATTCCCGCCCACAGGAGTCATCTCTCCAGTACTCCAGTTCTTTGATGTCTGATCGGTAATCAATACATGTGAATCGAACTTGTTTGCGGCTTCCCTCATTGTTTCAAGGGCACCAAAGAGCTCTCTTTGTCTTCCTTTAGTCCCAGGTGCACCACTGAGATTCAATGCGCCTGTGAGACTGTCCAAGATGATTACTGGAACCTCTGACAATGGGTCCAGACTATCAATCATTCCTACAACGTCCGATAGCCCCATCACATTTCCCACCAGAATCCTCTCGAGGACTCCGTTGTCGCCAGATGACGCTCTGATAAGTGAGGGACTATAATTCGTTCCAGAATCTAGAAAGATGCATCTCACGTCAGGATTGGTCTTCGCAACTGAGACCGCAATTGAGTGAGCTAGAATGCTAAGTGGAGCCCTTTCATCACCGTGTAAGACACTGATGGATCTGGGCTGAATGAGAGGTCCGAAGGTTTTGTCGAGTACTCGTGGAGTGAACCGTATCTCCAGATTCTGCGGAGTATTGATTGATTCAAGTGGGGCTCTCAACTGGTTTGACAACCTCCATTAAAGAGTTGAAGTCGCGGTTCAGCATGATCTCATGCTCATGCCCTACTGGTAGTGTTTCCACATTGAGACCTGTAGATACGCTATCGGGGACAAGTATCATTGGTCCTGAGTCAGATGGGAAAATCGTCATTCGTACAGGAGACGCAGACATCAGGTCTGAAACTGTCTTCTCATCTCTGGCGAGTCTATAGTTGCTGGTGAATAGACCGTTCCTCTCATCGATGATTGGGAGCATCTGAATTGCTTCCGCTAGGAGTTGAGAAGGCAGTCTACTTGTGTCAACTCCAAAATCTGTCAAGAGAGACCTAACACTGCTGGTTGTCGACTGGTCGTCAGTCGTTATGAACAACACATCACTGTCCTCAAAATGGGTGAGTGAGATTGGTAGTCGAGGTCTGTCCCACATGAGCTGCACTACCTTCTCTCTCTGTGTCTTGTCAATCAACACCAGACTGTGGATCGAATTAAGGGTAAAAGATACGCCCTTCCCAATTGGTACAACTCTCTTGGTGAACCCATCGAACCTCATTCCGAGTGATACTCCCGGGACAGTGAGCTTCAACTGTTCAGACACTGATGAGGGGTCTCCGATAAGAGAACACACAATTACCGCGGAAACCGATGCTGCAACAGCAGCAACGAG
>Ga0209536_100011061_pt1 | contig 13244 bp, 6 predicted proteins | sample DeeMarSeWOR28_12_FD_187461 | JGI IMG/M metagenome (GOLD analysis project Ga0209536, IMG submission 187461) | Marine sediment microbial communities from White Oak River estuary, North Carolina - WOR-2-8_12 (SPAdes) (version 2) | ecosystem: Environmental > Aquatic > Marine > Intertidal zone >...
CCCGCCACCGGTTATAACGTGATAGCCGCGAAAACCCGGAGTAGAATACCTATCTACCTCGGCCCCTTTCCCGGCCTCCGGCCTAATCTCCAGAGGCGAAAAATCGCCAATGACCGGAGACATATAAAAGCCGACATAGGCTTCGTAAGGCGTACTGTCGGAGGATACTACTTCCACAGTACACGACTGACCCAACTGGAGTGTAATTGAGCTGACGTTCTGGTTGTCCGCGGTTAGAGTTATCTTGCCGTGGGCGTTCGACGCCAAAATCGACACCAAAACAAAAGCCAACATTGTTACAATCTTTTTCATTTTCATCTTCTTACCCTTTCAAAAAATAGTTAACGTAATTCGACCATCTTTTTCACGACATGTTTTAACTGTTCAACTTCGTTTTGCAGATATTCAATTTGTTCCTGGTAAGCAGAAATCTGCGCAGTTTTTTCTGCCTGTTGTTTTTCTTGCTCATCAAGTTTTATCTTCAGCTCCTTTACGGCTTCTATAAGCAGTGGTGTTAACTTGCTGTAGTCCATGCCGATCGCATCTATGCCGTTTTCTTCGTAAACCACTATCTCCGGCAGCACTTCTCCGACCTCTTCGGCTATCATACCGAAATCCTTATGACCGCCATGTGCCTTATCCCACCTGAAATGAACGCTACGCAGACTCATTAACTTCTCGAGCGGCTCTTGCATTTGAATAACATCCTTCTTCCAGCGAATAGACGACGCCGAGGCATAATTGGTCCCCGGGCCACTCGCGTAGAAGTCAGCCCACCAGCCCGAGCCTTCAACTCCTGTACTACTCGTTCCCCAGCCTTCTCCCTTCACTCCGGTTCCGGAAGCCGTACATAGTCCCAAAACGCCCGTATCATTATTGCCTGAGGTCTCTCCGACCACTCCGATATTTCCTCCCCATCCATACACTCCATGACCAAGCATCCCATTGGCCACAAAGTACCCCCCATAGTTCGTCTCGTTTGCAGTGCGAGTAGCCTCTCCATAGACACCCCTGCCGTTCGGATCATTAGTCACTGCCGTCAGCTTAGCGCCAGGAGATACTGTCCCTATACCTACATTGCCGGAGGTATCCTGAAAGGTAATCTTGTTTCCTGCTTGATAGAAACGCAAATCTCCCGTTGATGCATCCTGATACATTGACCATCTTGTCCGGCCGGATGCTTGAAGATTTAATTCCGGATTACTCGACGTGGCATCCACAAGGATTCGAGGATTATGACCTTCCACTTCCAGTTTTTGACTCGGGCTGTCCGTCCCGATCCCGACGTTGCCGGTTAATTCTCTGATTGACAAAACATCACCAACACCATATGTACCAAGCTTAACGCCTAAGCCATAAACCCCTTTGATATAGTGATGAACACTACCCAGGTATAATATTCCCTCCTCTCCCGGCGAATCAAAACTGTCAATACCCTGGACAACAATATTTCCGCCGTCGACGTCTACCCTTTGTCCTGGAGCAGTCGTACCGATACCGACATTACCGGTATCGGTTATCGTCATCTTTTCCTCGTTGTTTGCATATACTGTCATCCTGCCCCAATCGGCACCAAGACCGTAAAAATCTTCGATACCATCCCATACGGCAAGTTTCCTGGGATTTGGCGGCAACTCGGCGCCAAGAGATAATCTGACCTGTGGATTTTTTGTCCCAATGCCGACCTGACCGGCACCGTTCACAAATATCCCTCGGGTTTGCAGGGCGTATGGTATTGGTGTGATTCTCTGTCGCGGATTTAGCGGAGTATATACATTGGGATCTTCAAGCTCACCCGGACGTATTTCTACTTGCAGCCATCGATCGCTGCCGTCGAAGATATCACTGCCGAAATCCAGCTCGACCGTGAAGTAACCGTCAATAACATCAAGGTTGTGTATGATCCGGGCATCCAACTCACCGGGGCCCTCAGGCCCGTCAAAGAGCCCAAAAATAAAGTCATAAAGGCCGTCGGCCGGAAAGTTGGCATCCATCAGGCGCCCCTGATAGGTCCAGGCCGTACCCATTGGCGCTGCGATGCTGAAGTTAGCCGTGCAGACTATCAAAGCCAAAATTGCTAAAATCTTTCCATGTTTCATCATTCTTTCCTTTCAAAAGTAGAATATTTCCCGGCGTTCACTCATCGCACCGATACTTTCTCGTGAATTTTAATGAAAACTGCGTTATATTGTTGCATTTATAACCCTACTCCTGCATTTTAGAGACAATTAATAGTGTACCCATTTCGTGGGAAAAGTCAAGGAAAAATTATCTCGATTCCTGCCGGACAAAATTAAAATCTTACGCTTCAAATTTCCTGTGATCAGCGATATAATGTTGATGTCAGTATGACAAGTTTAGTATATGTTTAATCAAATAGAGGCAAATCATATCAGAATACCTGAATCGTCGCGGCTTTTTGAAAAAATCTATGTTTACCTCTTCGTCTACTGCATTAGCCCTCAGTCTTAACTTCCAAAACCTGTGGACACAGCAACAAAAAGACGATACAAATCCCGTTGTCCGGCTGCCAAAATCCGACATTAATGGCCTACCCGCCGGACGTATTGGTAACGTTAAAATCAGCAGGCTTATATGCGGAGGGAATCTAATCAGCGGCTGGACTCACAGCAGGGACCTGGCTTATGTCTCAACATTATCAAAAGCTTACAATACGGACAAAAAGAGCATGGATACTCTCGAACTCGCTGAAGAAAATGAAATTAACACTAACATAGCCGGCAGCGTAAGAATCCAGAATAAATATTGGAAGGAAAGAGGAGGGAAAATACAGTGGATTGCACAGGTACATCCGAAAGTAAAAGACCTCACAAGCAATATAAAAACGGCAATTGATTATGGCGCCGTTGGAGCTTATGTGCATGGCGCTCTTGGTGACAGGTGGGTCAGAAATGGTCGCGTTGATCTTTTGGGAAAATGCGTCTCATTTATCAAACAAAACAGACTAATCGCCGGCATTGGGGGACATTCAATAGAAGTGCCCATTGCTTGTGAGAAAGCCGGTATAGATGTCGACTTTTATATGAAAACTCTCCATCATGGAAACTATTGGTCCGCCACCCCGAAAGAAAAAAGGGTAAAATGGAGTGTTGATAGCATGGGCCCCGATGATCACGACAATATCTGTTCTCTATTCCCGGAACGAACCATCGAATTCTTCAGAAAGCTAAAAAAGCCATGGATAGCCTTTAAGGTCCTGGCAGCGGGCGCCATTCATCCAAAGTCCGGCTTCAGGTATGCTTTTGAAAATGGTGCCGATTTTATCTGCGTCGGAATGTATGACTTTCAGATTAGAGAAGATGTCATTATTGCAAAGGACATACTGTCGTCAAATATGAACAGACAGCGTCCCTGGCAGGCCTGACAAAACTTATACCCTAAAGAATGTGACAGGTTGGCCTGAACACTCAACAATGTTGTGCAGAAACATTTTGGGAAAGTCTCTGGAGGGCCTGGATCAAAATCCAATCCTACAATGCTATGCCAACCTGTTTCTGTCCCGAGCGTGATTGTTGTGGAGATTGAGGTCGGGGCTCTGATTCTTTTTGCTTCTTGGCTTCTTCGTCAGCCTCCCATGAACTCCATTTACTCTTGGCCTTGTCTGCTATGTCCAAAACTCGTCCGATAACTTTTTCAGGAGTATCATCGAATGGGTCAACAACATAAGCCTTGAGTCTGTCAGAAAGCTCATCAGAAATCTCAATTGTCTTCATAATTTTTCCTTCCGCTTACAGGTCCTCTCTTACAGCAAATTAATCTCGGTCGCCACTTTATCACCGATACCTGCATTTTTTAATCGGTAAAGCCTTATTTCGACACAAACGACCGAGAACATAAGCAACAATCTGAACAATTAAAATATACAAATAATCCGCCTTGCCTACAAAATGTCAGAAAAGAAAAATGCTTCAATATTTACGGGAATATGCCAGGTTCAAACATAATCCGCAGTAGGCAATAACAGCAGAAAACATCAAAGCCCAACGCTTTGAATAAGATAGCTGCACCTGTAAAATGACGCTTTGACTGCGAAGATCGATGATGATTGGAATCTGCAGAATTTCCGCATTTAAGCCTTGACAGAAATGCCCATAGGCAATAGAATTAAAAGGCGATAACCGCGAGACGTTACAATGCACAAAAGCGCGAAAAATAGATACGTTTTTTCAGGGTGGTGAAAATGGAAGCGCGCCTTGGCGGCAAAAGTCGTTTGACTGCGTTTTTCTCGCTGATAATGCTGGTTTTGGCTGTTGAAGCGGCGAATTCGGCAACTACAAACGTAACTTACCAGGTCTTATCCAGTGCTGATGACGGCTATGCCTGGAGCGCAACAGAGCAGGATATCGGCTCCGGCTATCTTATGGTCGGCGATGACCGCATTTATACCGCCCCGTATTACATGTCTGCAATGCGTTTTACGAATATTGATGCACCGCGTAATGCAAAAATTGTCGATGCCCGCCTGAAAATCAGTTCAATAAGTGAAGGATTAAGGGGGCAGATTCACGGCCTGATCCGGGCCGAAGCCACTGATGATGCACAGGATTTTACCGCGCGATATATCGGCACAATAAGTAAAACTACCGCAGCAGTCGATTGGGACCATAAAGATAACTGGGCTGCAAATACCTACTACACAAGCCCCGACATCTCCAGTGTGATTCAGGAGATTGTTGGCCGGCAAGGCTGGTACTCCGGTAACTCAATCGCTGTATGTTACAGCACAAGAACCGACTCAGGCAAAGGCAGGATGTTCGGCCCATTCGAGGCTGGAGCAGGCTTTGCAGCAGTGCTGGAAATAACATACGAGACTTACAAAATATCCGGCCATATAAAAACTTCTGATAACACTCCCATCGAAGCTGTAGCTGTTTCGGCGGGGGACGATATAGAAAGTACCACAACTGATTCCTATGGATACTACGAACTTTTCGTCCCGCCGGGCTTCTCCGGAACAGTTAGTGTAAACAAAGAAGGTTGGGGATTTACCGAATGGTCACATACTTATACGAACATCACCGCCGATATGAGCGACCAAAACTTCACAGCCTTTCAGCCGAAAATCTCCGGATATGTCAAAGATGGTACAGGAGCAGGCTTTGAAGGTGTGTTAATATCATCGAACAATGGCGGTGGCTCGGATACAACAGATGCAACCGGCTATTACGAAATTACACTTCCATACGATTGGTCCGGAACGGTTACACCGAATAAAAACGATTGGGGATTCAACCCGGCAAGTCAAACATACAGTAATGTTATCAGCGACCGGATAGCCGCGGACTATATCGCCTTCCAGCCAAAAATTTCCGGACATATCATAGACACCAACGGCATTGGTCTTGAAGGCGTATTCGTCTCAGCCAACAACAGCGGCGGCTCAGATACCACAGATGCGACCGGCTATTATGAAGTTATAGTTCCATATAATTGGTCCGGCACAGTTGAGGTCAGCAAGGATGGATGGGGATTCAGTCACTGGGGTGTAATATATGCAAATGTTATTTCCGACAGGACAAATCAGGACTATATCGCCTATCAGCCGGTGATAACCGGTTGCGTCAAAGACGCCACAGGTACAGGTCTTGAAGGTGTAGAAGTATCATCAGACAACAATGGTGGTTCAGACACAACCGATCTTAATGGATATTATGAAATTACAGTGCCATACCTATGGTCGGGCACGGTTGAGGCAAGCAGGGATGGATGGGGATTCGACCCCTGCAACAGGAGATATTGGAATGTTATTAAAAACCAGAGAAATCAGGACTATATCGCCTTTCAACCGGTGATTTCAGGTTATGTCAGAGACAGGGCAGGTACAGTTGTTGGAGGAGTTTCGATTTCCGCTGACAACGGCGGAGGTTCAGATACGACTGATACAGCCGGTTATTATGAAATTACCGTCCATTATGGCTGGAGCGGAACTGTAACAGCAGCGAAAACAGGATTTTATATAACTCCTGCAGGTATTGCCTACAGCAATGTAACCGGCAATCGGGAAAATCAAAACTATTCGGCCTTTCAGCCCGTCATTTCGGGATATGCCAAAGATAACAGCGACATAGGCGTTGAAGGAGTGTCGGTTTCAGCTGACAACAGCGGCGGTTCAGATACGACTGATACAGCCGGTTATTATGAAATCATTGTACCTTACGATTGGTCGGGCATGGTTGAGGTCAGCAGGGATGGATGGGGATTCAGCCCCTGGAGCAAGACATATACGAATGTTATTTCCGACCAGACAAATCAGGATTATATCGCCATTCAGCCTAAGATTTCAGGATACATCAAAGACTCCAACGGCATTGGCCTTGGAGGAGTTTCAATTTCGGCTGACAATAACGGCAGTACAGATACCACGGATCCGAACGGCTATTATGAAATTACACTTCCATACAATTGGTCCGGAACAGTTACACCCGGCAAGACCGGCTGGCATATAAATCCTTTAAGCCGTTCATACAGTAATGTCATTACTAACCAAACAAATCAGGATTACACTGCATTCCAGCCAAAAATTTCAGGGTATGTTACGGACCCAGGTGCGGCAGGTATGGAAGGTGTATTAGTTTCAGCAGATAACGCCGGCGGTTCGGATACCACGGATATGAATGGTTATTACGAAATTGTCTTACCCTATAACTGGTCGGGAAATATTAGTGCAACTCTGCATAAGTGGGATTTCTCGCCTGCAAACTATGTATTGAGTGAAGTTATAAGTGACCTGACAAATATCAATTTTACTGCGAATTATATAGGTATTACGGTTTCTCCTGATGGTAGCGGGGATTTTAGAACAATACAGGCGGCGATTGACGCGGCGATAAATGGGGAGATTGTAACTTTGCGGCCGGGGACTTTTAAGGGGAATGGGAACCGGGATATTGATTTTAAGGGCAAGGCCATAACTGTTCGCGGGGCAACCGGCGACCCAAATGACTGTATTATCGATTGTAACGGCACACAAGCACATTTGCGAAGAGGCTTTAAGTTTGTCAGCGGAGAAGACGGTAATTCGGTTCTTGAAGCAATCACTATGAAAAATGGTTACGGACCTGAAGAATATATTCTTAGATCTCGAAAATGGTATTCTGTGGGTGGTGCTGTTTATTGCAAGGGCAGCAGCCCAACTATATATAACTGCATTATTATCAATAATGCGGTAGGTCGTCATGGCGGCGGGATTTACAATGAAAACAGCAGTCCTGGTATAAGTAACTGCGTTATCATCAATAATACATCAGAATATTACGGTGGTGGGATTTATAACGTTGAGAGCGGCAGCAGTCCGACAATAGATAATTGCATTATCAAAAATAACTCGGCATATTCGGGTGGCGCAATTGCGAATTTTTATTACTGCAATGCGAGTATAGACTATTGTACAATAATTAATAATACAGCAACTTATTACGGCGGGATTGATAACAACAGGTGTAATCCGTACATAAGAAACTGCACTATTTCCAACAATTCAACAACTGCTCATGCTGGTGGAATTGGCAATTATTTAAGCGATCCAACCATAGAGAATTGTATAATCGCCAATAATTCAGCGGGTTCTTATGGAGGCGGGTTTGTTAATTATGATAGCTATCCCGTCGTAAGAAACTGCATAATTCGGAACAATTCAGCAAATTCTAATGGTGGAGGATTTTATAACAATGGTAGCAAGCCAACCGTAATTAACTGCATTATCAGTGATAATGTAGCGCTCTATAAAGGCGGCGGAATGTATAATATGTATTACCCTGTATCTATTAGCAGCCCGATTATAACCAACTGCACTATTAGCAATAATTCAGGAGTCTCAGGTGGTGGCGGAATTTATAATTTCAATTCCTCAAGCAGACCCGGAATAAATAGCTCTATAATTTGGGGCAATGAACCATCCCAGATTAATGGAACTGCCGTTGTTACACATTCAGACATTCAGGGCGGGGCCTATGGTATTGGAAATATTGATGCAGATCCGTGTTTTGTGGATGATTACCATCTTTCGGTATATTCACCCTGCATAGATGCCGGTGACCCGAATTATATCACGGGGCCCAATGAGACAGATATTTACGGGGATTCAAGAGTCCTTGGAAGGCTTGATATGGGAGCGGATGAATTTTTTGATCATGATACCGGGGCACTTTGTATTTCAAAGAAAGATTATGAATTTCAAGCCCTGGGTATTGATTCAAATACTCCCCCTCAGTCACTTAACATAAACAATTACGGTGCTTTGGAATTGAATTGGCAGATAGAAACACCCAGTGACTGCGACTGGTTGCGTGTTTCCACACTATCAGGACGAACGGCGAGCCTCGAGACAAGCGAAGTTTTAATCTGTATCGATCATAATCATATTGACTATGGCACCTTTAGCTGCCGGCTGAACGTAAGCGATCTTAACGCCCAAAACAGGCCGCATGTGGTGACGGTTCATCTTGATGTACTTAGGCCGGTGCTTACAATCACTCCTGCACAGTTTCATTTTGAAACACCTCTTACCGAACCAAATACGACAGGACAGATTCTGTATATACAAAATACCGGTTATGATACCCTTCGCTGGCAATTAGACATTCCGCCGGATTGTAATTGGCTTCGTGCCCATCCCTTGTCCGGCGAATCTAATGGTGAAGTTGATGAGGTAACGTTAAGTGTAGATGCCAATGGGATGGATACTTATTTATACACCTGTGAATTGACAATTAGCGATCCCAACGCCAAAAACAGTCCCCAAACGGTAATCCTGTATGTATACATTGAAGGTCGGCGCCATGTGCCGGCAGTGTATCCGACCATTCAGGAGGCGATAGATGCGGCTTTTGATGGGGATGAGGTCATCATAGAGCCGGGCATATACACCGGGCCTGGAAATTATAATATAAACTTTAGGTATAAGGGCAAGGCGATTACTGTACGCAGCGTTGCTCCGAATAATCCGGCGGTAGTAGCTGCGACGATAATACAACCGTATTCATATGCCTATGGCTTTCGTTTTATTTACAAGGAACAATCTGATTCGGTAGTCGATGGGCTTACGATAAGGTCTTGTTATGGCGGAGCAGCGATTGAGTGTCGGGAATACAGCGGTCCTACAATTCGAAATTGCATAATTGAGGACAATTACTATTACTATTCACTGTATCACGGTGGCAAAGGCATCGAGTGTTATGGCAGTAGTGCCATAATAAAGAACTGTGTTATAAGGAATAATTGCGGCAGCGGTTTATGGTGCTCAATGAGTGATCTGACTGTCAGAAATTGTATATTCACGGGCAATCATGGTTCCTACTCTTCCTATGGTGACTTAACTGCTATGTCATTAGGAGGTGGTATTTTGTTCCAGGGAGGCAATATTTCCGTTATTAACTGTACCTTCAGTGGTAACGCCGCGGACGTGGGTGGCGGTATATGTAGCCTTGGATTGTATGGGTCTCTTAGTAACATAAATAACATGACAGTCAGTGACTGCATTTTCCGTGACAATGATGCCATTGACGGACCTCAGTTTGCGCTAATATGTAATGATAATGAGATTTCACCAACGGTTTCAGTTTCATTTAGCAACGTCCAGGGAGGAGTGGCCGCCGTTTTTGTCGATCCATGCTGCACGCTTAACTGGGGCGATGGTAACCTCGATATTGATCCATGTTTTGCCGAGCCTGGACATTGGATACTCGCTCCTTATCCCCCACCTCCACCGCCTCCTCCTCCACCACCTCCTCCGCCGGGTATGGTGGAATCATCCGACCCTGCCGATGGCAATGATTACATTTGGGTAAATGGCGATTACCATCTAAAATCTCAAAAGGGCCGATGGAAGCCGTCAATCTACTTCGGATTGGATCCAACTCGTGATGATTTTATCAATCTGTTTGATTTTGCTGCTTTTGCGAATTCCTTGCGGAAACAAGGCGGTTCAATACCGGCCGACCTCGACTACAGCGGCATTGTTGACTTGTCCGATCTGAGACTTCTTTTGGATAATTACCTGGCCAGCTACACTCCCGGCCAGTGGATTTTGGATGATGTTACCAGCCCGTGCATTGATGCCGGCGATCCCTATTCGGATAGGACCGGGGAATTATGGCCGCATGGCATGCGAATCAATATGGGGGCCTATGGAGGCACGCCGGAGGCAAGCATGTCATTATCGGATGAAGGCAATATTGCAGATTTGAATTTGGATGGCTCCATAGGCTACGCAGATATTATACGGTTCATGGACAAATGGCTTTATAGGTGCCTTCCATTGGCCGAAGACCTTGACAAAAATGGATTTGTTAATTTCACTGACTTTGCCATTTTTACTGAAAGTTGGCAAGGTACACCCGGTCTTGTATACAATCCCAATCCGGCCGATGGAGCAACAGGCGTCGATCCAAACGCTGATTTGAGCTGGACGGCCGGTTATGGCACAACATCGCACGATGTGTACTTTGGGACGAGTAATCCCCCGGCGTTCGTATGCAACCAGACTGCTGCAACTTTCAATCCCGGAACAATCGCACTGGGAACGAAATACTACTGGCGTGTCGATGAGATTAATAGTGGAGGAGCAAATATGGGTAAGGTCTTCAGCTTCACGACTATATTTCTTGAGGCGACTAAGCCAAATCCTGCCGATGGAGCAAAAGGAATGAATATATACACTGATTTGAGTTGGACGCCTGGTTACAAAGCCGCATCGCACGATGTGTACTTCGGCACAACCAATCCACCCACATTCGTATGCAACCAGGCTGCTGCAATATTCGATCCCGGGACAATGGCTTATAATACCACATATTACTGGCGTATCGATGAAGTTGGTTCCCATGGTACAGTCACAGGTGCCCTCTGGAGCTTCAAAACTCTACCTGCTCCGCCGCCACCACCTCCTCCTTATTAAACCATAGGCAAAAGCAAAAACTCAACGCCACTCCGGGTATCCTGAGTACATCTTGTCGTTTACTGTAAACCGCCGGCCCAATCACATCCCACAGAGCCAGTCGGCAATAAAAATGCTCAGGTCATCGGGCATAACGTTTTGGTCGCCTGTGAAGTCTGCGCCGCCGCAGGCCTCGCAGCCGGTCATTAACCAGTACTGACTGAATAGTGCAAGGTCCGGGAAGGTAACGCTTCCGTGGTCATCGAGGTTAGCGATACAGCCGTGGTGGATAATGTCGTCGACGTTGAATACATAAAGGCCCGAGCCGGTGGGGTCATGACTTTCCAGAAATGCCTGGAGAAATCCTAAAGGCGGATCTGTCACAATGATACCGAGGAAATACGCCTCGCCGCCGTCCGGCAAAACAATTTCCGGATCGGCGGCGTTGGAGATTACGCCTCCGCCGAAATCCAACACGATATCGCCTTCGCGAATATCGCCGGGACTGCCGATTACATACAAACCGACAAAAGAGGTGGGAATGTCGAAAGTCATTGTGAATCCGTCACCTGAAAGAAACGATGCATCTGGGCCCACCAAACCAAGCGAGCTTGTTCCTTCTGCAGTGGTTTGAGCAAATGCATCCGTTGTATGCAGTACTTCATCGCCGATTAAGTAGCTGAAGGTGATTCCCCGAACCCGCTCATCGTGTGGTATCAACGTATCGGCTGATAAATGCTCCCAGGACAGTTCAACACTCGTCTGGGCCAAATCCGTTAGGAATGTTCCCCTGTCGGTATATGTTGTCACTTTCGCGAAGACTAATTTACTAAAACAGGTCAGCATCAATAATATCAATATTTTTTTTGCATTGGACATTGTAAAAATTCCGTTATTTCTATAAATAATAACTCTGAAATTATTTGTATGTTCTTTGCCGTTGCACATAGCAGCCCTTCTTTAATAGTTGGGCTTAACAACACTAGGTGCCAGATTTATCACAGGAGTTACCGGGCTGATTTCTAAATCGTAATTCTTGGGCATCGCAACCCAGATCGTACCTATCCCCTGTGAATGCACCAGATACTCCAGTGCGATATAGTCGACAGCGGCGGAAGTGTATTTCAATCCGCCAAAGACTTTATCGTGACTGTCCACACGCCAATGCGGACCGGGAATACCGCGTAAATCATCAAATTTATTGCTGGTATCGAAGACAATGCGTATGGATTCAGGACCCACTTTCAAGTCGTGATTTTTCGGTATCGCCACATAGATGCTGCCTACACCGAGTTCCAGAGACAAATATTCCAAGCCGATGTAATCAATGCCGCCGGAGCTGAATTCGTAATCGGTGGCAATGGCTATAGCCGAACCACCCGCCGGCCTCACGAACCAACGCGGCATGGGTCTGGTCTCGGTCATGTTCGGGCCAAACGGCTCAATTACAATCATCGGAGTGACAGAGCCCATTTCCAGGTTGTGATTTTTATACACGGCGACCCAAAAATTTCCCCAGTTGGGATCATATAAAAGATATTCGATACCGAGCCAATCAATGCCTCCGGAGGTGAATTCGTAATCAGTTGTAATCCCCGTGCCCGGGCTGTTCGCCTCCTCAACGTGCCACGTAGAGGGAGTGTAAGGAAACCGTGCAACACGGTTGTCTACTGCTATAATAAACTGCAATACCGAAAAGGGCTGCACGTTTGCATGTGGCGCATTACCCCCGGTGCTGCCGATTGAGTCAGTACCCATCAGCACACTGGTTGTCGCATTAAGGTATTGAGGCGTTGAGGCCCGAGCCAGAATGTTACCCGAAGGAGTCGTTTGAGTCGCGGAAGAATTCGTGGCCCGCAGGGTGTGGTCGTGCGCCGGTAGTTGACTTTCAGTCAACGTTACAGTTTCGGCCCCCCCTTCCTGTCCTAACAGACGATTAGTCAGGCCCGCACCTGCACCCTCTCCCATCGGCACTCGCCCCCGCAAATCCGGCAGCGCAAATGTCGTACGACCGTCGCCGCCATAAGTATTGCCTATCACTGCAAACAGATCGGGATATTTGTAGATCGGCAACAGCAGACCATTACAATACAGCCACCCGTCCGGCTCAAAATTGCCGCTGAATACCTTTATCTCACCGATGAAGGGCCGGCTCTGCATCGTAAGCGCATCTATTTGCGCCTGCAGCCCGGCTATTGAAGGCCGCTCCCCCGATGCCGTACCCGCCAAAAAGACCTGAGCTAAAAACCCTAAAACCAAAATTGCTGATACTTTTGAACCTTTCATCTTATTACCCTTTCAAAAAAAACGTTAAATTCAATAGCTTGTCCTGTGCCTTTTAAATCACTTC
>Ga0209536_100011062_pt1 | contig 13244 bp, 14 predicted proteins | sample DeeMarSeWOR28_12_FD_187461 | JGI IMG/M metagenome (GOLD analysis project Ga0209536, IMG submission 187461) | Marine sediment microbial communities from White Oak River estuary, North Carolina - WOR-2-8_12 (SPAdes) (version 2) | ecosystem: Environmental > Aquatic > Marine > Intertidal zone >...
GGCGAGCCGCTAGTGACAAAGCCAAAGACCCAGGACAGCGCCGTCGTCGCGCTTTCTCCCGCCGGCCAGGCCGTGGTGGTCTGGCAGGACAGCCGTTCCGGCAATTTCGACATTTATGCCCAGATGATCTCCCCGGATGGCTCCTTCCTCTGGAAAAAATCCGGCGCCACCATTTGCAATGCCGCCGGCTCGGTCGTCCAGCAGAACATCGACGCCGTCCACAACGGCAAAGGCGAGATCATCCTTGCCTTTGAGGACGGCCGCGCGGGGTTCATGAACATCTATGTGCAAAAGATCACGAAAGCGGGTCAGATCGCCTGGGGCAGGCACGGCATCCCGATCGCCAAGGTCGCCGCTGACCAGCGCAATCCCCACCTGGTGGCGGACGGCAGGGGAGGAGCGATCGTGTCCTGGGAGGACCATCGCATCCAAGGTTACCCCAGGATCCGGGCACAGCATATAGATATCAAAGGAAAAAAATTGTGGGAAAGCAGCCTGCCCCTGGCAAGCAGCAAATCACGGCAGGCCAATCCCATCATGATCCCCGACGGAGGGGGCGGCGCCATTGTTTGCTGGGAAGACGACCGGGACGTGCTCAGCTTGGTGGATATCTACGCGCAAAGGGTGAACGCCAAGGGGAAGCTCCTCTGGGGCAGCAAGGGCAAAGCCATTATTTCCGCCAACGGGGAACAGATCGAGGCCGCCATGATCCCGGACGAAAAAGGGGGATTTTTCTTTACCTGGACGGATTTCCGGCGCGGGGACCGCAACCCGGATATTTACGCCCAGAGGATCAACGCCAAGGGCGATCCTCTCTGGGGCGAGGAAGGGGCCCTGGTCTGCGGTGCGCCGGACGTCCAGCGCACCCCCCAGGTGATCTCGGACGAGGAAGGAGGCATCCTTGTCTCCTGGACGGACCGGGGCGGGGGAAGCTACGACATTTACGCCCAAAGGATGGACGGCGCCGGGAAGCCGCAGTGGATGCGGGACGGCATCCCTATCAACCAGACCAGCCGCACCCAGCAGAACCCCAAGTTCGGCAATCGGAACGTCCTGGTATGGGAGGATTACCGTTTCGGGAACTGGGATATATTCTCTGCGGCGGTGGATCCCTCCGGCAAGCTTTCCTGGGGCGAAGACGGGGTTCCCATCGCGCTTATGCCCCAGACCCAATACGCCCCCCGGATCATCCCCTGGAAGAACGGGAGCGTGATCATCGCCTGGGAGGACTACCGCAGCGCTAAGCAATATGAGGTCTTTCTGCAGAAACTTGGGGCTGACGGCAGGCCCGCCTGGCCGGAGAACGGCGTCAAGATCCTGAGCAAGGACGGCGGGAGATCGGCCCGGCTCCTGCCCACTTATTCGGACAACAGCCTGTATGTCTTTTGGGAGGACTATACCGGGGGCGGCAAGGCCATCTACGGGCAAAGGTTCCGGCTGAACTAATTAAAGCTTGCCTGCCTTCTTCTTGAGCTCCGCGGCTTTATCGGTTTTTTCCCACGGCAGATCAAGCTCCGGCCGACCAAAGTGGCCGTAAGCGGCCACCTGCTTATAGAGCGGACGGCGCAGCTTAAGGTTCTTGATGATGAGCCCCGGCCGCAGGTCAAAGGTCTCTTCCACCAGCTTGGCGATCTTCATGTCCGGGATCTGCCCGGTACCGAAAGTATCGACCATGACCGAGAGGGGGCGGGCGATGCCGATGCCGTAGGCCACCTGGACCTCGCACTTCTTGGCCAGGCCCGCGGCCACGATGTTCTTGGCGACCCAGCGCGCGGCGTAGGTGCCGGAGCGATCCACCTTGGTCGGGTCCTTGCCCGAGAAAGCGCCGCCGCCGTGGCGGGAATATCCGCCATAGGTATCAACGATGATCTTCCTCCCGGTCACCCCGGTATCCCCCTGCGGGCCGCCGATCACGAAGCGGCCGGTGGGATTGACAAAATATTTGATCTTGTCGTCAACCAGGTTCTCCGGGAGGGTGGGGATCACCACGCGCTCGATAATATCGTTGCGGATCTGCTCCAGTTTAACGTCCGGCGCATGCTGGGCTGCGATGAGGGCGGTATGGACCCGCAGCGGCTTGCCGTCGTCATATTCGATGGTAACCTGGGATTTGCCGTCCGGCCGAAGGTAGGAAAGCTCGCCGGTCTTGCGGACCTCCGCCAACTTATTAGTGAGGCGGTGCGCCAGAACAATGGGCATGGGCATAAGTTCCGCGGTCTCATCGCAGGCAAAGCCGAACATGAGCCCCTGGTCCCCGGCCCCCAGTCCCTCCAGGTCTTCCTTGACCACTTCGCCGTCCTTGATCTCAAGGGCCTTATCCACGCCGCGGGCGATATCCTTGGACTGGCCCTGGATGGCGACCATGACCCCGCAGGTCTCGTAATCAAAGCCATATTTTGCCCGGGTGTAACCCACATCCTTGATGGTTTTCCTTACCACCTGCGGGATCTCAACGTAGCAGCCGGTGGTTATCTCGCCCGCCACCACGCACATGCCATTGGTGACCAGGGCCTCCACCGCCACGCGGCCGTGCGGGTCATGCGCCATGATGGAATCCAGGATGGCATCGGAGATCTGGTCGCAAACCTTATCGGGGTGTCCTTCGGTGACCGATTCTGAGGTAAAAAGGTAATGGTTCTTCATTTTTTTTCTCCTCCCTCGTACGAGCGGACCGGATACTCTAATGAAGCTCGCTCAAAGAGCCCTCAATTTGAATACATTATACCGATTATGATTTGCCCTGTCAAACAAAAAACTATATAATTAATGTATATGGGCAACCTGAGCGACCACTTCAACCATAAGGACTTTGCTTGCCGCTGCCCGGAGTGCAAGGGCGAGTACCGCGTGCACCTGGGGCTGGTGGGCGCGCTGGAGCAGATCGGCGGCCACTTCCGCAAGAAGGTCCGGGTCGACTCGGCCTACTGGTGCGATGCCTTCCACGAAAAACAGAACAAGACCAAAAGAAGCCTCCATACCAAAGGCAAGGCAGCCCATATCCATATCGAAGGAGTGCCCCCCCAGGAATTGTTCAAATACTGCGAGACCGTGCCTGAACTGCGCGGGCTGGTCTTCTACCCCAAGGAAACCTATATCCACATTGACACCCGGCCGGGCGACCCGGCCAAGGTGGTAAAGGAAGGCAACGACTATCTGCCCCTGACCACGGATAAAAGAAGCAAGTACGGACTTTGACCATGTCAAATCCGAACCAGGACCGGATCTCGAAATTCATCGATCATCTCAGGACCGAACGCAACTATTCCGTTCACACGCTCAGCAATTATCAAAGGGACTTGAGGTTCCTGCTGGGCTTTCTCCGGGCCCGGAAGATCGACCGCTCTGCCGCCCGCGATTATCTGATGGGGCTTGAAAAGAGGAGATATTCGCGGCGTTCTATTGCGCGCAAGCTCTCCTCCGCCCGCTCCTTCTTCCGCTTCCTGCTGCGGGAAAAGCTGGTGGAGCAGAACCCCTTTGAGAATCTGCTCACCCCCAAACTGCCCAAAAAGCTCCCAAACTTCCTTTACCCCGAGGAGCTGCGCTCCCTGCTGGAGGCCCCGGACCAGAATACGCCCCAAGGGATTCGCGACCGGGCCATGCTCGAGGTCCTTTACGGGACCGGCCTGCGCGTGACCGAGATCATCCGCATGAACCGCAACGATGTTGATTTTGATGAGGGAGAGATCAAGGTCCTGGGCAAGGGATCCAAGGAGCGCATCGTGCTCTTCGGTTCGCACGCCCGAACTGCCTTACATAGATATATAAAAGAGGGGCGTCCTGGTTTGGCGCTGGGCAAAAAGACCCCCGCCCTGTTCATCAACCGGCGGGGCGGCCGCCTCACCCCGCGCAGCGCGGAAAGAATGATCACCTTTCACGCCAAGAAGGCCGGGCTCAATAAAAAGGTCACTCCCCATACCCTGCGCCATTCCTTTGCCACCCACCTCCTTTCCGGGGGGGCGGACCTGAGGATGGTGCAGGAATTGCTGGGTCATGCCTCCCTTTCCACCACCCAGGTCTATACCCATGTCACCAAGGAACGCTTGAAAGAGGTCTATGACGCCGCCCACCCCCGCGCTTCTCGTTGACAACCACCTTTTTAGTCTGATATAATTCCACTTTTGTTGCCTTTGGCGATTCGAGCCAATGTGCCTAAGCGTGTTTTTCGTAAAGGGTTACATTAAGTGAAAATCGACCTTACCGAGCTGCTGCAAAAGGTCGGGAACGAGGCAGACCTAGAACAGAGCCAGGAAGTGAGCTTTCCCGATGACGGCCTGAACCTGACCAAGCCGGCCCGGATCCGGTTCCATCTCGTGAACACGGGGGACCTGGTCCTGGTCAACGGTCAGGTTGAGACCGAAGCGGAGCTTGAATGCTCAAGATGCCTGAAAACCTATAAGATCCCCCTGGCGGTAAAGATCGATGAGGAATTCTCCCGCCAGCCGCCCGAGCTCAAAAGCGGGGGGGGGATAGAGCTGAGGGAAGAGGATTTTGTCTATCCCATTGAAAAGGATAACACCATAGACTTGACCGAAGTGCTCAGACAAAACCTCCTGCTGGCGGTTCCCATGAAAACGCTCTGCTCGCCAGATTGCCAAGGGATCGCTAAAGCACAGAAAAAAGGAGAGAAATAAACCATGCCAGTGCCAAAAAAGAGACACTCAAACGTCAGACAAGGAAAAAGAAGGTTTTCCAATTACCGCCTTTCCCCGGCCAGCTACAGCCGCTGTCCCCAGTGCGGCGCCCCGGTCCTACCCCACCATGCCTGCGCCTCCTGCGGCTCCTACAAAGGTCGTCCCGCCATCAAGATCAAGACCAAGAAAAAGGGGAAGAAGGAGACCGAATAAGTGACCAGGATCGCAGTGGATGCGATGGGCGGAGACTTTGCTCCGGCTGAAATCGTCAAGGGCGCGGTCCTTGCCAGCCGCGAATTTCAGGCTGAGATCGTGCTGGTCGGCGACCCTGCCAAGATCAACGCAGCGCTCAAGAAACACAAGGCCAAACTTCCCGTTGTTGCTGCCTGTGAGGTCATTGGCATGAACGAACACCCGGTCCAGGCGGTCAAGAGCAAAAAGGACGCCTCCATCAATGTCGCCATTTCCCTGGTAAAAGAGGGGAAAGCCGACGCGGCGGTGTCCGCGGGCAACACCGGCGCCCTCATGGCCTCCGCCCTCTTCAAGCTCGGGAGGATCCCCGGCATTGAGCGGCCGGCGATCGCCGCCGAGTGGCCGCTCATCACCGGCGGCAAGGTCCTGCTCCTGGACGTGGGCGCCAACGCGGACTGCAAGCCCAAGCACCTGCAGCAATTCGCGCTGATGGGCAGCCTTTACGCCCGGCACATCATGCATATCGAGAACCCGCGTGTAGCCCTCCTCAATATTGGCGAGGAAAAGGAAAAAGGCAATGATCTGACCCGCGAAGCCTGGCCCGCGCTCAAGGACCTTCCCGTAAACTTCATCGGCAATGTCGAGTCCAAGGAGATCCTTCAGGGAAAAGCGGACGTGATCGTCAGCGACGGATTTGTGGGCAACATGATCCTGAAATTCGGCGAAACCCTGGCCAGTTATGTTTATAAAATGTTCAAGAGCGAGCTCTCCAAGGGCATCCTGAGCAAGATCGGCCTGCTCTTCCTGCTGCCGGCCCTGCTCAGGCTGAGCAAAAAGATAACTTATGACGAGGTGGGCGGCGCGCCACTTTTGGGTATTGCGGGGATCGTGTTCAAGGCCCACGGCCGGGCCAAGGCCGCCGCGGTCAAGAGCGCCATCCGCGAAAGCCTGGAAGCGGCCCAAGCGAACCTGGCGGACAAGCTCAAGGAGAACATATGAAAGCGAAGATCATCGGCGTGGGCTCCTTTGTGCCGGAAAAGGTCATGACCAATGACGACATCGCCCGATTAGTGGAAACCTCCGACGAATGGATCGCGAGCCGCACCGGGATCCGGGAAAGAAGGGTCGCTGACGATAACACCGCCACCTCGGACCTGGCCCTGGTCGCCGCACAAAAAGCCCTCAAAGCCGCCAATTTTTCGGCGGAAGACGTCGACCTTATCGTGGTGGGCACCACCACTCCAGATTACCTTTACCCCTCGGTGGGCTGCATCCTCCAGAACAAGCTCAAAGCCCACAAAGCCGTGGCCTTTGACGTTTCCGCTGCCTGCTCGGGCTTCAACTTCGCCCTGACGGTTGGGGCCTCATTTGTCGAGAAAGGCACATACAAGAACGTGCTGGTGGTGGGGGCGGACACCAGCTCTAAATACCTGGACTGGACCGACCGCGGCACCTGCATCCTGTTCGGGGACGGCGCCGGGGCAGTGCTGCTTACCGAATCAAATGACGGCTCAGGCATCCTCTCCCACTGGCTCAAGTCTGAGGGCCACCTCGGACACCTGCTGATCATGCCCGGCGGCGGCTCGCGTGACCCGGAACAGAAGAACAGCAGGTTCATTACCATGGACGGCAAGGAGGTCTTCAAGTTCGCGGTCCGCGTGCTTGAGGAGGCGACCAAGGAATCGCTGAATCTGGCCGGGATCAAGCTTGAGGAGGTTGATCTTCTCATTCCCCATCAGGCCAACATGCGCATAATCCAGCACGTCATCAAGAAAATGGGATTGCCAAAAGATAAGGTTTATGTTAATCTCGACAAGTACGGGAACACCTCAGCTGCTTCCATCCCCCTTGCTTTGGATGAAGCGCTCGCTGACGGTAAGATCAAAAAAGGCAACATTATCGCCTTGGTGGGCTTTGGCGCAGGCCTTACCTGTGGGGCAAACATTATTAGATGGGGAGGATAAAAAATGCTTGATTATCAATTGACCGAAGAACAACAAATGGTGAGAGAGCTGGCCAGAAAGGTCGCGCTGGAAAAGGCCCTGCCTAAACGTGAAGAGTGGGATGAAAGCGGAGAATTCCCCTGGGAAGCGATCAAGGCGATGGCCGAGGCAGACCTTTTAGGCCTGCATATTGCGGAAGAATACGGCGGCATGGGGCAGAGCGTTCTAAATTACTGTATCGCCACCGAAGAGATCAGCCGCATCTGCGGCGGTGTGGGCGTGACCTTTGCTGCTTGCGGTCTGGGTTCCACCCCTCTCATTCTCTTTGGCTCTGAAGAACAGAAAAAGAAATATCTGCCGGATGTGGCCTCGGGGAAAAAACTTTCTGCCTTTGGTCTGACCGAAGCTAACGCCGGATCGGACGCCGCCGGCCTTGAAACCACGGCTAAAACGGAAGGTGACCATTACATCATAAATGGCACCAAGCAGTGGATAACCAATGGCGGAGACGCTGAAATCTATGTGATCATCGCCATAACCGATAAAAGCAAGGGGCCGCGAGGGGCCTCGGCGATCATTGTGGATAAAGGTACCCCGGGATTCACCTTTGGCAAAAAGGAGAACAAAATGGGGATCCGCTGTTCCTCCACGCGCGAACTTGTTTTTCAAGACTGCAAGGTCCCAAAAAGCCAGCTTTTGGCCAAGGAAGGCATGGGGTTTATCGTGGCCATGAAGACTTTGGACCTTACTCGCCCGGGCGTGGCTGCCCAGGCGGTAGGCATCGCCCAGGGAGCACTGGATGAAGCCGTCAAATATGCGCGCGAAAGGGTGCAGTTTGGAAAACCCATCGCCACCTTCCAGGGCGTTCAGCATATGCTGGCAGATATGGCCACCCAGGTAGAAGCCGCGCGAGCCCTGGTTTATGCCACGGCCAAAATGATCGATGCGGGAGCCAAAAATTCCACCATGCCATCTTCGCAGTGCAAGCTTTTTGCCTCAGACGTAGCCATGAAGGTGACGACAGACGCGGTTCAGATCCTGGGCGGCTACGGCTACATGAAGGAATACCCGGTGGAAAAAATGATGCGCGACGCCAAGATCACCCAGATCTACGAAGGCACCAACCAGATCCAGAGGAACCAGATCGCGCTGGCGCTCATCAAGCAGGGCGCAGCCATGAAGAAATGAACATCGTCGTCTGCATCAAACAGGTACCTGAGACGACCGAGGTCAGGATCAATCCGGAAACCAATACCCTGATCCGCGAGGGCGTCCCCTCCATCGTGAACCCCTTTGACGAGAACGCAGTGGAAGCCGCGCTTAAGCTGCGCGAAAAACACGGCGGCAAGGTTACAGTCATCACTATGGGCCCACCCCAGGCCTCGGAAGCGCTCAAGACAACCCTGGCCATGGGCGCAGATGAGGTCTTTCTGGTGTCAGACCGCGCTTTCGCCGGATCGGACACCTGGGCAACCTCCTATACACTCTCTCAGACCATTAAAAAGCTCGGGGCCTTTGACCTGATCATTTGCGGAAAACAGGCTATTGACGGAGATACTGCTCAAGTGGGTCCGGGGATAGCGGAATGGCTCAAGATCCCGCAGGTGACCTTCGCCGTCAAGATCGAGGCTGAAGGCAACAAGGCTAAGGTGGAAAGGCTGCTGGAAGAGATAAACGAGGTGGTGGAAACACCTTTGCCTGCGGTGGTCACTGTGGTCAAGCAGATCAATGAACCGCGCATGCCGTCCTTAAAAGGAATGATGAAAGCCAAAAAAGCCGAGATCAAGACCCTGAAAGCCTCAGACATTGAAGCTGAAGAAAAAAACATCGGGCTGAACGGCTCCCCCACCCAGGTGGTCAAGATCTTTACTCCCCCTCCCAAGGGCGGAGGGGAAAAAATGGAAGGCGAACCCAAAGAGATCGCCGAAAAGCTCATCGGCCGGATCAAAGAGAGGAAAATAATCTAATGAGCATCCGCATTATCGCGGAAAAATGCACGGGCTGCAGCCTTTGCGTCAAGACCTGCCCCTTTAACGCTATCGAGATGAAACCGCGGGAAGGCACGCCGCGCAAACTGGCGGTGATCGACTTGGACAAATGCACGCTGTGCGGGGCTTGCGTGGATGCCTGCAAAAAATTCGGCGCGATCGAGATCAAGCTCGAAAAGGAATCGAGCGCGGACCTTTCCCACTATAAAGGGGTCTGGGTCTTCGCGGAACAGCGCGAAGGCAAGATCCAGCCCGTGGCCTACGAACTGCTGGGCGAAGGCAGAAAGCTCGCTCAGGAGCTCAAGACCGACCTCTCCGCCGTGCTCTGCGGCGGAGAAGAGATCGAAGAAGAGGTCCCCCATCTTTTCGCTTACGGCGCGGACAAGGTCTATCTGCTGCAGCATGATGAACTAAAGGACTACAAATCCCTGCCCTACACCCGGGCGGTTGCCGAGCTCCTAGTAAAGAACAAGCCGGAGATCTTCCTGCTGGGAGCGACCACCATGGGCCGGGACCTGGCCGCCCGGCTCGCCATCCGTGTGGGGGCGGGCTTGACCGCAGACTGCACGGGGCTTTCCATTGATCCCGAGAAAAAGATCCTGCAACAGACTCGGCCGGCCTTTGGCGGCAACATCATGGCGACCATTATTTCCCCGAACAACCGGCCGCAAATGGCCACCGTCCGCCCCAAGGTCTTCCGAAAACCCGATAAGCAGGAAGGTCGAAAGGGTGAGCTCATCCAGTTCGATCCGGTCATCAATCCCGAGGACCTGGTGGTCAAGCTGATCGAGGTCATCAAGGACGAGAGCATAAAAGTCAACCTGGCCGAAGCGGAGATAATCGTTTCCGGCGGTCGCGGCCTGGGTGAAGCCAAGAATTTTAAATTGATCGAAGAGCTGGCGAAATCCCTGGGCGGCGCGGTGGGCGCCTCCCGCGCCACTGTGGACGCGGGTTGGATCTCGGCCCACCACCAGGTCGGGCAGACGGGAAAGACCGTCGCTCCCAAGCTCTACATCGCCTGCGGCATTTCCGGCAAGATCCAGCACCTGGTGGGGATGCAGTCCTCGGACACGATCGTGGCCATCAATAAGGACCCGGACGCCCCGATCTTCAAGGTCGCCACTTACGGCATCGTGGGGGACCTGTTTGAATACGTTCCCTTATTGACCGAAAAGCTCCAGGAACTGAGAGGGTAACATGAAAACGGCCTTTGTTTTCCCGGGCCAGGGTGCGCAAGCCGTGGGCATGGGAAAGGACCTAGCTGAAAAATATCTGGACCAGGCCAACGGTATCCTCGGCCTCGACCTGAAAAAGCTCTGCTTTGAAGGGCCGGAAGAAGAACTGAAGAAGACCGAGATCACCCAGCCCGCCATCCTGACGGTAAGCGTCGCGGCCTTCGAGTCGCTCAGGGGCCGGGACGTCCCTTTGCCGGCCGCGGTCGCCGGCCACAGCCTGGGCGAATATTCAGCCCTGGTGGCGGCCTCCGCCCTCTCTTTTTCGGACGCCGTCAAGATCGTCCATCTCAGAGGAAAGTTCATGCAGGAAGCCGTGCCGCTGGGCAAAGGGGCCATGGCCGCCATCATCGGCGCGGACAGTGATAAAATCAAAGCTATTTGCAATGAGATCGGGGAAGTCTGGCCGGCGAACTTCAATTCACCCGGGCAGGTAGTGATCTCCGGCAAAAAAGAGAGCGTTGATAGCGCTGGACAAAAATTAAAAGAGGCGGGAGCCAAAAGGGTCATGCCCTTGGCCGTGTCCGCCCCTTTCCACTGCCCGATGATGCAGCCCGCGGCCGACCATCTGAAAGCTGAGCTCGACAAGATTGAGATCAGGGACGCGAGCATTCCCCTGGTGGCGAACGTTACCGCTGATTTTGTGAGCAAAGGAGCCGAGATCCGGGATCTCCTCATAAAACAGGTAACCAGCCCTGTTCTCTGGGAAGATTCTGTCAAGAAAATGAGCGGCGACGGCATTGGCGGCTTCGTTGAGGTCGGCCCCGGCAAGGTGCTCTCCGGCCTGATCAAGAAGATCGACCGGTCTGCCGAGATAAAAACATATTCAGAGGTGTAGCTATGCAGTTAAAGGATAAGGTCGCGCTGATCACCGGCTCCGCCCAGGGGATCGGCAAGGCAATGGCAATCGCTTTTGCCCAGGCCGGCGCGGACATCATCGTATCGGATGTCAATCTGGAGCTGGCGGAGCAGACCGCCGCAGAAATAAAGGGCCTGGGGAGCAAGGCCTCGGCCTTGAAAATGAACGTGGCCGACCCGGGCGCATCCGAGGCAGCGGTAAAAAAGGCCAAAGAGGAGTCTGGGAAGATCGATATCCTGGTCAACAATGCCGGCATCACCCGCGACACCCTCTTCGTGCGCATGAAAAAAGAGGACTGGGACCTGGTCATGTCCATCAACCTTACCGGCGTCTTCAACGTGTGCAAGGCGGTTGCCCCCTTGATGATGAAGCAACGTTCAGGTAAAATAATAAATGTCGCGTCCATCGTGGGTGAAATGGGCAACGCTGGCCAGGCCAACTATTCGGCCTCCAAGGCCGGGGTCATCGGCCTGACCAAGACCCTGGCCCGCGAGCTGGCGCCCCGGGGAATAACGGTCAACGCCATTGCCCCGGGGTTCATCCAGACCGCCATGACCGACAGGATCCCGGAGGACATCCGGAACAAGATGCTGGAGCAGATCCCGCTCGGAAAGCTGGGTCAGCCCGAGGATGTCGCGGCCGCCGCCCTTTTCCTAGCCAGCGGCGCGGCCAACTATATTACCGGCCAGGTGATCAACGTTAACGGCGGAATGTTAATGAACACGTAATAAAGGCTTGCCCTCCGTATCCCGGAGGGCGCAGGAGGGGAGGTGAAGAAATGGAAGAGCAAAAGATATTCGACGCAGTGAAGAAAGTGGTGGTGGAGCAGCTGGGCGTTTCCGATTCCGAAGTTACCCGTGAGGCATCTTACGTCGACGATCTGGGGGCGGACTCCCTGGACACCGTTGAACTGGTGATGGCTCTCGAGGAAGCTTTCGGCATGGAGATCCCGGACGAGGACGCCGAAAAGATCAAGTCCATCGGCGATACCATCAATTACATAACATCACACGCAAAGAAGTGACCATGAAATTGCCTGAACTGAAAATAGGCCAACATGTTGCCAAGCTCCCCATCATCCAGGGGGGCATGGCGGTACGGATCTCGACCGGAGCGCTGGCGGGCGCGGTGGCCGCGGAAGGCGGCATCGGCGTCATCGGTGCTTCGGGGATGCCTCTTGATGAACTGGCGTCCGAGATCCGCCTGGCCCGGAAAAATGCTAAGGGTGGCCTGATCGGCATCAACATCATGTTCGCGGCGCGGGAATTCTGGGGGGTCGTTGAGACCGCTATCCGGGAAAAAATCGACCTCGTTTTCGCCGGGGCTGGTTTTTCCCGAGATATCTTCAAGATCGGGAAGGAGTCCAACACCCCCATTGTTCCCATTGTCTCCTCGGGGCGCCTGGCCAAGGCTTCTGAAAAATACGGGGCCGCGGCCGTGGTGGTCGAAGGAAAGGAGGCGGGCGGGCACCTGGGCACGGACCGCCCGCTCAGGGAGATCCTGCCCGAGGTCCGGGCAGCGGTCCAGCTTCCGGTCATTGCGGCCGGAGGCATCACCACCGGCCAAGAGATCGCGGAGCTGCTCAAGCTCGGCGCGAACGGAGTGCAGATCGCGACCTGCTTCGTCCTTTCGCAGGAATGCAATGCCGCCCTTCCCTTTAAAAAGCGTTATCAGGAAGTCAAAAAGGAAGAGGTGGTGGAGATCACCTCTCCGGTGGGACTTCCGGGACGGGCAATTCGCACCGAGTTCGTGGACAAGATCCTCAAAAAGGAAGCCCCCCGTCCCAACGGATGCGACTTCTGTCTTAAACATTGCTCCCTTGAATACTGCATCATCCAGGCACTCATCAATTCTCAACAGGGCGACATCCAGCATGGAGTGGTCTTCTCGGGCGAGAACGTGTGGAAGATCAAGGACAAGCGCATAAGGCCCGCGGCCGAGATCATCCGGCAGCTGGTAAAGGAAGCCGAGGAGGTCCCGAACTAATGAGCAGGGTGGTTGTCACCGGCATGGGGATCCTCGCTCCCAACGGCAACGGCCTGGAAGCCTTCTGGGAAGGCCTGGCCAACGGCCGCAGCGGCATCGCCAAAATAACCCACTTTGACGCAAGTGCATATTCCAGCCAGATCGCAGGCATGGTAAAGGGCTTCAATCCCTCCGAATATCTGGACAAGAAAGAGGCGCGCCGCCTGGTGCGCTTCATCCAGTTCGCGGTGGCCGCCGCCCAGATGGCGGTAAAGGATGCCGGGCTCAACATCACCCCGGAGCTGGCCCCGGAGGTCGGCGTGCTCGTCGGCTCGGGCATCGGCGGCCTCCAGATCCTGGAGGAACAGGCCAAGGTCCTGGCGGACAAGGGTCCGGCCAAATTGAACCCCTTCATGGTCCCCTACATGATCGCG